>ERZ779885.1015-NODE-1015-length-29875-cov-4.277767_pt1 | contig 29875 bp, 21 predicted proteins | sample MGYA00511554_ERZ779885 | MGnify/ENA primary metagenome ERZ779885 (study PRJEB29588, sample SAMEA2160998) | human gut metagenome | biome: human gut; feature: human-associated habitat; material: faeces | place: Denmark | collected 2008/2010 ... | reverse complement strand
CTGCGGCTGCGGCAGGCATCGCCGTCGGATTAAAGCGCCTTGATGAGTCCCGCCTCATGACTGCGGGGCTCGTTGGCGCCGCTTTTTTCATCGCTTCCCTGATTCATGTGCCGATAGGCGTGTCAAGCGCTCATCTGCTGCTTTGCGGACTTGTCGGCGTGATGCTGGGAGTCTCTGCCTACCCTGTGATTTTTACAGCGCTTTTGCTGCAGGGAGTGCTCTTTGAATTTGGCGGGCTCACCGTGCTCGGCGTCAACACAACTACGATGGGAACCGGCGCATTGGCTGCAGGCATGCTTTTCCATGCGTTGGTTCACCCTGGCGTATCGCGCCGGCGATTGATGATTGCTGGCGCTTTAGCGGGCGCAGCAGGCGTTTTAATTGCGGCACTGATGACCGCCTGCGCATTGGCATTCTCGAGCGAAGGTTTCGTTGCTTCGGCGGCTGCGCTCCTTGCGGCACACGTCCCCATTATGGCGGCGGAAGCCGTGATTACCGCTCTTGTGGTCGATATGATCGCTCGAACTTATCCTGAACTGCTTCATCTTGGTGAAGAGAGGCCCTTGTGAACACATCAAAAATCGCAGCCGGAGCGCTTGCGCTTTTGCTTTGTGCGGGTGCGAACGCACACCGCGTGAATATTTTTGCTTGGATTGAAGGTGATCAAGTTGTCACTGAATCCAAGTTTTCCAGCGGCAGCCGGGTGCAAAAGGGAGCCGTTACGGTGAAAAATGCCGCCGATGGTTCTGTTTTGGCGGCCGGCGTCACGGACGATGCCGGGGTCTGGCGGTTCGATGTCACTGACGCGATGCGTCATGCGCCCAAAGGCCTAGAGTTGGAGATCAACGCAGGAGAGGGCCATCAGAATCAATGGTCGATTCCCGCTGATGAGCTTGCTGCGGCCGACGGAGCCGGCGCATCCAAGCTCCCGGCAGCTGCTCCCGTCAGCACGCAAATGACTCAGCCAGCTGCACCGCCGAAAAAAGACAGTGCTGCGGCGGCTATGAGTGAGGCCGAGCTTGAGGCGGTCTTCAGCCGCGTTCTCGATAAGAAGCTTGCACCGGTTTATCGAGAGTTAGCGCTGAGTCACGATAAAACGCCCGGGATCCCGGAAATTGTGGGCGGAATGGGCTGGCTGATTGGCTTGGGCGGCATTGCCGCATGGGCTCGCCGTCGGCGGTCATAAGCATGCGTCTCACTTTGTCTCCGGCATTGCGGCTAGCCGTTCCGAGCATCCTTGGGACGGCAAGTGCTTTCCTGACCACGTTGTCGGCGGCGGAAGCGGCACTCTTGGGAGCCGTTGTGATCCGTCTCGCCGCATGGTTTAGCGGCGAACCGCTTCGTCTTCGGCGGCTCGCCGCCGTGAACGGTTTTCTGATTCTGATCTGGTGCTTCACGCCCTGGAGCACGCCTGGAGTGACGGTTGCTTCAGCGGGTGTCTTTGATATTACGAAGGAGGGGCTCCTGCTATCGCTTCTCGTCACGATGAAGTGCAATGCAGTTTTTCTGCTCTTCGATGCGTTTGTTCCAGGTATGCGGCTCACGGAAGTGGCTTCCGGTCTGCGGGCTGCTCGTCTGCCGATGAAGCTGGTGACGCTTTTGCTTTTCATGACGCGTGAGACGGAACTGCTCAGCCGTTCGTACCGTTCACTTTCGGAATCTGTTCAGCTCCGAGGTTTTCGGGCTTCTATGAATAAGCATTCTTACCAAACGCTTGCAGCCTTTATCTCGACACTCTTTATCCGGGCATATGCAAGAAGCCGTGTGCTCAATGAGGCGCTGATTCTTCGGGGATTCTCTGGGCACTGGCCAGTCCCTGCAAGCGGATTGAAGAATGCCGGTGAAGCGGGACTTCTTGTTCTGACGATTGGCCTTGCTTTGCTGCTTCTCGTCTGGGATTTCGTTTCATGATGCAGACTGCGCTTCTTGAGGTGAAGAACCTTTCCTTTTCACGCTCAGACCGCGTGATTTTTCGCGATGCGGCATTCTCACTAGCTCCAAAGGAATCGCTCGGCCTCTGTGGTCCGATCGGCTGCGGGAAGACCACGCTGCTGAGAATCCTCACGGGACTCGAGCGCCCGCAGGCGATGAATCTTTCGCTGGAAGGCGTGCCGGTAACTGCACAGAAAGACTTTCAAAGACTCAGAAGAAAAGTGGGCTACGTGCTGCAGAATCCGGACGATCAGCTCTTTTTCCCGGAGGTAATTGAAGACGTCATGTTCGGGCCGCTGAATCTCGGTCTCTCATACGCTCAAGCGCGCACTCGTGCATTGGATGTGCTGTCGATGCTTGGAATAGCAAATCTTGCCGAGAGCATCTCTTTCCGGCTCTCCGGCGGGCAGAAGCGGTTGGTCTCCATCGCCTGCATCCTTGCGATGGAACCCGAAGTGATTCTTTTGGATGAGCCGACTACGGCGCTCGACCCCGCATCGGTCGATCGTCTCACCAAGACAATCGAGTCTTTGCAGATCGCCAAGCTGATCGTCAGTCATGATTACGCATTTCTCAAACGTGTCTGCGGCCGAATGGTGACGATTCGCGACGCTCAAATCTTGGCATTGGAATAAAACAGAGGGGATGGCGCTCACCGGGCAGAGACGGTCGAGTGCAGAAAATGAGCTTTCGCTGCAGCGCTGGAAATGCTCTGCGTTCCCACAAAAAGCCAATGGTGGTTGGCAGGCGCATTCAGCCGGTACCGGCAATCTGAGGAGATGCTGGATTCAGCCTTCAGTTCAATGCGGCAGTGATCTGGGCTTTCCGGCTGAGGAAGGCCTTTATTCTCAATGCCGGCCTGACAATCGTCGTGGAGCGTTTGGCTGCTCCCAACAGGACTCGCGTCATTTGGTCAGTCAGAGTGAAGCTTTTCGGCTTTGCAAGCAGGCGGGAATGTCAGCGTACTGAGGCAACGGTGTGAATGACGCTTTTCTGAGGATGTCTTGAATGATTCATGGAGAATAAATAATAAATTCATAAAATTGTAAATATTGATGTCTGTTGATTCCCATGTGAGTCAGCCGTCCGAGCAGTCTGCAGGCTGTTTGCTGGTCAAAATATTTTGCCGGAGACTAGATAATGATTTTTATAGTGAAATTGATCAGTCACCGCTGTGTATTTATCAATTGAAACGTATACAATAATGGATGAAAACGGATTTTCAGCAACGTATACTAAATAATTTAATTAAATGAAATTTTATTCAGTCAATGAATAAGTAATTTTACCAAGATTACAACTGACAGTTTTAGACTGTGATGAAAACAACTGATGCCGTTTTGTTTAATCCTAGTCGCAGTCTCAGATGTATACGAAAAATTTGGAAGAATGAAAGGTCCTTCCGGGAATGTGTTTCAAAGATGAATTGAGAATGCACTATTCATATAATGCGAACAATTCTCAATATCAATTGATTTATTGATAGTAAACATCTGATTCGCTTAACTCGACAATGCCTATAACTTTTATTTCTTCTGCCGCCCATACGAAAAGATTAACGGCCCAATGGAGTTTCAAACATTCCGCCGTCATGGCAGCCCTGCTGATGGCGTGCTGCAGCGCTCAGGCACAGAATGCGCGTATGGATGAAGATCCAGCATCTGATGACGCTATTGAATTAAAGACGACTTATGTGCGGCCGGAATATGTAGAAATCGAACGACTGCGTGAAACAAAGGAAATTATCGTCATTCCAAAGGAAGATATTGTTGAGCGCGGCAACAGAACAATTTCCGATGTGCTTGAAGGCGTGCCCGGTGTTTCCGTTAATACGAGCGGGTGGGGCAGCATCGATTTGCGCGGTCAAGGCAATGATACGGCTAACCGAAATCTTCAGGTGATGCTCGATGGTGCGCCCATTACGACCTTGCTGAATCATCCTCACTCTACGAACTATGACGTCGTTCCCGTAGAGGAACTCGAACGCATTGAAATTATTCCGGGCGGCGGCAGCGTCCTTTATGGTTCGGGCACAGCGGGCGGCGTGATTAACATCACAACGAATCTTCGTTCGATGAAGGATCCGAAAACGTCAGCCTTCGGCGAATGGAATTCAGACGGATATCGTATCGGCGCGAGCGTGGGGGCTCGGCTCAATGAAAAATTCTCTTTCTTAGGCACCGCTTCAAAAATTGATCGGGATCTCTACTTCAAGAATACGTATCGCAATTCGAATTATTACTCTGCCGGTATTCGATGGGATTTAACCGAAAAGCAAAGTCTCACGCTTCGCGCCAGCCGACTTGAAGAGGATTCTCAGTTCATCAAAACGGCTTCTGCCAGAAACATTCAAAAATACGGGAAAGACTACGTCCCTCCATGGACTACGCAAACCGTTGGCGTGGACGAAAATGGTCAGCTTATTAAACGCCGAGTTAGGGGTTATCTGAACGGAGATCGCGCGATCAACAGCTATAACCTCAGCTATGCCAACGATCTCACGGATAGACTGCATTTGACGGCGGATAGTTTTTACAGCGATGGGTATTTCTCCAACAATCAGTTCGGGGATCAGATCATCGATCAGGAAAGCAAGGGCCTCAAACTGAAATTGGATATAGATTATCTTGAAGGCAGCGATCTGCTGCTTGGGTTTGACTACACCAAGCAAAGTGCTGACTTTAACTACATCGGTTCATGGAAGAAAGACAGCAGCGGCAAGTATTATGGTGAGCCCTACAGCTTCCTTTACGACAAAACAGTCATCGCGCTATACGGTTTGAATACTTTGAAGTGGGGCGACTTCAGCTTTACCCAGGGGCTGCGCCGTGAGCTCACTAAATGGGGATATGACAAAACGGGCAACAGGATTGCCGGCGCAGATACCTCAGATCGCTGGAATACGGCGTTGGAATTGTCGGCGGCTTGGCGGTACCGCGATACCGGCAGAATTTACGCTCGGTATGAGCGCGGCTATACCGTCCCTGACGGTCTGATGATTGCAGATCAAGCGGTTGTCAACGGGGACAGGGTTTATAAAATCACCAATGCCGAAGATGAAAAGTACGATATGTACGAGATTGGTCTTCGCGACAAGGTCGCCTTCTCAACCGTCAGCGTTTCACTCTGGATGTCGAACACCAACAACCAGCTGTACCGTATGTATGTCAGGGGACTCAGTGATGCTCGGACGCTGAATTTGCTTCAGACGCGCCGTTGGGGGGCTGACGTCAGCCTTCAGCAGACGATCGGCAGGCTGACGCTTACGGAATCGTATTCATGGCTTAAAGGAAGGTCTGACTATACATCTGCCGGCAGTCGATTCATGGATGAGGTCGGCAAGGACAAAATCGATTTCACGCGGAGCGGTCTGCAGAAAGTGCCGCAGCACTCTCTGTCGGTGCTTGCAAAGTACGACTTCACAGACAACTTCTCCGGTGACGTTCGCTATACCTACTATGGGAAATACAACAATTTCCTCTCAGATGCTGAAAAGGAAACGGACGGTATTGTCAAGTCCAGACAGATCGTCGATACAAGCCTGCATTTCAAACCTTGGGAGCATTTGGAAATTTATGCCGGCGTAACGAATCTCTTCAACGAGAAGTACTACGACTACGTATCAATCGGGAGCTGGTCGCTGATACCAGGACGTGAGCGGACTTATTTCGTTGGCCTGCGCGGCACGTATTGATCTCATTCAGTGCGAAGGAGGTGCAATAGCACCTCCTTTCGACGTCAGATCTTTTTTTGGGAACGCTGTCTCATGTCTCAGTTTATTCAAACCTTCCTGACAGGAGGGTTCATGATGTGGCCGCTGTTGGCGGCCTCCATCGTTACGATCGCCATCGCCGTCGAACGTACAGTTTTCTACCGACGCTCCGCATCCGATATGCAGGTGCTTCAAGGTGAATTTCTGTCAGCAGTACGGGCTAAAAATTTTGATGCTGCAGCCGCACTTTGCAAAAAAGCGGGAGGCACCGTCGGTGCAGTTCTTGAAAAAGCCATTGCAGAGCGCAATGCCGTGATCAATGCTGAGCAGTATCTTTCCGGAGCTGCGGCTTACAGCGCAGCGCGGCTCAAGGATCATCTCAACTATGTGAGTGCGATCGTAACTTTGGCTCCTTTGATGGGGCTTTTAGGAACCGTGACCGGCATGATCCGATCATTTGATATTTTGTCGATCTCTGAAGGACAGCCGTTTGCTATTACCGGCGGTGTTGCGGAAGCTTTGGTCGCAACGGGGTTCGGGCTGCTCGTCGCCATTATTGCAATGCTGGTTTATGTCTGGCTTTCTCAGCGGGCCAACCGAATTATTGAAGACCTTGAAGCTGCGGCAAGTGCTTATCTCGCCTGTCTTTCGGAGAAGTAAGGCATGCGCATCAACAGTCTCAAGGAGGACAGGAAACCTCTGCTGATGATCATTCCGATGATCGACATCATCTTTTTCCTGCTGGTGTTCTTCATGATGTCGATGCTGACCATGGTGACGCAGAAAACCATTGCCCTTAATCTCCCTAAGGCGACCATCGCAAAAGTGGACACCACCAAAACAGTCCCCGTGTCAATCACAGAGGACGGGCGTCTTTTCCTTGAGCAGAATTTAGTTTCAGAGGAGGAGTTAGCTCGACGGCTTGTGTCTTTAAAGACTGAGAATGAGAAGCTCACTGTGGTGCTGCGCGGCGATGAAAAAACCGATTTCGGCACGGTGGTTGGCGTTATGGATGTCATCCGCCGCACAGGCATTGAACGAGTCTCCATAGCAACCGAGGGAAGACGCTGATGAGTCCGAAGCCACTTTCCTGGCAGTCGGCATTGAGCGCTTCTGTCGTTATTCATGCTTTATTGGTCGGAGGTATCGGTCTTATCTTTTTCCAATCCGCGCCTGTCGGCGGATCCGGCATGCTTACCGTTGATCTTGGCGGCCCTGCAGGGAATGCCGGCGGTTTGGGAGATATGCATCAAGACGGCCGACTTGGCAACGGCGGGGCAGGCGGGGACGGCGCAAAATCCCATTCCAAGGACAGGCGTCTGGAACCGACTGATGAGCCCGAAAAGCCATTGGCCCCGAAAACAGAAGGAGAGACACTGGACGAGCCTCCGAAAGCCGCTGCCGCTGAGACTTCATTGGATTCGAAGCCCACTCCCAAAGCGCCTGAGCTGACATCGACACAGCCAACAGCAGATTCGGGGGATGAGCAGGTGAAGTCTGCGCAGGCAAAGCCTATTCTAAAAAGGCAGAATCCTCAGCCCCAAGTTTCCAAAAACATAAAGCCGGTCAGCAAACCCAAAAGAGAAAACTCGGAAGGCAAAGCTTATAAAGGCGAAACCCAAAAGCCCGCACCGCTTAAAGAAAAAGCTTCCGCTTCCGAAACGGATGGCAAAGACGGCAAGACTAAGCATGTCAGCGCAGGCTCCGGCGGTGCAGTTGGAGCGAGCGGAACGGCTGACGGCAAAGCTCAGACCGAAGGATCCGGAGTGGGGGATGGGCAAGGAACGGCTTTCGGCAGCGGCAATTTCATTGCGAACGGTGACGGCTCCTATACGGCATTGGGTTCCGGCGGCATCTCGTACAAAATCCTTTCAGAGGCAGCGCCAAGGTATCCGCGGGCAGCTCGTTCCATTGGCTTCAACAAGGTCGTACGGGTGCGGGTGAAATTCTTGGTAGGACTCGACGGACAGGTTGAAACCACAGAGATAATCACCCGAAATATCCCGGATCTAGGTTTCAAAGAGGCTGCTGTCGAGGCAGTAAAGAAAATGAAGTTTGCGCCTATTTATCATCAAGGGCGTAACATTAAGGTTTACTTTCAAAAAACTATTGTGTTTCAACCTTAAATTTTCGTCGTGCTGCTTCCTTATTTGAGAACAGCACGGCACTAATTTCACAGCATTTTCCGAGCGATAAATTTAAAAAAAACAGGCTCCGGCAGATTCTGATGCCTGACTGCACCTTCAATGCTCTGAGGGGCAGATGGCTGTACTGCGTGCAAACATAACCAGCACCAAATTGCAGACGTATCGCGGATGCGGCACTTAACTGTGCTCTTCTAGTTTACACGTTTGGCTGCGGCAACTATTTTTAAAGATTGGAACCCAGCCCCTGTTAGGTATCTAAGGCAGTTGTATGCGCGTTCTTTGCCGCAGTAAGATGATTAAAGCGGTATACAAATGAGCCAAAGAACAAATAATATTTAAAATATAGGAACGCAAAATGGTTCTGTATGCGGCATCAACTATTGAGCGCCGCCTGTTTATATAGTGTAAGCATCACATGGTCGGATTGATGTTATTGAGCAGAAGCATGAATCTTTAGATTTTGACTTATCCATGGATATTAAATCATATTCGTTTAAGATCCAATTGATCGATCTGTCGCTGGTTAGAATTTTTATATTATGTGCTTTTGAAGGTGAAGATAGGTGATGAGAAGGTAATAGAATTAAGTCGAGATATAAAACATTTTATGCAATGTTTAAATTTGATTTTGGATTATCTTATGACAGTAAGTATTAAGAAGCAAATTCTAATTCTCATTTTGGCGGCTTTTTCCCTGAATGGAGCATGTGGGATGTTGGATCCTAAAGTTGATGCTGCTGTTAAGGGACTCAGCCCTTTGAATTGGCCTCTGACAGTTAATGATCTTGAGTTGTGGAATAAAGAAAATTTAGTTGTTGCCAAAAATGAAAAAGAGCTCCTTGCTCATTATATGAGATATTATCATGCTAAATCTTCTTCATTGAAAAATGAATTCTATGATGGATTTTTATCTCGCTTCTGGGGATATTTTGTTTCGTGTGTGGCATCTAATCCATTTCATAAACAAGAAATATCTGTATTTGATGTCGCCTATAATCATAGTTTTGATATGGAGTATTTTTATTTTTTGTACGGTCTTCCTGGCGGCAATGCTTGGTCCGTTGATTCTAAAAAAATCGATGAAATCAGAACTAATTTCTACACAATGATTAAAGCTTACCCTAAGCTGAAGGATTATATGACGCCGGAAATGTATAAATATCATCCTTTAATGTTTGCGAATAAAGTTTTCCCTCCCCGATTAGAGGTTTGTGTCAATCGATCTGGGAAAGTTTTCGCACAAATGCAAGAAGCTCAATCCTTTAATGAGGACCCGCTTAATAAAGCTAAAGGGCTGAAATATCAATTTCAATATGAAGGAACGCTCAATCGTAGACTTGCATATAAGTTATATGACACCCTTATTAGAAAGGATGAGGATGTTAGTCAATATGTATATGAATACAGCTTTAAGGGTGCGAAAAAATAATGTAGATTGATGGTAATTCTTGTGTGTGAGTGAATGACCTTGAGTTTTAGGTGTTCGCCTTTTTGTTATATGTGTTTTTGGTGTAATCAAGGCGTCGGATAAGTTTTAAATGTTTGAATCGATGATTGTAGTTGCGCCCCTTTTTTATTAAAGAAGATAAAATCTGGCTTTAATCAAAGCAAAAGTGTTCTGAATATTCGTAATTGATAGTAATGCGTATATAAGAGTTTTTCGTGCTATAGGAATGAATTTTCTATTGCTGGGGTATGTTGAAGACAACACCGTTGGAAACGGTCATTTCACAGGCTTTAATAAGCGGCAGCATTGTGCAGCGGCGTCTGCGACGGCTTGGAGCACAGCTTCGGCTGCCTGTCAGCTGAGATTGAATAAATCTTCGATATGGGAAAAGTTGAGTCGCTTCTAATGGTTGGTATTTTCGAAAAATAATGCCAGGTCGTGCATCTGACAATTCATCCAGAAATCCAAGAGATCAGAGAACGTTGAGGGCATTCATTGCAGCCCCATGGACTGCGAATGAGGAAGGTTAGAGGGGGGCAAAGCAATTTCGAGCAGTGAGGACCTCCTGATTTCTGCTGGAGGCCGCACAGGCTGATTCCCCACTTTGGCACATCTCAAGAATGTCTGCGGGAGGGGTGCATGTTTGTCACGCGATGGAGCCGGAGCCCTCTGGGCTCTGACCGCAGACGAGCTGCGTCAGAAAATGATTTATAGCGGGCGCGAAAGCCGCTCGGTCTTTCGCGAGCCCAAGGCGGAGCGGCAAAGCGGCGGTCTGACAGGATCAAAACGCCGTTACTTCAGTGGTCGGGCTGCTTAGTCGGCCAATACATCGCTCCATGCTTCAAGTATTTCATGGCGTCTCAAGTCGAGCGCATGACAGTAATACGGTGCGCCGTAAATGCGTCCATTCTTTACCGCATTGCATTCGGCGAATTGGGGGTGTTTCCGGATGAATTCAGTTATTTTTTGTCCGCAAGCGGCCGCATCGCCGGTATAGACGATGAGGTCCGGGTTCTTTTCGAAGAGTTCGGAGAGGTCATCGAGTTCCTGAATGCCAGGGATGCGTTCTTCGGCATTTGGCCGAACATTGATGTTCTCTATTGCAAAAGTGTTTGTGAGCAGTTGAGAGAGTGCACTGCGCTCAGAGATCCGGAAGACATAGCTTTCATGGCGAACGGGACTGCGGATCGCCAGAAAAATTGCGGCCTTTTGTCCCTTACGAATGGATTTGCGCACATCGTCGAGCGCTGCCAGTCGCTCCGTTCGTTCACGAATAATGCGTTCGGCTTGTTTTTCCTCGCCGAAAAGTTTGCTGGCGCGGCGCAGAACCGATTCTGTTGATCCCCGCACGTCAAGAATTTTGACCGATATGCCTTCTTTTTCGAGTACTTCTCGGCCCGCTGCAGGATTGAAGTCGGCGGATCCGTTTTCCTCAAGCACCACAAAATTGGCTTTCATGCGCCGCACCGCCGGCAGGAGCACCTGTGTTGGGTCATTCAAAAAGCACGAAACGCATTCAAGGTGCTTTTCCATCGGATGGAGAAGTTCCATGGATGGTACGTCGCCGCCAATCAAGCCGCGGCCATAGATGCGCAGTGCACCGAGATATTCAGCGGCGGCATCGCCGACGATGATGATGTTTTCACATCTGGGAAACGGAATGAACGGATTGCCCATGAGCTGGTCCTTGGAGGTTGATGATTTGGTCCGCAAGCGGCCAAAGCGATTGCTGATGTGTGACGAGAAGCATTGCGGTCTGAGGGAGTTTCGCCTTGAGCAAGGCGATCATCCAGTGTGCATTGGCCGGATCAAGGCCGCTCGTCATTTCGTCGAGAAGCAGGATGTCAGGTTTGACAATAAGAGCCCGCAGCAAAGAAAGCCGCTGCTGTTCACCGCCGGAAAGCAGTGCAGACCAGTCGCCCGAGTCGTAAAGCTTTTCTTTGAGATGGTCAAGGTGTGCGGCACTGAGCAGTTCCTGTGCTGCCTGCTCCGTGATCGTTTCAGGACTTTGCGGATAGGTGAGCGCAGCGATGAGCTCTCCTTTTGGCAAATAAGGCTGCTGCGGCATCCAGAAGATGGATCCGCGTTCAGAGAGTTTACCTTCGTAATTTCCGGCGAAGCCTGAAAGAACTTTGAGAAGCGTGGATTTTCCGATGCCAGACGGGCCGCAGACGATGGTGAAGCTGCCCGGGACGAGTTTGAGATGGACGGGCACGCGGCTGATGTTTTTTCCGTTTGGAACGATGAGATCAAGGGCCGCGGTGAGACCAGTGCATGAATTGTCCTGACATCGTTTCTCCAAAGCTTGGCGTTGATCGTCCGCTTCGGAGAGCCCTGCTTCAAGACGGCGAAGACGCTCATAAGCGGCCGCAAGGGCAGCCAGATCGTCGTAGGACATGATGATCCATGAGAGTGACCGTGCCACGTCATTGAAGGCGCCCCTGATCTGCATGAGTCCGCCCAATTGGATGATGCCGGCGAAAAAACTCGGCAGCGCGAAAAAAATGGGAGCGAGGTGTGTGAATTGTCCGACGCCGACCGTGAAGAGGTTGAGGTCTCGCTTTCGTTTTACCAACGCAATGAGGACAGAGAGAAGCTGCCGGAAGCGCTCGACCAGACCGGCTTCCTCCACAGCCTCAGCATGAGCCCCGGCGATGGCATCTGCATGACGGCGTTTTTCCATCAGGGCAGCACGCAGATTCGCCTCCATGTGCTGAGCATTGATGTTGAGGCCTTTAAGCTTGCGTCCGATGAGGTGTGTAATCCATGTGGCAACGATCGTATAGAGGATGCAGACCCAGAACATGTAGCCGGGGATCGTGATGCCGAACACTTCAGCAGAGCCTGAGAGCTGCCAAAGGATGACTGAAAAACTGCCGATCGTGAGCATGGCGTCGTAAAAGCTCACCAGAAGATCGACGGAAAGATTGACGAGCTGCCGAACATCCTCCGTCACGCGTTGGTCTGGGTTATCGGGTTCTCGGCCGCTCTCGCGCAGCAGATAGTGGGCGCTTTCCGGAGATAGCCAGCGTTTGAAGAAAATCTGCGTAAGGTCGCGGCGAAGCGCAAGCGCCAAGCGGTCCTTGACATAGCCAGCCCAGACGAGCAGTACGATGATGACGGCGGCAAGCCCTATGAAATAAAAAAGTTCTCGGAAGATCGCATCGCGATTGACCGCCTGAAGTGCGTTAAAGAACCGTCCGTTCCAATCGTTATAGAGAACAGCAAGCTTGATATTGAATGCGTATGCCGCAAGAACGATGGCAAAAAGTCCCCACAAGCGCCATTGACTGCGGGTAAAAAGATACTGCGTGATAAGACGGCATAAGCCGCTCGGACGCGGATTAAGGAACATGCTTGTGCTTGAATGGTGCTGTGCCGAAAGCGGTTCGGGGAGACCGCTTTCGGCAGACTTTTTCAGGTGAAATTAGAACTGGGCCGAGAGCCAGGCACGGAAACCTCGAGCATAACCCACGTTGTTCTCACGCATGCCGAACAGCGCAACGTACTTCTCATTTGTCAGGTTAGTGACGGCGAGACCTGCCTGAATGTTGAAGTAATTCGGAATCTTCGGCGTCCAGTTGATGCCTACGGAGTGCAGGGTGTAGTCATCCAAATGGGTTGCTGCATATCCTGGGAACGGAACGGTATCGCCGCCCTTGGCCCAATGGAGCCGGTACCAAGGCTCAAGTTGGGCAGCTGCAATTTTGTAGCTCAGCCGCAGATTGGCGCTCTGAGGCGTAACACCGCCCAGCCGTTCGCCGGTTTCCTTATCTTCAGAATGCAGATAACCGTATGAAGCGGAGGCTTTAAAACCGTTGAGTTCATAGGTGCCGGAAAGCTCAGCACCCTTGTTGACAACGTGGCCGTAGTTCACCGTTTGGTACTTGATCGGTCCGACCATGCCGCCTTGCCACCATTCGAGCATATTATCCTGAACCGAAATGAAGTCCTTGACGTCGTCATAGAAGACCGCAACTCGCCAGGAAAGATGATCGTTCTCAGTGAGAAGATCGCCGAACAGGCCGCTCATGCCGACTTCGTAGTTCGTGGATTTTTCAGGCTTCAGATTGGGATTATTGATGACCTCAACATTCTGACCGTAGTCTGTGCTGTAGAAGTACATCTCATCGAGCATCGGCGGACGGTAACCGGTGTGTACGGACCCCCAGACCAGCAAAGATTCATAGGGCGTCATCTTCAGCGTGATGCCCGGCGTTACTTTGGAGTCGGAAAGCGAAGGGAAACCGGTATTCGATTCGCGCTTGAAGTAGTTGAAGCGCACGACGGGGACCACGGAGAAAAGACCGTTGATCTTATATTCGTCCTCAATGAAGAAGCCGCCGTCAAAACCGTCAGCATCCGGACGGGTTGAATCTTTGTTCCATTCGTTTGTCGTTTGATCTAAAACTAAGCCGCTTTGCGATGTCTTTGAAAAATCGAACCCATAGGTGACGGCATGCCGGCCGAGTCCGCTGAGGTAGGAGGTGTTCTGCACATTTCCGCTCACGGAGTCGAACTTATCTTTGGAATTGATGCCGCGCCAAGGATCAGGATTGACGTAGTGGAATTTGGAGTGGGCGTATTGAAGGGCTGCGGTGAGATTCCAGAGGTCGCCTCGTTCGAACTCCCATTTGCCGGTGACGCGTTGCTGTTCATAGCGATAGAACGTATCGCTTTCAGAATTTGCACGGTCAAAATTGTATGAGAGGCTCAGCACGTTGGCATCGTTAGGCATGAAGGAGGCTTTGCCGAATGCTGCTGTGCTGTAGGCATCGATATCGGCTTTGCTTCGTTTGCCGGTCAGTGAGTTGGTGGAAGCACCTGAGTCACGGCGTGAAACCCCAAAGACGACGTCCCACTGGTTGGATCGGCCGAATGCGTAAGCGCTCTTTTGCCATTCCAGATTGTCTGAGGTGTAGCCGGCCTTGACTTTGGCGCCAAAGTTTCGATCGGTTCCCTTCAGGAAATCATTGGCGTTCATTGTGGTGACGGCCAATGTGCCGCCAATACCGCCGTTGCCGTATAGCGCGCTGCCGCCGCCGTGCTTGACTTCAACTTGTTTAAGAATTTCCGGATCAATGAAAATGCCGCTTGGACGGTTGCCGGCCATTGTTTGGTCGTCCTGACGCATTCCGTCAATCAAATACGTAATTTGAGAGGAGTTCGATCCTCGGATTGAAATTTGCGACGATATGTAGGCAAAGTCAAGAACGTCAACGTTAGGAATATCTAAAAGCAGTTCGCCCAAAGTAACAGGCTGATCTTCCTGAATATCCTGCTCTGTGAGCACGCTGAGTGAGCTTGCGGCCTGAGAGAGGGGCTGAGTGGTTCGGGTAGCCGTTACGACAATGGGCTGTGTATCAATGTAAGTCGCTTTGGGAGTCGAATCTTCAGCTGCGGCAGCACTATTCATTCCTGCAAATAGAAAAGATATCGTCAGTACGAGAGGACGAAATGAAAAATGGGGGGGGGTAAATATTAGAAGGGCTCATGCCAATCTCCGTTGACAAAGCGGTCTGCGTTTGTAGACTGCAGACGACCTTAATGATGAGAATGATTCGCATTCTAAGGTGAGGTTGGCGAAGCTAACAGATTATTTTTATTGAGAAATTTTGATTACGGCGCTAAGTAATTGGTTAACAAAGGACAATGACGAATTTGAAATGACAGAAGTAATTCTCTGAAATTGTTGTTTGGCGTTCACTGTAAAGGTTTACGAAAAGAGGGGTTTTTATTTCCAAACAGTGACTCCATTGGATGTTTTATAAATTATTAGGTCATTGCATATATCAATAACGACTAAAAATGTGATAGGTAAACTATTTTTTAAGATGTAATTATATGGTTTTCAGATTGAATTTTGGGATGGCTACGAAATTAATACTTGTTGAGAACAAGAAAACATTCAGAAGTTGACAGATTTGAATGCCTAGGTGACTCACCTAAGATACGGGCCTCCAGCTCATTCTTAATGACCGATCGGGCATTGAGCGCTAAATTAGTTCATCCGTTATCGGCAATCCAATGTATTTTTCCAAAGCCGGATGCCAGGGTTGGATTTGGCATCGGCAGAAGACTGGACATTTGCAGGTGAGCGCTGCATCACTTAGGCAGAGAGCATGACGAACTAACGAGATCTTCAAGCGAAATATTCGAAAGATTTTTTGTTCCGAGCTTTCGGTAAATGGCGTTTCGGTGCGCATAGATGGTGCGGTCGCTCAAACCCAAACGTTCGGCAATCTGCTGAGAAGATACGTCTTGGATCATGAGTTCCAGTATTTCGCGTTCTCGCTCAGTGAGGAGGTCAAATGCTTTTTCAAGATCCCGGCCGGTAAGTTCGCCGCAGCTTTTGGCGAGACTTTCTCTGCACAGTTTGGCGATCGCCTTCATCAGGCGGTCTTCGTCAACGGGTTTTTCAAAAAATTCGGCTGCACCCGCCTTCAGCGTCGTAACGGCGAGATCAACGTTGGCGTGTCCCGTAAGGATGATGATGGGCAGCGAGTACCGGCGGCGGCGCATTTCCATCTGCAGCTCCGTGCCGGTCATGTCCGGCATGCTGATGTCAAGAATAAGGCAGCCAGGCACAGATGGTGCGTCATCCATAAGGAAAGACCACGCACCAGCATAAGTGCGAACCTGCCAGCCGGCATAGGTGAGCATCATTTCACACGTTTCACGAAGGTCTTCGTTGTCATCAACGATGCGCACGAGCGTGTGCTGCTGAATATCCTTTAGCGTTCGTGTCATGAGGAGCCGCCTCCGGGGAGAGGAAGAATGATTTGTACTTCGAGACCTTTGTCGGCTCGTGCACTGAAGTGAATGCTGCCGCCGTGTGCGCTGATGATGCTCCGCACGATGCTGAGGCCAAGACTCAAACCGTCTCGTTTCTGTGACGGTCCGCAGGAGGCAATGCGTTCAAGCGCTTCAGCATCGAGCTGTTCTGTTTCGTCTGAAACGATCAGCTCGACGTGATCTTCGCCGCAGGTCAGTGCAATCTTGGACTGCGGGTTCCGTCCGGCTGCAGCTTCTGAGGAGTTCTTGAGGAGATTAAGCACAACCAGCTGGAGTTCAAGGGGATTGCCAGTAATGAAGACATTGTCCGATAGGACAAGCGTCACTGCATGATGAATGAGTTTCATCTGGGCGGCTTCAGCCACTGTTTCCCGGATCAGCTCGGAAAGATTAATCGGGAGGTTGCGGCGGTCCGTTCGGGCATAGGAGCAGACGTGCTCGACAATGTCGTTGATTCGCTCTGTTTGCCTTCGGGCTTTGGCACAGGACTTCTCAATGACGGCAGAGTCCTCTTCGTCGCGGGCGGCGGCCATCTCGATCGTACGCAGCGCATAGCGCAGTGCTGAAAGCGGCTGACGGATTTCGTGCGCAACCATGTTTGAAAGCATGCCCATCGTGCTCATTTGCTCGTAGCGGTGGAACTTTTGGAGAAGCGCAGTGTTGCTCTCTTCCAGAGCCATGCGTCGGGCAGCTTCGTCATTAAGTTCTCGGGTCCGGCGCTCAACGAGGGCATTGACCCGACGAAGGTGCAGCATTAAGGCGAGAAAAGCAACTAGAGCAGCCAATGCGAACGGCCAGACGGCCTCCCAGACTCGCGTAAAAGTCCAATGCCGCAGGTATTCATAGCGTCCCCATTTGAGCTCTCGGTAGAGCTGATCAATGCTTTTGAAGCTGTTGGCGGTGCTCCATGCGATGCCCGCTTCTGTTTGCGGCGGCGCGGTGAGCAGTGCCAGAGAGATTCGCTTGGCAACGTCGGACGGCACCTGACTCATGGCGCCAACCGTCCAGTTAGGAAAGAGCCTCGAGGTGTGCGCGCAGGCGAGAGGAGAGTCTTCTGCCGGCTCGATTACCTTGAAGTGTTTTCTCCTCTCTATAGGCAGTCCTTCCAAAACGCAGGCCCGCATCAGTCCAACGTCAATGGTTCCGTCTTCAAGTGCCTGCAGAATTTTCGGCACGGGCTGATCCACCTGTCTGAGGGAACTGAAGAAGCGGTACGGATCCAAGCCTCTGTCAAGGAGCGCAGAAGCCGGCATCTGCCAGTTGAAGAACATCGATTCGAGACCCGACATCGCCGAGAGATGTTTCAGGTCCTTTAGACTGTTGAGATCAGTGCGTCGGCTGCTCACAACGACTGCGCCGGCAACCGCTCGGTTGGGATCCGGGGCGAAATTGGTGACGAGCGTGGCGAGCGGATAGATGCCGTCAGGCAGCAGCGATGCATAGCACCCGCTGCTGCCGAAAATCACATCTACTTTGCCGCTGCGGGCTGCCTTGATGAGGGCTGCCGTACGGTAGACCTTCACATCCACGCGGTATTCCGGGAGACTTTGCGAGAGAATCTGCGGCAGTTTGCGCAGCACGTAGTCGTCGGCATTCACATAGGTCGTGAATCCCGACGGAGTGCCTTCCTGCAAAAAGGCCATCATCCCAAAACGCAGGACGGGACGGAGGTCTTCCGCCCCGCAGACAGAAAATCCGGGGAACGCGCAGAGCAAAGCCGCTGCTGCGGCCGCGGATCTTATTCTCCAGCTGGATATGTGAAAGGCCATTATGAGGAAATGGGGAATTCCGCACCGACAAAGGTGAGGGGGAGAGCAGCCGATGCCGATGCGGAGATGAAAGACGCTGTGTGCAGGCTACTTCTCTAATCGCCCAAGCGCTTTGAGAATGGATTCACTCGCGACCTTGCCGGAGGTGAAGCCCCACGCCACGTTCATGCCGGGTGAGGAGTCATCGCCGTGCACAGCATTCACAATTTCACCGGCGGCATAAAGACCCGGAATCGGTTTGCCCTGTTGGTTAAGAACCTGAAGATTCTCGTCGACGATAACGCTTCCCATCGTAGTGGCAAAGCGCGGTTTTTGTTCAACGATGTAATACGGACCTTCTGACGAGATTGCGGCCTTCATAAATGCTGCAGGACGGCCAAAGTCCTCATCTTTGCCAAGCTTCACGAGTTCGTTGTAGCGGGCAACGGTCTTCTCAAGCGTGCTGCCGTCAATGCCGGCTGAGGCAGCGGCTTCAGCGAGGGTTGAGCCATGAGCGAAGATCGGAGCTTTGCGGCCGTTTTCGGCGAGCCATTTTTCAAGATCTTCGTCCGTAATGCCCAGCGTGTGAACGCCGTCACGGAAGCCATTCCATGTAGCCTGATCCATCACGAGGTAGAGCATTCCGCCCTTTTGCTTCTCGAGCACAGTGAGGATATCGTGATTGGAGGCCTTTTCATTAATGAGGCGGCGTCCTTCATTGTTAACGAGAATACCCGACTGGAGCCACGCACGGTAGTTGCCTTGAATAATCGACTTTGCTACGCCGGGAGCCGCCTCAACGCCGTTAGGATAGCGCTTGCCGAATTCCATGAGTTCAAGCTTGGCGCCGACGGCTTGGGCCATACGATGTCCGTCGCCGGTTGCTGAGACCGGTCCGTAGTAGAGCGCGCTTTTGAGCGGTTCGATGAGCATCGCCTTATTTGTGCCGTAACCGCCGGTGGCGAGGAGAACTGCTTTGCTCGAGAAGATGTATTTCGTTCCGTCCTTCTTGTGCGCTTCAACACCCACGATCCGGCCGTCTTTAACAATCAGTCGTTCAGCCTTGGTGTCGGTGTGGATCTTGATGCCGAGATCCCGCACGGCCTTTTCCACCTTCCGGTAGGCCGGGCCGCAGCCGCCCTTGAGGTAGAGCGAGCGGTCGAATTGGAATTCGGCGCGGTACTGCAGTTTTTGGTCAATGAATTCCGGTTTGAAGCGATTGATCGCCCAATCGGCAGCGCGAGGAGAGTTCTCCGCGAACATCGTGAGCGTTGTCAGGTCGTTCTTCAGGTGGCCATTGCCGATGAGATCGTAGACCAGAGCTTGCGGAGGATCGTAGGGGACACCTTTTTCCTTCTGGAGCTTCGTGCCCATGATGGCCCACTGCCCGCCGCAGATGGCCGATGCGCCGCCGGTAACGCTCATCTTCTCAAGGACTGTCACGCGGGCACCGTGCTCAGCAGCGTTGACGGCAGCGGCAAGTCCTGAAAAACCCGATCCGATGATGACGACGTCTTCAGCTGCTTCAATCGTTTTTCCGGCATGTTTCGGCGCAGTGCTTCGGGCTGGCTGATTCGGATCGCCTTTGGCTTGACGAATGCAGTCTTCAACAGCCGCGAAGATGGCTTTGCTTGTTACCGTCGCTCCGCTCAGTCCGTCGATCTTTGTGCTCTGGGCTTCAACGATTTGCCGAGGAAGTTCGGCCGCCGCAGTCGTCCCGATGCCTGCCGTTTCCTTCTCTTCGATAACCTTGACTGAAGTCACCGCATCCTTTGAAAAAGTGACCGCAACTTTCACCGGTCCCTTCATGCCCTGAGCCGATGCTTCATAGGTCCCCGGCGTGTAACTCCAGGATGGACCGGCAATGAGCGCGGTTAAAAGAGCCGCAGCAGCGGTTAGACGAAAGTTTCTCATGACTGAATCTCCAAGTCGTTAGGCGGACCTCAAGGCCGCCTGACATGAGTTCATCGTCGTTGTGCGCTTTTCTAATCAACATGACCTAGATCAATCGACTGATTAAGAGAAAAACGCGGATGTGTTGAGAAATTCAGCAATTAAACCCTGTGGGGCCGGATGATTTGTATAAAACCGTCAAATTGTCCAGCGAACGATAAATTGACCTACCTGATGATGTGCAGGCGTTCTCAATGATTGACTCGGGTCCGAAAGTGCTTTGAAATACCGCCATTATTGTGATTGGCAAACTGGGGTTTCTGGGCTGCCGCTTGCTATCGGACGGAATAAGAGAAAACAGCCCGTTTCGGCGAATTGCGAAAAACATGTTCGTCAAGTCGCCGTATCACGGGGGCAGCTGCAGCCATTATTTCGTTTCAACACGCACGCCGTCAGCAGCGGCATGGAGCACGTGGCCCGCAAAATTCGGATGACGAGCACGAACGAGTTCGATAAAACGCTCGGCAACGTTCTCAGACTTTGTGAGTGCAATCATCGTTGAACCTGATCCGCTGATGAAAAAAGCTGGTGCTCCGGCTGCCTTGGCAGAGGCCCGCACCGAATCGTAGTCTTTGATGAGTTTGCGCCGGCAGGGTTCATGAAGCACGTCCTGACAGGCTTCGGCCAGAAGTTCTTCGCTGCCGGAGCGGAGCGCCTCAATCATGGCAATGGCATGAGAGGTCGTAAAGACGCTGTCTTTAACGGCGATTTCTTTAGGCATTGCACGTCGGGCGTCAGCCGTGCGCACTTCATAGTCAGGGATGATGACGGCAAACTTCCAATTTTGGTCAAGCGGCATACGCAGCGCGTGAAAGCGTTCATCCGAGGCAAAAGACGCGGTGAAGCCGCCGAATGTCACAGGGGCCGCGTTGTCAGGGTGACTCTCAAAGCGAGCGCAAATTTGAAAGAGCTCGTCCTTCGCAAAGGGACTGCCGAGGAAAGCATTGGCGGCGGCAGCGCCGGCGGCGATGCAGGTGCTTGAACTGCCCAGGCCGCGGGCAACGGGAACCTCTGCGTCAATGTGAAGCTTCACGGGAAAGGGCGTCTGCCCGGCTTCACGGAAGATTTCTCGAAAGCCTTGAAGCACCAGATTGTCTTCATTTTGAAAAGCTTCCGGACAGCCGGAAATCTGGAGCGCTTCAGAACGCTCAAAAGTGAAAACGGAGTAGAGCGAAAGTGCCAGGCCGAAGATGTCAAAACCCGGGCCGAGATTCGAAGTGGAGGCCGGAGCACGCACGGTGATCTGCATGAGACTGCTCACGATGGAAAGAATAGAGACGAAGCAGCGGCAAAAGGGCTCCATGCCGCTCGGCCGCTGCCTATGATTTGCACAGCGTCAGAGCTTGGCGGCTGCGGCAAGCACGCGTTCAGGCGCCTGATCAACGTCATAGACCGCGTTGAAGCGCACGGACTGCGTGCGAAGTGCTGAGAGGCACTGCGGGGGTTCAACACCCGTGGAGTCAGCAAGCGCATCCATATATTCAAATGCTGCGGCTTCCGGCGTCGTGCTCTTTAACTTCAGGGGACCGTAAAGGGCATTGAAGACGTCGCGGCAGAATTTGAAGGGCGAGGCAGTGGAGAGCACCACCATCGGCACTTCCGGAGACGCCTGCTCCTGCGCAATCTTCCAGGCAACAGCCGTGTGCGGGTCGATGAGCCGCCCGGTGGTTTCCCAGGCTTCGCGCACAGCGTCGGACGTTTCGGCATCGTCAAGCCAGCCGCAGCCGTAGACGGCGCGGAATTTATCGAGCAGTTCGGGTTCGATCCGGTAGATGCCGTCCGCTTTCAAAGCAGCCATGCGTGCGGCCGTGCGCACGGGATCCATGTCGTCGAGATAGTAAAGCGCTCGCTCGAGGTTGCTCGAGACCAGAATATCCATCGACGGCGAAGACGTCCGCACGAGATCTCGGCGGCGGTCGTAGACGCCCGTTTCGAGGAAGTCGCTCAGGACATGGTTGGCGTTGCTCGCAACGATGAGGCGGCGAACAGGGAGCCCCAGCGTCTTGGCAAACCAGCCGGCAAGCACGTCGCCGTAATTGCCGGTCGGGACGCAGAAGTCGATGCGTTCGCCCTGACGGATGACGCCGGCTTCTGCGAGCTGGCGGTACGCGTCAAAGTAATAAACCACCTGCGGCGCAAGACGGCCGATATTGATGGAATTGGCGCTCGTAAGCGTAATGTTCCGCGCGGCGAGCTCGGCTTTGAGCGGCGAAGCGAAGAGCGCCTTCACCGCGCTCTGAGCATCGTCGAAATTCCCGCGGAGCGCCGCAACTTCCACGTTATTGCCTTTTTGCGTTGCCATCTGCAGGCGCTGAATAGCGCTCACGCCCCCGTCAGGGTAAAAGACTGCAATGCCGATGCCCGGAACGTCAGCAAATCCTTCAAGCGCGGCTTTTCCGGTGTCGCCGCTCGTTGCCGTGGCAATCACAAGTCGGCGGCCGGTGCCGGCCAAGGCGCGGCTCATGAGCTGAGGGAGCATCTGGAGCGCTACGTCCTTGAAGGCGGCCGTGGGACCGTGATAGAGCTCAAGGAGGTGCATGCTGCCGATTTTCGTCACCGGAGTGACCGCGGGATCGGCAAAGGTATTTCCGTAAGCCGCCTCCACCGCGCCGGCGATTTCTTCGGCGCTGAAGTCCGGCAGTAGCGTACCGAGCACACGGCGGGCAGCGCCGGCATATCCGCCGGTGAGCGAAGCCGGGTCGATGTGAAGCTCGGGCAGCTCGTCGGTCACAAAAAGACCGCCGTCGGCGGCCAGACCCTGAAGAACAGCCTCGCGGCTGGTGAGCTGCTGAACGAGGCTGCGGGTGCTGTGATAGCGCATGATGCAATGAACTCCTGCTGTTTTCTTTGAGGTGCGGCGGCTTCTTTCAGTCTTCAGTCTGCCGGTTTTTTGCTGCGGTAAGTCTGCCGGAGACGGATAAACGTGTAAAACATGAAAAACAATTTCTTATAGAAGTGTTTTTGTCGCTTAAGATGTTGGGCAGACGCACGCTGATTGGAAATCATCCTACTCAACGCAAACCTCTGCGGGGCGAATGCGGTTCAAAAGGGCGCTTTTGCACAGAATTCTTTGGCCTTTGTCCGTATTCGCGCAGAACATCTAAGGTTTTTTACCGTCATTACTGAGATATTTTCCCCAAGGGCACTCAGGTAGGATAGTCCAAAGACGCACGCGAAGCGGCGCTTGTTCGTGAAGAACTCCAGCGCGCGGAATATTGAAGTCTTCCTCCGGCGCACCTGCGGATTCGAATCCGGTCGGCAAGCCTCAGGGGAAGCGTCAAGCCGCGAGCCTTGAGGTCCTTCAGGATGACCCGCTGCCATCTATAAACACCTATCCAGCAACCTCAGGCGAAACGCCTGAACATCATCTCAACGTTCAAACGTCAGCGCCGCGCAAAGTGCTTTGCCTGTAGGGAGAGCGGCCGCGCGCGATGCGGTGCCGGTTCTCGGAATTCACAAAAAACGGGAGCTGCCGATGAATCCATTGAATCAGACGAGCTTTCCGCGCCCGCCGGCGCGCTTAGAAATGCCGTCGGATCCGCAGGCCATCGGCTCCGATGCTTTTGCGATTCCGGATGAGCGACATGAGGACATTGGAACGGAGGAAGACATGCTCAAGATCGGACTTCTCGGCTTTGGGACGGTTGGCCGCAGTATTGCCGAACAGCTCGCCGAGCGCGACTGCGGCATTGAACTGCGCCACATTCTGCGCCGCCCGGGGAAAGCCGGCGGCCCGCTCATGACAGAGCATTTTGCCGAGATCATCAATGATCCTGAGGTCGATGTGGTAGTGGATGTGCTTGCCGGCATTGAACCCTCCCGCACGTATATCCGTGAGGCGCTCCTCGCCGGCAAAGCCGTCGTCACCGCCAACAAGGCTGCGCTCGCTGCCAACTACGAGGAGCTTCTCGGCATTGCGCATGCCAAGGGGCTGCCCCTCCTCTTTGAAGCGAGCTGCGGCGGCGGCATTCCCTGGATTGAAAGCCTCAAAAAAGCCGCGCGCATCGACCGCATTGAGTCCATGCACGGCATTCTGAACGGCACGGGGAACTTTATCCTCGACCGCATGGACCGCTTCGGCATGGATTTTGATGAGGCGCTCAAGGAGGCGCAGGCGCTCGGCTATGCCGAGGCCGACCCGACGGCGGACGTCTCCGGGCTGGACGCGCTGCGGAAAATGCAGCTCGCGTGCGCGGCCGCCTTCGGCGTGCTGCCGCAAAGCGGCATGCTCTGCGAGGGCATGGAACACTTCACCGCCGCAGATGTGGAAGATATCCAAAGCCGCGGTCTCGTCTGCCGCCTTATCGCACGCGGCTGCCGCGCCGGGGAGAGCGTTTCGGCGTATGTGGAGCCGGTGCTTTTTCCCCGCGCCGCGCCGGAGAGCTCGGTTTTTGAAAACAACAACATGGCGCGCTATACCGGCAAGCGCTGCGGCTCCATCGTGCTGATGGGGCAGGGCGCAGGCCGTTTTCCCACCGCTTCGGCGGTGCTGCGCGATCTTGCAGCGGCGCAGCAGGGCGCGCGCTCCATGTTCCCGGAAAACTGCCGCGCCGCCGAAGCCGATAACCGCGAAGCGGTGCATTCCTACTACATTCGCACCGGCGGCTTTGCCGCCGTTCGGCTTTCGCTCCGGTCGGTGCTCGCGCAGGGCGAAGTTGTCCGCGCCGTGACCGAACCGATGAGCGCGGAGAAAATGCACGCGCTCGCGCAGAACATCCGCAAGGACGGAAACGATCTGTTCTTCGCGGCGCTGGAGGAAAAACTATGCTGAAAGTATGCAAATTCGGCGGCTCGTCCGTCGCAGGGGCGGAACAGTTCCGCAAGGTGCGCGACATTGTCCTTTCGGACGCTTCGCGCCGTGTCGTCGTCATCTCGGCCGCCGGAAAGCGCACGAGCGACGATCACAAGCTCACCGACCTTCTCTATCTCTGCCACGCGCATCTGACCTACGGCGTTTCGTGCGCCGAAATTCTCGCCGCGATCCGCTCCCGATTTGTCTCCATCCGCGACGAGCTGGGTCTTTCCTACCGCGTGGAGGACGAATTCGACGCCTATGCCGCGACGCTCTCGCGCGACACGAGCGTGGACGAGCTCGTCTCCCGCGGCGAATACTTCACCGCGCGGCTCATGGCCGAAACGCTGGGCTACGCCTTCGTGGACGCCGCCGACTGTGTGTTCTTCGGCTTTGACGGTCAGTTTGACCGCGCCCGCACCGACGCCGCCATCGCCGACGCGCTCGAAAAGAACGGGAAGATCGTCCTCCCCGGCTTCTATGGCCGTGTGCCGACCGGAAAGATCAAGGTAATGACGCGCGGCGGCAGCGACATCACCGGCGCGCTCGCCGCAGCCGCGGTGAACGCGGACGTATACGAAAACTGGACGGACGTTTCCGGCATATTGATGGCCGATCCGCGCATCGTGGATGATCCGCGCCCCATTCCCCGCATCACGTATGCGGAGCTGCGCGAAATGGCGTTCATGGGCGCTTCGGTGCTGCACGAGGAATCCATTCTGCCGGTCAAGGAAAAAGGCATTTCCCTGAACATCCGCAACACAAACCGGCCGGACGAGCCCGGCACGTTCATCGTGGAGCACATCGAAAGCGAAAGCGAGCTCGAGCGCCCGATCACCGGCATTGCCGGGCGGCGCAACTTCACGATCCTCACGGTGCTCAAGCGCAACATGAACGCCTCCACGACGCTCTGCAACGCGCTGGAGATCCTCGACCGCTACCACGCAAGCGTGGAGCACATCACGCTCGGGCTGGACAGCTTCGCGCTCGTCGTTTCGTCCGCTGCGCTGGAAAATACGCTCTATGATGTCATCGCCGACATTCAGAAGACCTGCCGCCCGGACGATGTGCGCGTGCAGGACGGCATCGCGCTCGTCGCCGCCGTGGGCCGCAAAATGCCCGCCCGCCCCGGCACGTCCGGCAAGCTCTTCCAGGCGCTCGGCGAGCACGGGCTGAACATCCGCACCATTGCCCAGGGCGCGGACGAGCTTTCGATCATCGTGGGTGTGGAAAACTGTGATTTTGAAAAGGCGATCCGCGTATTGTATGACGGGTTCACCGGCTGACAGAAAGGAGATCCTCTTATGAAAAACTGCAATATCGCCATTCTCGGCGCGACCGGCGCGGTCGGCCGCGAAATGCTCAACGTACTGGAAGAATACGACATCCCCGTTTCGCGTCTCAAGCTCCTCTCGAGCGCGCGCAGCGCCGGGAGCAAAATTCCCTTCCGCGGGGAGGAACTCACCGTGGAGGAGGCGACGGACGCCTCGTTCGAGGGCATGGATTTTGTTCTCGGCGCGGTGAAGAGCGGCATGTCCCGCGCGTTTGCCCCGGCCATCGTGAAAAGCGGCGCGGTATACATCGACAACAGCTCCGCCTTCCGCATGGATCCGGCCATCCCTCTTGTCGTGCCGGAGATCAACGGCGAGGACGCGAAGAGCAATTCCGGCATCATTGCCAATCCCAACTGCTCCACGATCATCACCGCGATGGCCGTCGGCGCGCTCAACCGCCTCTCGCCGATCGAGAGCATGGTCGCGTGCACGTATCAGGCCGTATCCGGCGCCGGGCAGGGCGGACTTGAGGAACTCGAGCGCCAGATGGACGCGCTCGCCCGCGGCGAAAAGTGCGAGGCGAAGGTATTCCCCACACAGATCGCGCTCAACGTCATCCCGTTCATCGGCAGCATGCTCGATAATCTCTATACCGACGAAGAAATGAAAATGCAGAACGAGGGGCGCAAGATCCTGCATCTCCCCGAGCTGCGTGTTACCTGCACCTGCGTGCGCGTTCCCGTTATGCGCTCGCACTCCATCGCCGTCACGGTGCGGACAAAGGAGAAGATCACCGTTGCCGAGGCCAACGAAGCCATCCGCGCCTTCCCCGGCTGCCGTCTGATCGAGGACTACGAGGGCCGGTGCTACCCCACCCCGCTCGACACAAGCGGGCAGGACCTCGTCTGGGTCGGCCGCGTGCGCGAGGATCTCACGCAGGAAAACGCTCTCACGCTCTGGTGCTGCGGCGATCAGATCCGCAAGGGCGCGGCGAGCAACGCCGTGCAGATCCTGAAATACCTTCTGTAATTCTTTCATTTATATGCAGCCATCCGGCAGTCTTCCCTTGGGAAGGCTGCCGGATATTTTTTCGCTCGTTGCATACAAATATGCACAAAGCGTTTGGATAATATTCCGTATTCGCCGTATATTATTTATAATAACGCAAATATTCCGAATTTTTTCTCATTCTTGTGTTGACTCGCGTGGATAAGTATGCTAATATTCGCACCATCTTAAATAAAAATTCATTTCACAACGGAGGCACACAACAATGAAAAAGAAAACATTTGCAAAAGTACTTTCCCTCGCTCTTGCTGCACTGATGCTCTTCGCGCTCTGCGCCGGCGGCGCGGCGGAGACTCCCGCCGCGGAGCCCACGGCAGCCCCTGCCGCCGACGCTCCCCCATCCGAATCCCCCGCCGAGACCGAAGCTCCCGCCGAATCGCAGGGCGTGCTTGATCAGATCAAGGCCGACGGCGTTCTCTACGTCACCCTCTCTCCCGACTTTGCCCCGATGGAGTTTGTCGATTCCTCCAAGGACGGGCAGGAGCAGTACGTCGGCTTTGACGTGACGCTCGCCAAGTACATCGCCGAGTACATCGGCGTGGATCTTGTCATTGAGCCGATGAGCTTTGACGCCTGCCAGACCGCCGTTTACACCGGCTCCGTGCCGATGTCCATTTCCGGCTACTCCTGGACGGAGGAGCGCGGCGAAAACTACGAGATCTCCGATTACTACTACGCCGGCAATAACGAGACCGAGCAGGTCATCCTCATCAAAAAGACCGACGCCGACAAGTACACCTCCGCCGAGGACTTCTCCGGCGTGGATGTCGGCGCGCAGAACGCCTCGCTCCAGATGAATCTTCTCACCTCCCAGCTGCCCGACGCGAACCCCATCACCATCGGCGATCTCGGCGTGGGCGTGCTGGAGCTGCAGAATGGCAGCATCGAGGCGCTGGCCGTTGCGAAGGGCAATGCCGAAATGATCATTGATTCCAACCCCGATCTTATGATCTGCTCCTGGGAATTTGAAGTTGCCGCCGAGTATGAAGCGAACGTCATTCTCATCACCAAGGGCGAGACCGCGCTGCTGAACGTTGTCAACGAAGCTCTCGCCAAGGCCTATGCCGACGGGCTGTACGGCACATGGTACGAGGACGCCGTCGCGCTTGCCAAGTCGGAGAACGCCGCCGAAGTAAGCGTCGAAGACTGATTGCAAATAACAAGCTGCCCGCCGTGGGGGATCTCTCCGGCGGGCGGAGGGGAAGGATCCGTCCATGAGTTTCATAAAGTTTGAAAACATCGTCAAGCTGTTCACCAAATACTGGGAAAAGTTTCTGGTGACCGGCGTATCGTATACGCTGCTGCTCGCCGCGATCACGGTGGCGTTCGGCGCGGTGATCGCCTGCCTGCTCGCGGGAATGAAGCTTTCCAGGATCGCGCCGCTGCGCTGGCTTTCCACAGCTTACATCGAGATCATCCGCGGCACACCAATGCTTCTGCAGCTCTATTTCTTTTACTTTGCCCTGCCCGCGCTCATCCCGGCGCTCAATAAGCAGAAATTTCTCTGCATCGCCATCGCGCTCGTCTGCAACAGCGCCGCCTACGTCTCCGAGGTCATCCGCTCGGGGATTCAGTCGGTAGACGCCGGGCAGAGCGAGGCGGCCATGAGTCTCGGCATGAATTCGTTCCAGCGCACCTGGTACATTCTCGTGCCGCAGGCGCTCAAAACGATCCTTCCCGCGCTCGGCAACGAGTTTATCATGATCGTGAAGGACACCTCGCTCGCGTCCACGTTCTTTATCGGCGATCTTATGACGCAGTATCTCATCGTGCGCGGCGCAAGCTATCTGCCTCTGGAGCCGCTCGTGATCGTCGGCGTCATTTATTTTATTCTGACGTTCCTGCTCAGCAAACTGTTCGGATTCTTTGAAAGGAGGATGAGCCGTGCAGACCGGTGAAACGCTCATTGAGGTCAAAGACCTCTGCAAACACTTCCGCGACGGCACGGTCAAAGCGCTCGACGGCGTGGATCTCACGATCCGCAAGGGCGACGTGATCGTCATCATCGGGCCCTCCGGCAGCGGCAAGTCTACGTTCCTGCGCTCGCTCAATCTGCTCGAAACGCCGACCTCCGGCAGCGTGATCGTCGAAGGAACGGATATCACGAAGAAGAAAAACGCGCAGGGAAAGAAGATCGATCTCGACGCTCACCGCCGGAAGATGGGCATGGTGTTCCAGCACTTCCATCTTTTCCCGCATAAAACGGTGCTCGAAAATCTGACCATCTCCCCCATTCTTGTAAAAAAAGCGGACAAGGCCGCGGCAAAGGCGAAGGCCGTGGAGCTTTTGGAGCGCGTCGGGCTTGCCGACCGCGCCGACGCTTACCCCTCGCAGCTCTCCGGCGGACAGAAGCAGCGCGTCGCCATCGTGCGCGCGCTCGCCATGGAGCCGGACGTGATGCTCTTTGACGAACCGACGAGCGCGCTTGACCCCGAAATGGTCGGTGAGGTGCTCGACGTTATGAAGCAGCTCGCCCGCGACGGCATGACGATGGTCGTCGTGACGCACGAAATGGGCTTTGCCCGCGAGGTCGGCAACCGCGTCGTATTCATGGACGAGGGGCGCATCGTGGAGCAGGGCACGCCGGAAGACATCTTCCAGCACCCGCAAAGCGCCCGTTTGCAGGATTTTCTTTCCAAGGTGTTGTGATATGAACGAAATCAAAAAAGCCGCGCTGCATACGATCGACGCGCACGCAAATACTTTCACCGCGATCTCCGACGCGATCTGGGACGAGCCGGAGCTTTCGCTCAAGGAATTCAAGGCCGCCGCGCTCTATACGGACGCGCTGGAAAAGCTTGGCTTCACGGTGCAGAAGAACCTCTGCGGCATTGAAACGGCGTTTTCCGGCTCCTACGGCTCCGGCCATCCGGTGATCGGCATCCTCGGCGAGTTTGACGCGCTCTCCGGCCTCTCGCAGCAAAGCGGCGTTGCCGAAGTGCAGAGCGTCACCCCTGGCGGGAACGGTCACGGCTGCGGCCACAATCTGCTGGGCGCCGGCGCCCTG
>ERZ779885.1012-NODE-1012-length-29909-cov-6.269277_pt1 | contig 29909 bp, 15 predicted proteins | sample MGYA00511554_ERZ779885 | MGnify/ENA primary metagenome ERZ779885 (study PRJEB29588, sample SAMEA2160998) | human gut metagenome | biome: human gut; feature: human-associated habitat; material: faeces | place: Denmark | collected 2008/2010 ... | reverse complement strand
CGACGTGGCGCACGGCTTGGCCAAGGACCTCGATTCCGTGCCGCTGGCCGACATGGATCCGGCCGCGGTGCAGCATGTGCTGCCGGCGGACGGCGCGTTCAGCCCGCTGTGGGACCGTCCGGAAGTGCACGACATCTACCGCGAATGGCGTCAGGTGTTCAACGAGTACAATCCGCCGCGTTTCGCCGTCGGCGAGGCGTGGGTGAAGGCCGAATCGCAGCATCTGTACGCGTCCACCGACGAGCTCGGCCAGGTGTTCAATTTCGAGTTCGCCGAAGCCAACTGGTTCGCCGACGAGTTCCGTACGGCCATTGCTGACGGCTTGCGCGCCGCCGAGGAAACGCACGGTTCCACCACGACGTGGGTTATGAACAACCACGATGTGCCGCGCAGTCCGTCGCGTTTCGGTCTGCCGCAGGTGAAGGACGCTCCGTACCACCAGCTGGCGCACGATTGGCTGTTGCGTGACGGAGAGACCTACCGCGAGAATCGTGAGCTCGGCACCCGTCGCGCCCGCGCAGCCGCGCTGATGGAACTGGGCCTGCCGGGTTCCGCCTACGTGTATCAGGGCGAGGAACTGGGCCTGTTCGAAGTGGCGAACATTCCGTGGGATCGTCTTGAGGATCCGACGCCGTTCAACACCCGTCGCAACTTCACCGACAAGGGTCGTGACGGGTGCCGTGTGCCGATGCCGTGGAAGGCTGCCGATTGCGGCGAACCGGCTTCGTGGAGCCCGGACTTCATCACCGGCGGCACGTTCGGTTTCGGCCCGGAGCAGGGCGATTCCGCCGACGCGCACCTGCCGCAGCCGGCCTGGTTCAAGGATTTCGCGGCCGACGTCGAGGCCGATGACAACGGTTCCATGCTGCACTTGTACCGCAAGCTGTTGCAGTTGCGACAGACGGTGCTGACGGCAACCGGAGACACGTCCGCCGACCTGCTGGACATGGGCGATACGGTGGTCGCCTACTCGCGTCCGGCCACGGAAGGCCGTCGATTCCTGTCCGTCACCAATTTCGGCGACGAGCCGATCGCCCTGCCGGACGATGCGGTCGCCATCGCAAATTCCGTGCCGTTGACGGATGACGGCAAGCTGGATAGCGACGCCTCAGTCTGGCTGCTGCTGGGCTGATCGACCGCTGAACCTGGCCGCTCCCAAATCGCCTTGCATATATGAAAAATTCCGGCCCTCCACAAGGAGGACCGGAATTTTGGTTTGTAAGGAAAGGGGAATGGTAAGTCTAAACGCTACTTCTCGCCGTTCATGATGGCGGCAAGCGATTGCACACGCGGCAGATCGAACACCTCATCGGTGTGCACCACCTTGAGGTCCGGGCCTGCCAGCGGCACACGCCAGTTGGAGTATTCACTGGACGTGCCCGGCTGGTTCTGCGTGCGCGTCTCGCCCACGCCATCCACCAGCGCGGCCTGCAGCAGCACGGACGGCGACTTGAGCAGCATCTTGTGCATCGCCTCGACGATTTCCTGGATGTGGCCTTCCACATCGCCCGCCACTTCCGGCGTGATCAGGCCGGACTCCACGAGACGGTCCATCATCGCGTCGCGTTCGTCGGTGGCGGAAGCCTGGAACTCCTCGACCGGGCCGGACAGCAGGTGCAGCTGTTCGCGCAGCTTGACGTGCTCGAACTGCAGGTAGCCGGCGGTCGGCGGCAGGTCGTGCGTGGTGACGGAAGCCAGCGCGTACTTGCGGTACGTGGACGGATCGGCGTACGGGTCGCCGGCGTTGGGGGAGTCGTCCATGCGGGCGAACCATTCCACCATGCAGCCCAGCAGGCCGTGCTCGCCGAGTACCGTGCGTACGTAATCAGGCACGGTGCCCAGATCCTCGCCGACCACCAAACCGTTCACGCGGGACGCTTCAATGGTCAGGATCGCGATCATCGCCTCATAGTCGTACGTAACGTACGCGCCACCGCGCGCGCCTTCGCCCTGCGGAATCCACCACAGACGGAATAGGCCGAGTACATGGTCGATGCGCACCGCGCCCGCGTGCGAGAACATGTTGTGCACCATCTCGCGGTACACGCCATAACCAGTTTTGGCCAGATAATTCGGATTGAACGGCGGCTGGCCCCAATCCTGACCCTGCTGGTTGTAGAAGTCCGGTGGGCAGCCCACGGTTACGCTGCCTACTGCGAAACGTTCCGGATTCCACCACACGTCCGCGCCGAGCGAGTGCACGCCCACGGCCATATCCTGCATGAGGCCGAGTGCCATACCGCTGTCACGGGCGGCGTTCTGCGCGGCTGTCACCTGCTCGTCGGCGATCCACTGCAGCCAGCATTCGAAATCGACCATATCGGCGTGCTCGCGCATGAGCTCCACCACTTCAGGCGAATCGCGGTTCGTGTCCTTGAACCACGTGCCTTCCCACGGCGCGCCCCACACCTGGAACGCCACCGACCATGCGGCGAACGCGCGCAGATCCGGACCCGCGGCCTCCTTGAACGCGTCGAACGCGGCCTGACGCTCGACGGAACGCGGCACGTTGTACACAAGCTGCAGCGCCTGGCGCTTGTGCCACCAAGCGGAATTGATGTCGAGCGGCTCGATACTGTCGTTGGCTGGCGAGACTTCCGCGTGCAGACGCGCCACTTCGGCCTGGTCCGCCTCGTTGAGTTCCGCATATTCAGCGATATCCTGCGGACGGATGTACGTCACATTGAGAAAACGACGCGATTCGGGAAGATACGGCGACGGCTCTAGCGGCGGCACCGGCGCGGTGGCGTGAATCGGGTTGATAAGCATGAAATCGGCATGCGATTTCGTTGCCGCGTCGGACAGCAGCAGCTTCAGATCGCCATAGTCGCCCACGCCCCAGGATTCAGCGGAACGGATGGAATACATCTGTGCCATCCAGCCCCAACGTTGCTTTTCCGCTACTGCTGGCGGCAGTTCGATGCGTGCCGGTGCGCAGATCAGCGCGGCTTCGGCGTGCAGCGGGCCGGCATCGACGGCCAGCGTGTGGTAGCCGGCGGGAATATCGTCCGGCAGCGTCAGTTGCAGCGAGCCGTCATCTGCGTTCGAGCCCGTCAGATACGCGGTCAGATCGCCCGCATATTCCGTGCCGTCTTCCAACGTCAGCTTCAGCGCCACGTCGTTTCCTTTCGCGCGGATTGGCGTGACGGCTTCCTTGCCGATGAACTTCACGACGGTCGGCTCAACAAGTGTGTCTGCGATGCGCTGCTGGGTCGCCGCATAGGAGGCGGTGATCGCTTCGTCGCTGGATGCGTCCACGCCGAGTGCGGCCAATACGGAGACGAGCACTTCGTCGCGGATTTCCACATAGGTGCCGAGCTGGTCGATATACGACGTGGAAATGCCATTGAGCTTGGCGAGCTGGATAAGAGGCCGTGCGATGCGTTCTGCGCTTTCGGTCTGCTGGGTCTGTGTCATAGGTCCCTTCTTTCCGCGCCGTTTGTGACGGCTGACATGCTACATTGCTTGCGATTGCCGCAGCTTCGATGCCGGTGGCATTCGCACCAAAGATAACTATATCACGGTATGATATCGTTTTCAAAGCGTGTTTTGCGGTAAGAGAGTGTTGCTATATTGCGATTTTGCTCTAATTTCAGGAATATAGATAACCGGAATTGTTTTTCCATATTGACTATCGTTTGCAATACGAAGGCGCAGCGCTCCGCATTGCAAACGATTATTCCAACGGGGCATTGCTCGTCTGCTACTCGGCTTCGAGAATTGCAAAGCTTTGCAGACCTAGACGCAGCGAAGTGCCGCTAATTTCGTTTTCGCCGATGCTGAAAATCGTCCGATAACTACCATCTGGTAGCTGCAAAGCTTTGCAATCGCGGCTTGGATTGACGGCTATGATCAGCTTCTGCAGGTGGGTGGAACGCTCGAAAACGAACACTCTATCGCGTTCGATTGCATGGAACGTAGCCCCCGACCGCAAGGCGTCGCATTCCCCCTTGACGTGGAGTATGGAGCGCACCGTATGCCACAGTGATTCGGCGTCGGCCTGCTGTGCGGCGACGGTCGGGGCGTCGGCGGACGGGTCGGCGGGCAGGTAGCTGCCACCGGTCACATCGCCAGCCCGAGTGTCCGATTCTGCAGAATCGGACACGTGAAGTGCTCCGGATGCGTCGTTCGCACCCCACTGCATCGGTGTGCGCGAACCGGTGCGCACGTAGCCGCCTTCTTTGCCGGGCAGTGCGCGGTATCGCATGCCGATTTCGTCGCCGTAATACAGGAACGGCACGCCCGGCATCGCGAACAGCGTGCAGTATGCCAGGGCGATTTCGCGCTGCGACAGTCGCGGCGCCACGCGTGCGGTGTCGTGGTTGCAGGTGATGAAATTAAAATTTCCGTCGGCCGTTTCCGCTTCGCGCAGACGCGGCTCGTACTCGTCCAGGAATTCGCTGATCGGCGTGCCGGAATCGGCGTTGAAATAGCTCTTGTCGCCCTTGCGGCTCAACGGGTCGTCCACGTTGCGCAACAGCATGTTGTAGCCGTTGGGAACGCCGTCCCAACGCCAATCGAGATAGAAATCCATGTCGAAGCCGGCGGCCATCGACTCCTCTGGCCGTCCCCATTCCGAAACGAACGCGGCTTCGGGGAAGGCCGGGCGGATCCGGGCGAACATGTACTGCCAGGTGCGGATGGTGTAAGGCTTGCCCTCATCGTCCTTTTTGACGAGGCTGTCGGCCATATCCACGCGGAAGCCGTCTGCGCCACGGGAAAGCCAGAACCGCATGACGTCCACCATCGCGTCGCAAGTGGCCTTCGCGTCCGGACCAAGGGCTGGCTTCTGCCAGCTACGTTCGGGGTGCGCGAAACCGTAGTTGAGCGCCGGCTGGCATTTGAAGAAGTTCAAGATGTAGGTACCGTTGCGGGGCGATTCGCCGCCGATGAATGGCAGTCCGTCGCCACCGGAGATCCATGAGTCTGTCCAGATGTAGCGGTCGGAATAATTGTTTCGTTCGACCTTGCAACTGCGGTGGAACCACTCGTGTTCCTCGCTGGTGTGGCCTGGCACGAGATCGAGGATCACGTGCATGTCGCGCCGGTGGGCGGCGTCGAACAACGCAATGAGATCGTCGTTGGTGCCGTAGCGTGATGCCACCTTTTTGTAGTCGCGCACGTCGTAGCCGGCGTCTTTGAATGGCGAGTCGAAACAGGGATTGAGCCAGATCGCGTTGCATCCGAGATCCTTGATGTAGTCCAGTTTTAAAGTGATTCCGGGGATGTCTCCGATGCCGTCGCCATTGGAGTCGACGAAGGACTGTGGATATATTTCATAAAAAATTGCGTCGGCAAGCCATTTGGGGTGGGGGTGTTTCGCGGGGGGAAGCATGAGGATGTGTCTCCTTGATATTTCGCGGTTTGCGGTGTTTCTTTGAAACAATCATAACGCTGAATTGCAAACGTTGGCAGAAACGTGCTACACTAACAATCACTGATACATTTTTGGTGGCCCCAGTGTTGTTGGTAATCATCCAAGAACGATGATGTGAACGTATGCAGGGTTTTGGTCCGTACCATTTAACCGGAGATGTTGAGGAACACAAGGTTATGTGAGGAAAGGAAGATCAATGAAGATCGATTGGAAGAAGGCAATCGGACTTACTGCTGCCGTTTCTATGCTGGTTCCGCTTGCTGCGTGCGGTGGCTCCTCCGACGGTGGCGATAAGAACGCTTCCGGCTCCACCGAGGCCGTCACGCTGAGCGTGTGGGCCCCGCAGGAAGACCAGGCCAAGGACACCAACTGGCTGGGCAAGGTCGAAGAGAACTTCGCCAAGGCGCATCCGGAATACAATATCACGTGGAAGAATGACGTGGTCTCTGAAGGCGATGCTTCCAAGCAGGTCAGCACTGATCCGTCCGCGGCGGCCGATGTCTATATGTTCGCTTCCGATCAGTTGGGTGTTCTAATGGACGCCAAGGCCATTGGCCAGCTGGGCACCGACGCTGAGAAGCAGGTGAAGGAACAGAACGGTGACCTCGAAGTCAACTCCGTCACCGGCACCGATGGCAAGCTCTATGGCGTGCCGTACACCGACAACACGTGGTTCATGTACTACAACAAGTCCAAGATCACCGAGGATGAGGCCAAGGACTTCGATACCATCCTTTCCAAGGCCAAGGTCGCGTTCTCCCTGCAGAATTCTTGGTACATCAACGGCTTCTATGATGGCCTGAGCCTGTTCGGCGAGAAGGGCAATGATGCTGACGCAGGCATGGTCTTCCCGAAGGACGGCGCCGATATCACCTCTTATCTGGTTGATGTGGTCGCCAACCCGAACTTCTCCAACGACGATGGCGCTTCCGGCCTCGCAGCCATCAAGGATGGCTCCGCCGACGTGCTGTTCTCCGGTACCTGGTCCGCTAAGGACGTGAAGGAGGCCCTGGGTGACAACTACGCCGCCACCTCTCTGCCGACCTTCACCGTGAACGGCCAGAAGAAGCAGATGAAGTCCTTCGCCGCCACCAAGGCCGCTGCTTACAACCCGAACGCCAAGAACCCGAAGGCCGCCGCTCAGTTCGCGGCTTACCTCGGCTCCACCGAAGCTCAGAAGCTGCACTACGAGATGCGCGCCATCCCGCCGACCGACAAGTCCCTGTCTGATCTGACCACCGACGACGTCGCAGCCAAGGCCCAGTCCGACACCATGGCCAACACTGCTCTCCTGCAGTCCGGTCTGTCCGGCATGAACGATTGGTGGACTCCGGCCGAAACCTTCGGCAAGGCCCTGGTCAACAAGGAAATCACCAAGGACAACGCTGCCGCCAAGTACCAGGATTGGGTCAAGCAGGCCGGTGGCAAGATCGCTGAGTGAAATCAGTAATTCTAAAAATCCAATAACTGAAGAATGCAGGTGGTTGGCACTGCCAAATCCCCCCAGCCATCCTGCAGCTTTGAGAGACGCTTCGAGTCGCGGTGTCTCTCTCCACTTTGCATAGTGGCTCACTCCTCCTCCGAGCTTTGCATTCCCGGGCAAGGTTTTTAAATTCTCCTTCCCCTTGTCCGGGAGCAAAGCTTTTTTTATCTTTCAATATCCATATGAGAGGGCAGTCGAAATGACAGCAACAACTCTTTCCCCACGGGAGATGAAGCGCCTTCGGAAGCAGGGTGCTGATTATGTTTCTCCGTCGCCTTACACGGTAAGGGCGGCGTTCCGGCGTGGTGACCTGTTCACTAAGCTTTCCGCAGTGGTGTTTGGTCTTGGCGATATCGTGCGCAAGCAGTATGTCAAGGGCATTGCCATGCTGGCGCTGGAAATCGCATACTTCGTGTTCATGGCAATCAATGGTGTGGACTATCTTTCCAAGTTGCCGACCTTGGGCACCAATGCAGGCGGCAAGAAGCTGGTCGACGGCTTCTGGGTCTACACCGAACCTGACCGTTCCGTGGTCATCCTGTTGTACGGTGTCGCCACTCTGGTTATCACCGCTGCCTTCATCGGCCTGTGGGTCATGTCCGTGCGCTCTGCATACAAGTCCCAGGTGCTGCTCGAGGAGAACGGCAAGGCTCCGAGCTTCATGGACGATGTCCGCGAGCTGCTCGATGCCAAGGCGCACGTTCTGCTGATGTTCCTGCCCACGCTGGGCATTGCCGTGTTCACTGTGCTTCCGTTGATCTTCATGATTTCCATGGCATTCACCAGCTATGACCACAAGCACCTCGTGCTGTTCCACTGGGTCGGCTTTGAGAACTTCGCCAAGGTCTTCTCCAACAGCGGCGGCACCGTTAACGCCGCACTGTTCGGACGCGTGCTGGTGTGGACCTTGGTCTGGGCCTTCTTCGCCACCTTCCTGAACTTCTTCTTCGGCATGTTCGTGGCCATGATCATCAACCGCAAGACCACCCATTTCAAGGGTTTCTGGCGTGCCTGCTTCTCCATGTCCATCGCCGTTCCGCAGTTCGTGTCCCTGCTGGTCATGCACACCATGCTCCAGCCGCAGGGTGCGGTGAACCGCATGCTGCAGACGTGGGGTTGGATTGACGGCCCGCTGCCGTTCTTCACCGACGCCACTTGGGCCCGTGTCACCGTAATCGTCATCAACCTGTGGGTCGGTATTCCGTACACCATCATGCAGATCACTGGTATTCTGCAGAACATTCCGGCCGATCAGTATGAGGCGGCGAAGATCGACGGTGCCAACTGGTGGCAGATCTTTACTAAGATCACCATGCCGTACATTATCTTCGTGCTCACCCCGTATCTGATCACCACCTTCACGGGCAATGTGAACAACTTCAACGTCATTTACCTGCTGTCCGGCGGCGATCCTACGCCATTGGGCGATTCCGCAGGCTCCACTGATTTGCTTATCACCTGGCTGTACAAGCTGACCGTGGACAAGCAGGATTACAATCTCGGTGCCGTGATCGGCATCATGACCTTCGTCGTGTTGGCCATCGTTTCGCTGATCACCTACCGCAATTCCGGCTCCTATAAGAATGAGGAGGCATTCCGATGAGCAACAAGCATTCCGCAACCAAAGTGGAAAGCCACGGCCTTCTGCACGACCAGAAGATCCGCCGTATCACCGGCGACGTGTTCGCCCACTTGTTCCTGGCCATTCTGGCCGTCATCTGGCTCGTCCCAATCGTATGGGTGTTCGCGGAGTCGTTCAATAAGAACACCGCCCCGTACACCAGCTCCTTCTTCCCGAAGGAGTGGACTCTGGACAACTATAGGGTGCTGTTCACCGACCGCAACGTGTTGGACTTCCCGAAGATGTTCGGCACCACGTTCATCATCGCCTGCTTCACCTGTGCGATTTCTCTGATCTTCGTGCTCTCCGTGGCATACTGCATGAGCCGTATGCGTTTCCGTGTGCGCAAGACTTTCATGAACGTTGTGCTGATTCTTGGCATGTTCCCGGGTATCATGGCCGTCACCGCCATCTACTTCATCTTGAAGGCCTTGGGCCTGTCAAGCGGCACCATGACTACCGTGGCGTTGATTCTCGTGTACTCCGCCGGTTCCGGCGCTGGCTTCTACGTGATGAAGGGCTATATGGACACCATTCCGACCTCGCTGGACGAAGCCGCCCTGCTCGACGGTTGCACCCGTTTCCAGGTGTTCCATAAGATCATCATCCCGATCTGCAAGCCCATGATCGTCTACCAGGCCATCATCGGCTTCCTGACCCCGTGGCTCGACTTTGTCATGGCCAAGGTGATCTGCCGTACGCAATCCAACTACACCGTGGCATTGGGCCTGTGGCTCATGCTGCAGAAGGAATATATCCAGAACTGGTTTGCCCGCTTCGCCGCGGCCGCGGTCGTGATCTCCGTTCCGATCGCCATCCTGTTCATTGTGATGCAGCGCTTCTATCAGGAGTCCATGTCGGGCTCCGTGAAGGGCTAAAGAAAGGCAAAGGATATGACGCTCGTAGACAGCTTCGCACAGCCGAACACGAGCGTCGCCGAACCGTTCCCGCTGTGTCTGGAACGGCCGCTGGGTGCCGTTGTTACTGAATCCGGCACCCAGTTCGCTCTCTGGGCTCCTTCCGCACAAAAGGTGACCCTGAGACTGTTCTCGCGTGGCTCCATGGGGGAAAGCGGCGACGCTCTGATTGGACAGTACACGATGCGTCCGGAATCCGACGGTTCCTGGACGTACGATTTCGCCGACAACAAGCACGGCGTGTATTACGACTTTTTGATTGAACGCGATTGCGGTTCCGTGGACCGCGTCGCCGATCCGTGGGCGCGCGGGGCCGGTGTGAACGGCCGGCGCAGCATGGTCGTGGACTTCAGCCGCACCAATCCGGATGGTTGGTACCGCGACCATATGCCGGACGTGCCGCTTGCGCAGACGGTGGTCTGGGAAACCCATGTGGGCGATTTCAGCAATGATCCCGCCGGCGGTTTCCCCGAATCGCATCGGGGCAAGTATCTGGCGTTCACCGACGACGGTACGTCTCTGGACGGGCATCCCGACTTTCCCACGGGCATCGCATATCTCAAGAAACTTGGCGTCACCGCGGTGCAGCTCATGCCGATTTACGATTTCGGTTCCGTGGACGAAGAGACCTGCGATCGCTACAACTGGGGGTACGATCCGGTCAATTACAACGTGCCGGAAGGCTCGTATTCCACCAATCCGTTCGACGGGTCGGTGCGCATCCGCGAAGTGAAGCAGATGGTGCAGGCGCTGCACAACGCCGGCATCAAAGTGATCATGGACGTGGTCTACAACCACATGTTCTCGCCCGATAATTGGTTTGAGCGGTCGGTGCCGGACTATTTCCTGCGCCGTAAGCCCAACGGCGCGCTGGCCAACGGATCCGGCTGCGGCTGCGATATGGCCACCGAACGCAAGATGTTCCGCCGGTTCATCGTGGAATCCGTGACGTTCTGGGCGCGCGAATACCACATGGACGGCTTCCGTTTCGACCTGATGGGTCTGATCGACGTGGACACCATGAATGCCGTGCGTGCTGCTCTGGATGAGATTCCCGGCCGTGGACGCGACATTCTCATGTACGGCGAACCGTGGTCCGCGGGCGCCACCGCGCCGCTGCCCAGCGACACCGTGCTGGCTGACAAGTCAGGCCTGTCGAAGCTTGACAGTCGCATCGGCCACTTCTGCGACACCACGCGAGACACCATCAAGGGCCATGTGTTCTTCTCGGACCGCCCGGGTTATGTGAACGGTGGCATGCACGAGAACGTAGCGGCTGCGCGTGAGGCCGTGGACGCGTGGCGTCGCGGCAAACATTCGGAAGGAGTGGCAGGCCGGGTCATTCAATACGTGTCCGCGCACGACGACCTCACGCTGTGGGACAAGTTGTGCGCGAGCTTTGCGGCTGGTTCGTTGGGCAGCACCGTGGCCGAAGGCGTTAACGAAAACACCGTGGATGTGCCAAAAGTCATGTATGACGCCGATTTCTCGGCGGAAGGGCTGGCCGGTGTCGGTCCGCAGATTGCGGCCGCGCTGACCGACGTGATGGACGCCAACAAGCTGGCTGTGGGTATCACGCTTACCTCCGCCGGCATCCCGTTCATGCTGTCCGGCGAGGAGTTCGCACGTACCAAATTCGGCAGCTCTGATTCTTACGATTCCGCCAAAGAGCTTAACTGGCTCGATTGGAACCGTGCATGGCAGAAGCGCGATTTGATTGAGTATTACGCGAAGTTGATTGCATTGCGCAAGTCTGATCCACAGTGGTTCGACGGCAATCGCAATATCGTCGATACGGAAGGCGACGAACTCGTGTTCCGCGTCGGCGATTATCTGATGGCCGCCAATCCAAGCAGACACGTCGGCGTTATTGACGTGGCCGTAACGGGTTTGGAACCGATTGACGGAATACGGAGATACTGGTGTGGTCTCGGCTCGTCCGTCAGTCCGATGGAAGGCAATGTGAGCGCAGGTGATGGCGATTATTTGATTGTTCCACCGCATACGTTTGCAATCTGGCGGTTGCAGTAATACTCTCAGTAGGGAAGCTACAAAACGGCGACCGCAAAGCTGCGGTCGCCGTAACCGATACGGCAATGGGGCCGGAAAACCAGAAAGGATACGAGAAGTGGGAGCCGGAGCTCATAATCCACGATATGAAGTGGTATTTTTCGACCTCTACGGGACGTTGATCGACATTCGTACAGACGAACAGAGCGAAACCGCCTGGCAGGCGCTATATGACTGCGTTTGCGAACTGGGTGCCGACTACGAATCGGTCGACGAAATGCGCGAACGCTTCGAAAAACTTGAGGCCCGCGAAATGGTCCATCAAGCCGATCGTGCAATCGTCCGTAACGGATGGGATGAATTCGATATCCTGCCGGTCTACCGGTCGCTGCTGATGAACCGTAGTGAGGAGGCTGAAAAGAAACTGGCACTGCCGCAAGCCGCGCTGAAAGCCGCATGGGCGTTCCGGCAGGGCAGCACCAGCATGATCCGCCTGTATCCGGGCGCACTCGACATGATCGAAGCATTGCAGGAGGCCGGCGTCGTCGTGGCGCTGCTAAGCAACGCACAAGCCTGCTATACTCGCCCCGAACTGGAAATGACCGGCTTGGCGAACGTACTGGACGACGTGATTATCTCCAGCGAAGAGAAAATCCGCAAGCCTGCCCGCGACTTGTACATGTTGGCTCTCGACCGCGAGTTCGTAATCGCAAAAAACGCGCTCATGGTGGGCAACGATGAAGCAAACGATATTATCGGAGCCAATTCCGCCGGTCTCGACGCAGCATACTTCCGTACGGAAATTTCGCCGATGAGCGACCCGCCCAAGTCGGAGCATGCGGTATGTTCGTTTACCGGTGCCGACTACGACGGTCTGCTGAAATTCGTGCTGAACGCGTGAAACGCGCGTAGGTTGCGTCTTGGGCGTACTGGGCGTCTTGGGCGCACGAAAGGCCGTATGCGGAACTGAGGAGGACATATGGAAAGCTATGTCGAGCAGGGTGCTGGAGCTGATTCGATTGAACAGATCGGATTCGGCGGCGCTCGCCGTACCAAGAAGAAGCACCGCGGACTGACGGTGTTCCAGCTCAAGGTCATCGGCGCTGTGGCGTTGGCTCTGTCAGCTGGTAGCACCACCATTGTGCCGCTGTTTTTCGGTTCCGACGTCAATAATATGACGTCGCTGACGGCGATGGTCTTAAGCGAGGTCGTATCTTGGTTTGCTATTCCGATTTACGCGTGGCTGCTGGTGCAGGGTTTCCGTGAAACACATAGTCGCGTCGCGTACGGCCTGCAGCTGTTCATCCTCGCCGTGGTGTGTGAGGTGCCGTACGACCTCTGCACGTCGCATAAGGCTTTCGATTTTGGCTCGCAGAACCCTGTTTTCGGTCTGTTCATCGCGTTCGTTGTGCTTGCCGTGTTGGATTGGGTGGCGGCGCGCTACCAGAAGTCAATGAAGATTGTGCTGTCGGTCGGTCTGGTGTTGATCGGACTGTTGTGGGATCTGCTGCTGCGCGTCGGCCTGCGCCAGCATATGATGAGCGTCGGCTCGGTGACGCTTGGTTTCGTGCTGATTTTCACGTTGATGCGCCAGCATGAGAATTCGATGATGTTCACTGCCGGCCTGTTTGGCGCGGTGATGATGATTATGCCTGGCATTGGCGTTGCATTCGTGCATTATTACAACGGCGAGTTGGGTTATAAGCGGCAGTGGACGAAGTGGGCTTTTTACGCGGCTTATCCAGTTATTTTGATATTTTGTGCTATTGGTGCAACATTAGCGTGATTTTTGACAACGTTCGCAGTATAATAGTAGCAATATGGGAGAGCATTGCCGCTCGGGCAAGTGTTTCCAAGGCTGGGAACGTTTGTGATTATGATGCAGAAACCGCAAAGGGGTTGAGAGATGGATAGAGCAGGCATTCGCGAGGTGGCCAAGGCCGCGGGTGTGTCGATTTCCACGGTGTCGCGCGCGTTCACGCGTCCGGAACTGGTGTCCGAACGTACACGTCGCAAGGTGCTGGAAACTGCCGACAAGCTTGATTTCAACATCTCCCGTTCCGCCACGTCGCTGAAATCCGGCCAATCGTACCGTGTGGCGATGCTGATGAATGAAGAGATCACTAGCTGGTTCAATACGGAAGTGTTCGCTGGAATCGAATCCGTCATGCATAATGCCGGGTATGACGTATCGCTGTTCCAGCATGTCGACACCGCCGAAAATCGCAAGGAATTCTTCACGAATTTGCCCGTCCGCCGCAACGTGGACGCCGTATTCGTAACGTCGTTCGGCGTGGATCCGAAGGAAATCCAGCAGCTCAAACGCATCCACGTGCCGATCATCGGCATCAATACGCCGACGCAAAGCGGCTTCGACGCCACCATCTCCATCGACGATGAGGACGGCATGTTCACCGCCGCCCAGCATCTGATCAATCTGGGGCACAAGAATATCGTGTACGTGTGCTCCGATGCGGTCGATTCCATTAATTCCTCCATCGATGCGCGAGGACAGGGCTTCATCCGCGCCTGCAAGACGATGGAGGCTTCCCATGACTTCAAGTGGCGCGTCGTCTCTGTGCCGCGTGGCAAGACCTTCGCCGACTCGGCGTTGACCGCGCTGCTTGCGTTGGACGAGTTCCCGGATGCGATCTGCTGCCAGATGGATATGATGGCGATTCCGCTGGTGTTGCGTTTGGAACGTTACGGCCACCACACGCCGAGTGACTATTCGATTATCGGCTTCGACGATTCGCCGTACGCCGACACTGTGAGCCTGACCACCATGCGCCAGGATCCGTATGCGATGGGTCGCGCGGCCGCGCAGAAGGCCATGAAGCTTATCGAAGGCGAGCCGCTTGAGAACGCGCATGAGATCGTGCGTGCACAGCTTGTGCTGCGTGGCACCGATTCCGTGTATGGCACTGGCCGCTGAGAGCCGAGTCTCATTGCTCTTCCGCAGCCCGTCAATGCCGACGGGCTGATTGTGATGGCCTGGGGTGGATTGATAAGGGATACCCCCACTGTAGTCACGGTGTGTGGCATACGTTTTCAGGAAAAAAATGAAACAATTTGCAGTGATGTGTTTCATGACACGCCAATCGGGGGCTGATGAATGATGGATTTCATTCAATGATCAGCATGTGTTTTTGATTTTGCAATCGTTGACAAACCTTTGAATATCAGGCTTTAAAGCGTTGTCCCCGTGAGAGGGGACGAAAAAACGTATCGGGGGAGGGGGTGTGGGTTCTTTCTGTTTCATTTTGTTTTCATAACTGCAAAGGTTATCATAGTAAACCGTAGGTCAGAGAAAAGGGTAAACAGAGGTTTCCTGCTGTGTTGCCGGAGATGGGAACGGCGCAGAAGCTATACGTAAAACAGAAGTGATAACGGCATTATGCAAAGGATATCAACCCTCGAGTTGAGGGACTCAGAAGGGTGAACACTTTGCGGATAGGGGACAAGATGAGGCAATGGCGTAATGGTGCCGGCAACACACCACGACACTATGCAGGAACGCGATCGGCAACCGGTCGCGCGCTTTCGCGTACCCGCTCCCTGACCGCCGCCGCCATAGCGGTAGCCATGATGGCCACCGTAGCAGTAACTTCCCTCCTCCCCGCCTACAATGCCAAGGCGGACGAAAGCAGCTTGGCGGATGGTTCCAAGTGCACTCCAACCTCTTACACGCTGGGCGACGCTTCTGGCATGGCTAGCGAGGATACGGGTGTGGCAACCTACGTAGGTCGTAACCTTTACATCGGTAAGAACACGAACGGTAAGGCAAATATCAGCAATGAGAATGATGTTGATGGCTCGTATGCAGTAGAGGCCGAGGGCCTTACCGTGGTCAACGGCAAGCTGGTCATGAAGCCGTTGAAGGATTCATGGAAGGCTCCGAATTCTTCTGGCATCTATTCGGGTGCCGGTTTCCGTTGGGGTACCGTGGGTTTCGGTTCGCAGTTCCGTCCTAGCGACAGGAAAACCGTGCTTGCGGTCGGTGGTGCCAACTCCGGTATCAACAGCCTTTCTTCGGGTAATGTGCAAGGTAACGTCGGCGCATATGGCAAGGGCGGCTTTGTCGGCCAGAGCTACACGGCATGGGATTCCAAGAATAGCTACAAACCTGTGGCAAGTTCCGCTCAAGGTTACCAATACAAGGCTTCTATCGCCGGCAGTGAGACCAAGTGGAGCAACAACACGAGCCGCTCTTCTATCGTGGCCGCTCAGGGCGATTGGCAAAAGAACAATGACGTCACCTTCAACGCAGCAGACCCGTTGAAGGACGTGAACGGCACCGATTACACGAACTATACGGAAGCCAACCTCAAGACCAAGCTTTCCGCCCCCTTGGCCAAACTGGAGGACACGGGTACCGTCAATGCCTCTGGAGAGGCGTCGGAAGGCACCGCCACCCGTTACAAGTACAACTACGATAAAACGACGGATCCCGTCAGCTTTCAGTTCACCTATAATGGCGGCTTTACCACCGTCGATGGCCAAAGCGTAAAGAACAACGAGAAGCTCATCACCTTCATCGGAGACGGCAAATCCGCCACGCAGGTGTTCTCTCTCACCAGTGAGCAGCTTTCCTCCGCCGGTTATCGTGGTGTCGATTTCAAATTCGTCACCATTCCTAAAGACGCCTCCATCGTGATCAATGTGTCCGGCGACAACATTGACTTCCATACCGGCTGGCGTTTTTGGTGGGATGAGACCGACATCGGTGGCGGTTTCTCCAAGGCGGAAACGGATGAAGTCCGTAAGCTGTACTCCTCCGTGGCTCAGAAGATCATGTGGAACTTCACGAACGCCACGAAAGTCACCATTCGTGGCGGTGTGGCCAATGAAAGCAGCGGCGAGAAGGACGGCAATTACCAGTCCAAGAACACCACTGACGATCCTGCCGCCGCAATGCTTGGCAGCATCCTCGTGCCGAACGGCAGCTTCGAATCCCATGTGAGCACCAACGGCCGTGTGTACGTCGGCCGGGACTTCATGATGTACAACCCGACCGCAATCGCATATGAGAACACTCAAGCAGGCTGGGAAGGCAAAACCGCCTCAGTGCTTAACATGGACCAGGAGCGTCACAACCTCCCGTGGAACGGCCAGATGACCGCCAACTGCCCGGCCATCCAGTGGAACAAGGCGAATTCCGCCGGCGAATCGCTGAAAGGCACCACTTGGAAGGTATACGGCACCCTTGAGGACGCGAAGGCTGGAACATCTTCCTTGGGCACCATCACTGATGGCGAGTTCACCGATGGCGACGATGGCGACAACGGTACCATCAAGTTCGAAGGTGTCGCCAAGAACGCCAAGTATTTCGTGAAAGAGTTCGCCACCAATAGCACCGAATACACGAAGATTAATCCGTATATCTACCAGATCAACACTGGCGACGATGAAGACACTCATACGGATATCGCGCACGTGTATGACGCCAATGGTAATGAAATCACTGGCACCAATGCGGACAAGAAGCTGACCAATTCCAACGCGATCATCAACGAGAAGGAAGGCGCCGCACTGGAATGGTCTAAGGTCGACGGCACTGATGGCAGCACGGCGCTCGCCGGTTCGGAATGGCAGTTGCAGAAAAAAGACTCCAATGAAGCCTACGAAATTACGGATTCTACCAAAGCCGTTAATACCGTAGCGATTCAGTACAACGGCAATCCTGCGCCGACCAACGGTATTTCCTTGACTTACAACATTGCTGTCGATTTGACTGCGGTCGTCACCGATGCGGATGGCAGTTCGGATGGCGTCCCGCAGGCCGTGAAATGGAGCAGCAGCGAGCCGACCACCGTGTCGGTGAGCGACGGCAAGATCCTCGGCTTGAAGAACGGTACCGACACAATCACTGCATGTTCCGTTGCGGATAGCACAAAGTGCACGAAGATAAGCGTCACCGTTACTGGCGCGCCCGCCGATACAAAGAACACCACCACGTTCTATCTCAACGCGGATGGCTACACCGCGAGCAACAAAGCGAAGCTGTATTACACATTCGATGGTTCAACCTGGACCAGCGCTGCAATGGAAAGCACTGAGAATTGCAGCGGATGGGTAAGCGTCACCATTGACAATGCTGGTCTTAAGGCTGCAACGTATCTGTTCTACAAGGGCGACAGTCCTAGTAGTGCTACCGGTTGGTACCACAGTGGCAGCGCAAATGGCCAGACGAACTTTAGTCTTCCGGCGGGGCAATCGGCAGTACGCGTACAGAACTATGCGGCTGTCAATGGAGCCCCTACCGGTTGCAGCACGGGCGGAGGAAGCTCTACTACCGGTTCGGTCACCATTAGCGGAAGCACGTATGAGGTCGGACTTAACAAGACCATTACGTTGACTGCAACGCCGACGCCGAGTTCTGACACCGTCACGTGGTACAGCGGCAACACCAGTGTTGCTGGTGTCACGGCCGGTCCCAGTACCACAACCACGGTTACGGGTCTGAAGACTGGCACGACCACCATCACGGCGAAGACCTCCTCCGGTGCGACCGCTTCCGTCACCATCACAGTGAGGGATGACTCCACCATCAACGTGTACTTCCAGAAGTCCACGGTCAATTGGAAAGAGTACTACCTGCATTATCAGCCAAAGACCGGCACGAACTGGCCTGCGGTCAAGATGACGGATGCGGATTGCAGTGGCTACGTGGTGGCCAGCATCCCGAAGGCGAACGTTGCAGCGAATCACGGCTATTACTTCCGCAATGGTAGTAGTCCGAACAGCGATGGTTGGTACAACAGCAACGGTCAAAACGCGAACGGTGATCAGTTCACATTCTGGAGTGGCACCTACACCGACATGTACGTGAATACCAATTCCGACAAGCAACCAACGAAGCCGAAGAGCTGTCAGGTCGCCTCTTCTGCCGCCAAGGTGAGGGCTCGCGTGTCCACTGCGATGCTGAAGTCCAGCAAGACAGATGTGATCGCCGTCAACGATGCCGAGGGTTCCGGCACGAGTGCGGCTCCCATCGTCTACTCCTGCGGCGACGCCAAGGGCAAGTGCGATATGGACACTAAGGCTGGCTATTTCAAGGTGGTCGACCTTGCAGACGGTACGTATACGCTGACTGAAACGGTCGCGCCGAATGGCTACAGCATCGCCGGTCCGTATACGGTGACGATTACGACCACGAATGGCGTTACATCGGTTTCGATTACGAATGCTACTGGCGGTTCGATTGCCAATAACAAGATTCTGAACATCCGCAATACCGGCACGATTTCGTGGAACAAGGTTTCCTCGGATTCCAACAATGACAAGAAGCTTTCCGGCTCGGAGTGGAAGCTGACGAAGACGAAGAACTTCGTCTGGAATGCGACTACTGGCAAGGCTGAGTACGCCGACATCGCTTCTGATCAGCAGAAGCCGATTGCGATCACCGACTGTGTGCCTGCCGAAAACAAGGCTGCGGCGGAGACCACTTGTTCCGCGCCGGCAGGCGCTGCGGAAGGCCAGCCGTACGACGTCGACCCTGCTGCCGGCCAGTTCAAGCTAAAAGGCTTGGAGTGGGGTACGTACACGCTCGTCGAGACCAAGGCGCCTGACGGTTACGATATCGATTCCACCGTCCGCAAGTTCACGTTCGGCCCGGCTACCGGTACTGATGGTACTGGCCAGTGGAATTCGAACGGTGTTGCGTCGGCCGCTGGCGATGCTACCGGCGATTTCACGACTTCCTCTGCGAATTACGACTCCTCAGTGTTCAACTTCTCGGTTGGCGACATCAAGAATCAGCCGGGGGTGGTGTTGCCGGCGACTGGTGGAACTGGCAACTCTTGGATTTACGCGACGGCGATGGCCGTGGCGTTGATAGGTGTTGTTGCGGCTGGAATGGCCCTCAAGGTCAGGAGGCGGCAATGATGAACTCGTCTAGGAGAAGGGGGACTGGACCGTAGCGTAGCGACCCAATGCCCACTAGGCAATAACTGAATACACATAACTGAAGATTTCCAAGATTTCAAACAAATAAGAAAGGGAGAACAATGAACAAGGTTCTCAAAGGCCTCGTAGCCGTGGCAGCCACCGCGGCAATGGCCGTCGCCGGTTTCGCCGGCGCCTCCACCGCCATGGCGGATGACCCAACTGGTGGTATCGCGGTTGAAGCCAACGATACCCACACCTATTCCGTCTACCAGATTTTTACTGGTACGTACGGTAGTGATGGTTCTCTTGGCAACGTTGCAGCTGGCCAGAACTTCAAGACCGCGAATGGAGCTGGTGATGGCGGCACTAATCTGTCAGCCGCTGATGCTGCCAAGAAGGTGGCTGGGCTTGAGAGCAGTGCCTCCGATTCGATGAAGCTTGAAACTATCAACAAGTTCGTTGATTTGACTGGCGATGCATACGGCACAGTATCGGCCGCAGCTCAGCTGAGCAAGGTCCCGGCTGGTTATTACCTCGCCAAGGACAAGGACACTGTGACCGGTAATGATGCAGCTACTTTGTACATTGTCAAGGTTGTTGGCAATGAAGTCGTGACCATCGCCCGCAAGGCCGATAAGCCGACCTTCGAGAAGAAGGTCCAGGATGCCAACGACTCCGAAGGCACTACCACTGGGTGGCAGGATTCTGCTGACTACGACGTGAACGATACGGTTCCATTTAAGCTGACCGCCACCTTGCCGACGGACAAGGACGATTTCGCGGCGTACAAGACCTACAAGCTGGTCTTTAAGGATACGCAGTCGGCTGGTTTGACTTATCCGGAGGCTTCTGGCTTCATTGTTAAGTATGAGGAAACCGTCGTTCCGGCGAGCCAGTACACCCTGACTCTGAACCCGACTACTACCACTGCTGATAGCACGTTCACCCTCACCATCAACGATGTCAAGTCTCTTACTGATTCCGAGGGTCAAGCCATTGCTGTTGCTGAAGGTGGCAAGTTCACTGTCGAATATGCATCCACGCTGAACAAGAATGCTGTGATTGGTTCTGCGGGTAACCCGAACGAGGCTAAGCTCGAATACTCCAACAATCCGAACTACACTGGCGATGGTGCAGGCTCTCCGACTGGTGAGACTCCGAAAGATAAGGTCATCGTCTTCACCTACCAGCTGAACGTCAACAAGACCTTCGATCAGGGTGACCCGGCGGAAAGTGATATGCCGAAGTTCACGCTGTACAAGAAGTACAAGAATGGCGAGAGCGAGGAGTGGAATAAGGTCGGTAAAGAGATCGCTCTGACGAGGGGCGGCACCGAGGGGCATTTCACCTACACTGGATCTTTCTCCCGCATTGATGATGGCGAGTACAAGCTCGTGGAGACCCACACTCCGGCAGGCTATAACACTGCTGCTGACACGCTCTTCACCATCACTGCTGACCACGATGTATTGTCTGACAATCCGGCGCTGACTTCTCTGAAGATTAATCAGACTGACGGTGATAAGACGAATGGTACCGTTCAGGCCGACGTCGTGAACAAGAAGGGCTCCAACCTCCCGTCCACCGGTGGCATGGGCACCGTGCTGCTGTACGTGGCTGGCATCGCCGTGTTCGTGCTTGCTGGCGCGACCCTGGTGATGGCTCTGCGTCGTCGCAATGCCTGATCCTCCGGATTCCATAAGAATCTGAAGTAACCATGCGAAACCCGTGAGCCGCGTTGACGCAAGTCAGCAGCGGCTTACGGGAATCGCAATACATAATTTAAAAACTAAAAATTAAATAATAACTGAACCCACATATGCTGGGCTGGACCACCTCAATCCCTTGTACACTGCCTAATTTTCTTGAGTATCCAGCCTGGCTCCATATATTTTCCGGTTTGCCGTTGGGGGCGAATCGAACATGCTTACTTTCCAATCCACAGAAGAGGGGTCGGCAATGAAGGAACGCACGATCGCAAGCCGCGTCATCGCCGCATGCTGCGCAATCGCCGCCACATTCGCCGCGGCAGCCTGCGCACTCCATACTCGCGATGCCGTCGCGGCTCCAACAACAGACTCTGCCAGCGGCAGCATCGCCATTTCTTACCAACACAAAAGCTCGGACTCCGAAACGGGTAGCGATTCCACCGACTTCGCCATTTCGGACGCCAGCTTCAACCTCTACAAAGTCGGACAGATCCCGGCAAGCGGCGGCGCCACCTTCGAACCCGTCGCACCATTCACCGACTCCACCGCGTACCCCGTCGACTGGTCGAAGATGACCGGCAAGGACGCGCAGGTGTGGCGAGACATGGCCAACACGCTCGCCGGACTCATCGCAGTGAACAAACCCGACGCCACGGCAACCGGTGTCACCAACGCTTCCGGACACCTGACCTTCACCGGACTGTCCGACGGCTTGTACCTGGCCGTGTCCGACAGCGTTGACGTGAAGGTCACCAACGCTTCCGGAAAGAACCAGACATGGACGTGCTCTTCCGGCAGCATGCTCGTCGCAGTGCCCGAAGACGGCGTCTCCGGCGGGTCGCGTGTGCTGAGTATCGAACCGAAAACCGAATGTGTGGCGCAACCGCCGAAAACCGTGGAACGCACCGTGCGCAAAATCTGGAATGACCGGAACAATTCCGACGGCAAGCGCCCCGAATCCATCACCGTGAAACTCCTGCGCGACGGCGAGCCCGTGGAAAACGTGAAGCTGAACGAGTCCAACAAGTGGACGCATTCGTGGACGGATCTCGACGCGGACCACGAATGGACCGTGGTCGAAGCGGCGGTGCCCGACGGCTACACCACCATCTCCGATGTGGAAGGCGACTCCACTGAAATCACCAACACGCACACGCCACCCACCACGCCGGACCAGCCGCACACCGGCGCCGACGTGCAGCAGGCCGCTTGGATTGCCGTGGCCATCTTGGGCGCTGGTTTGGTGCTGCTGATCGTTGCCAAGACGGCTTTGCGGAAGCGGGCGTAGCATAAATAACGTGACGGATGAATCGGACGCCAAGCCAGCTGCGCAAGTCGAATTGGATGCGCAGGTTAAACCGGGTGCGCAGGTTAAACCGGCTGCCAAGCATAAGAAATCGAATGCGCTGCTCAATGTGATGATTGCCATTTCCGCAATCGCCATGATCGGCGCGCTGGGCCTCATCGCGTATCCGACATTCAGCGACTGGTGGAACCGCATGCACCAGTCATACGCCGTAGCAGGCTACGTGGAACAAACCAAAGACATGTCCGGCGCCGAACGCAAGGCCATGCTGAAAGCGGCGCACGAATACAATGAACGGCTCGCCGCGAACGGCGATCGGTGGCACATGACCGACGCGCAGAAGCGCGAATATGATGAAACGCTCGACGTGACCGGCACCGGCATCATGGGATACGTGACCATCCCGCGCATCAAAGTGAAACTGCCCGTCTACCACGGCACCAGCGACGGCGTACTGCAGATCGCCGCCGGACACCTGGCCGGAACCTCGCTGCCAGTAGGCGGAGCGACCACGCACGCGGTAGTCTCCGGACACACCGGACTGCCATCCGCCCGGTTGCTGACCGGCCTGGACGAGCTGCAAAAAGGCGATACCTTCGCATTCCACGTGCTCGACGAAACCTACACGTACCAAGTGGACCAGATCTCAGTGGTGCTGCCGAGCGAAATCAGCAAGCTCAACATCGAGCCGGGCGCCGACTACGCGACGCTGATCACGTGCACGCCGTACGGTGTCAACTCACACAGGCTGCTCGTGCGAGGGCACCGGATTCCGAACCCCAAAGTGCCAGACAAGACGCAATACGACGAGCCGGGCGAAATGACAGCCGTGGCGGCTGCGGTGATCGGACTGCTCGTGTTTGTGGCTGGCTGCGCTTTTGTGGGGCTCGCGCGGCTATGGCGACGCTCCTGGATTGTGCGGCACGGGTTGTGCGCCGGGGCCGGCGCGCGCCATTCGTCTGGTGTTCGGGGGTAGTGTCTAGCCTAGCGCCGCCGCAGGCCGGTGACATCGCTTCTCCGGTGTGCGGGGGTGTGCGTCTGGTCGTGCTCGGTATGTGGTGCGTGGTGTTTGTGTGCTTGTGGTACGTGTTGCGTTTCAGTGTGTGTACTTGTGTTTGCGTGCGTGTGCATGTCTGATGTTGCGCAGGGGTGTTGTTGCGGTGCGCATATGGCCTGAATCGTGCTGAAGCATGGGTTGTGAGCGGATGGGGGTATTATTCGGCCTGTTTCGGACGCTTTTGATGCCCCTTTTGCTCATGACTTGCGGTTTTGACGGTTTTGGCGCGGTTGTGAGCGGATGGGGGTACGATTCTGGATGTTTCGGGCTGTTTTGATGTTGGGTGGCCTCCCCTTTTGCTCACGACTTGTGAGTTGGGCTGGTTTTGCTTGTCTGTGAGCGGATGGGGGTGTGATTCGGGCTGTTTCGGACGCTTTTGATGCCCCTTTTCGCTCATGACTTGCGATTTTGCCGGTCCGCGCGCGGTCGTGTGCGTACGGGGGTGTGTGCAATGGGTCTTGCGTGGGTGTAGGCGCGCGGGTGTGCCGGTGTAGGCGTGGGTGTAGGCGTGCGGTCGTGGTTTTGGCTGGATATCTGGCTTATAGATGGCGGGTCGGTTTGGGCAATAGGTCGTTAGGGGGTAGCATGCATACCCCCTAGATGTCTTGTTTCCGCAAGGGGCCGCCATCTATAAGCGAGATACCATCCGTCGATCCCGCGAATCCGCCATCTATAAGCGAGAAAGCGCGTGAACCGGGCGCTGCGGCGGCGAAATCGCAAAATTATGGAATCGGCTGATTACTGCGCGCGGCAGGTGGGTAGTATCGGGCGCGGAAGACGTGGAAGGAGCTGCCATGTGTGATGAAGGGGAAACTGCGGATCGGGCGGATGCCGTACGAACGGAATCGCAAAAGATGGAATCGCGAGCGGGGGAGACGGCGCTTGATGGGTCGGCGCGCAGCATCATCGTGCTGATTGTGGTCGGCATGCTGGTGGGCGTGCTGTCGGGCACGTTCGGCATCGGCGGCGGCACGGTGATCGTGCCCGCGCTCGTCTGGCTCGGCCTGTCGCAACGCAACGCGGCCGCCACGTCCACGCTGGCGATCGTGCCGACCTCCATTTCCGGCGTCATTTCGTACGCGACCGGCGGGCACGTCGACTGGCTCGCCGCGGCGCTGCTGTTCTGCGGCATGTTTGTCGGCGGGCAGATCGGCAGTTGGCTGCTGTCACGGCTACCGGAATTGGTGCTGCGGTGGATTTTCGTGGCGTTTCTCGTGTTCGTGGTGATCAATCAGGTGAGTTTTGTGCCGTCGCGCGACCACCAGATCGTCATGACGGTGGTGACCGGCATTGGCTTGGCGTTGCTGGGTGTGGTCATCGGCACGCTGGCGGGGCTGCTGGGCATTGGGGGTGGTGCGCTTGCGGTGCCGTCGCTGTCGATGCTGTTTGGCGCGTCCGACCTGGTTGCGCGCGGCACTTCGCTGTTGGCAATGTTTCCGAATTCGATCACGACCAGCGCGGCGAACTTGAAGCGCAGGCTAGCGCATGTGAAAACCGCGCTGATTATTGGTGTGACGGCGGCTGTGACCGCGCCGCTCGGCACGTGGATTGCGGGGGAGGTTTCGCCACGAGTTGGGGCGATTATGTTCGCCTGCTATCTGTGCGTGCTGCTGGTGCGGTCCGTGTTCGTGGCCGTAAAGGCCACGCGCGCGGCGCGGGTTGCGCGGGGCTGAGTGGCGCGGGCATTTTTTCCAGTGGCTGGATGATTTAGTCGCGTGAGTGGTGCGTCAGAGGTGGTTTTTATCCAGTCACTGGGATTTTTGGCGTGTGAGTGGGGTCTGAGAGGTTGGATTTATCCAGCCAGTGGGGGATTTTGGCTTGTGGGGTGCGGTGGGGGTGTTGTTTGACGGAATATGGCGATTTTATTGGCCGTATTCCCCCTGTTCATGCGGTGGATATGTTGCGGTCATCATATGGCGATGAGTGTTCATCTGCCGTTCTTCTGTAGTGCGGTGTGCGTTGGCTTGCGGCGCATAGCGTGAGCAGTGGAATCGAAAGATCCAAGCAATGCAGCCGCGGAAAGGTTCCGCGCAGCCGGAAAACATGGTCGAAACGGGCGTTACCTAACGGGCGCAACCGAAACGGCAGGTTGGACGGCACGGAAGAAACTGCATGGAAGAAAGAAGAAACATGAGCAAGCACAAAGCTCTCACGGGCGCAATCGCAGCACTCGCCTCCGTCGCAACGCTCGGCGCGCTCGCCGCACCGGCGCTCGCAGCTGACACCACCTACAGCCCCAACGGCAAGCCGGTCGCGGAACTCGCCAAGCATGGCGGCGCGCAGCGCATCGCCACCATCGGCAACAAGAACGCGAAGAACGTCATCCTGTTCCTCGGCGACGGCATGGGCGATTCGGAAATCACCGTCGCCCGTGACTATCTGAAGGGCGCCAACGGCCACTTCGACGGACTTGACGCGGTCGGCCAGCCGAGCGCGCTTGACGACGTGCAGGCGGGCACCGGCCAGTACACGACCTTCTCGGTCGGCAACGGCAGCAAGGACAGCGCTGTCGGCAAGGATGGCGACGGCAAGCTGGTCGCCAACCCCAATCCGGGCAAGCTTACCCCCGTAACTGATTCCTCCGCATCCGGTTCCGCATGGGCCACCGGCACCAAGACCTACAACAACGCCGTTGACGTTGATATTTACGGCAATCCGCAGCTGAACCTCTTCGAGCTGGCCAAGGCGGCCGGCAAAGCCACCGGCAATGTGACCACCGCCGAAATCCAGGATGCTACCCCGGCCGTGCTGGAATCGCATTCGTCCGAACGTGCCTGCTACGGCCCACAGGGCAAGACCGACGGCACGTCCAACAATGCCTCCAAGCAGTGCCTCATCAACCAGCTTAAGGAAAACAGCGGCATCGGCTCCATCTCCGAGCAGCTGCTCGACACCCGCGCCGACGTAACCATCGGCGGTGGTTCCAAGTACTTCCGTCAGACCGTGCAGGGCGGTGAATACAAGGGCAAGACTGTGTGGGAGCAGGCCAAGGAAATGGGCTTCCAGACCGTCGAGAACGATCCGGCTGCCATGAACGCGCTGCAGTACAAGGACGGCCAGCCAGTGCTCGCCCTGATGAGTGACGGCAACATGCCGACCAAGTTCAACCCGTCCAAGGCCACCGCCAAGGATCCAGCCAAGGACGCCAACCCGACCGTGTGCACCCCGAACGCCGACTGGCTCGGCAACCAGGGCTCCTCGCTCAAGGACATGACCAAGAAGGCGCTCGATTTGCTGAACGACAACCCGAACGGCCAGAAGAACGGCTTCTTCCTGCAGGTCGAGGGCGCCTCGATCGATAAGCAGGACCACGCAGGCAATGCCTGCGGCCAGATTGGCGAGACCGACGACTTCGACCAGGCCATTGCCTACGCCATGCAGAACGTGGACCTCACGAACACGCTGGTGATCGTCACCGCCGACCACGCGCACACCTCCCAGATCCTCAACGCCCAGCCGGCTTACGCACTGTCCACCGTGCTGAAGACCGCTGATGGCAACAACATGGTCGTCTCCTACGGCACCGCCCAGGACGATTCTCGCGATGCAGACGGCGGCTACAACGGCGGCGACATGGAGCACACCGGCACCCAGCTGCGTATCGCGGCTTCCGGCCCTGGCGCACAGCGCGTCATCGGCCTGACCGACCAGACCGACAACTTCTACACCATCGCTGGCGCTCTGGGACTGGCCACTTCCACCGAATCGCAGAAGGCACTGTCTGACAACGGCACTGTGAAGGTCTCTGCTGCCGACGGTAAGTTCACCGCGGACGTCGATGGCTTCAACGGCGACGCTGTGCTCAGCTACGAGCTGAAGGACAAGAACGACAAGACCGTGGCCGCGTCCGATTCCTCCACTCCGCTCTCCGGCGTGCGCGTCAAGACCGCACAGACCACTCCGATCGCGCTGGACGGCGTCACCGAAGGTTCCGAATACAAGCTCACCGTCACCGGCCGCCAGTCCGGCAAGGCCGTGACCGTCGACTTCCAGGCTCCGGCCGCCAACTCCGCCGATAAGAACAACGGCAAGCCGGGCGCTGGCAACGCTGACAAGAACGGCGTGATCGCTTCCGGCAAGGTCAACAACGATACGAAGGCCGGCCCGTTTGGCGCCGCACTGCTCGGCAAGACCGGCACCGCTGTGCTGGCTGCGGCTGTTGCGATCGCCATGCTGGTTGCCGTCGCGATGCTCATCAAGACCGCGAAGGCCGCCAAGAACGACCGCTGATTGGCTGAATAACCTCCGATAATCCCCGAAACCGCCGCCGCTGAGATGCTCCCCAGCGCCGGCGGTTTTGGGTTTTGCGCAAAGTTGAGTGAGGTGTGCTCAAGAATTTTTGCGATTTCGGGAATAATAACTTGCGATTCAAAGTTGAGTGGTGTAGGCTCAAGTTTTGGAAAGCATGAGAGACGGCAATCCGGAAACGGCGATCCGAAACTCGAGCGAAGAACGAAAAGAACGTATAGCGAACCTATTGCAAAGGAGACCAAATATGGGACGCGCAGTTGGCATTGATCTGGGTACTACCAATTCCTGCATCGCAACGCTTGAAGGTGGCCAGCCCACCGTTATCGTGAACGCCGAAGGCGCTCGCACCACACCGTCGGTCGTGGCATTCAGCAAGTCCGGCGAGATTCTGGTCGGCGAAGTCGCCAAGCGCCAGGCCGTCACCAACGTCGACCGCACCATCAGCTCCGTCAAGCGCCACATGGGCACCGACTGGACTGTTGAGATCGACGGCAAGAAGTGGACCCCGCAGGAGATTTCCGCCCAGGTCCTGATGAAGCTGAAGCGCGACGCCGAAGCCTACCTTGGCGAACCGGTCACCGACGCCGTCATCACCTGCCCGGCATACTTCAACGATGCCCAGCGTCAGGCCACCAAGGACGCCGGCAAGATCGCCGGCCTGAACGTCCTGCGTATCATCAACGAGCCGACCGCAGCCGCTCTGGCCTACGGCCTTGAGAAGGGCAAGGAAGACGAGCGCATCCTGGTCTTCGACCTCGGCGGCGGCACCTTCGATGTCTCCCTGCTGGAGATTGGCAAGGATGACGACGGCTTCTCCACCATTCAGGTGCAGGCCACCAACGGCGACAACCACCTGGGCGGCGACGATTGGGACCAGAAGATCATCGACTGGCTCGTCGGCGAAGTCAAGAACAAGTACGGCGTCGACCTGTCCAAGGACAAGATCGCGCTGCAGCGTCTGAAGGAAGCCGCTGAGCAGGCGAAGAAGGAGCTCTCCTCCTCCACCTCCACCAGCATCTCCATGCAGTACCTGGCCATGACCCCTGACGGCACCCCGGTGCACCTGGATGAGACTCTGACCCGTGCGCACTTCGAGGAAATGACCTCCGACCTGCTGGGCCGCTGCCGCACCCCGTTCAACAACGTGCTGCACGACGCCGGCATCTCCGTGAGCGACATCGACCACGTGGTGCTCGTCGGTGGTTCCACTCGTATGCCCGCCGTCAAGGAACTCGTCAAGGAGCTCACCGGTGGTAAGGAAGCGAACCAGTCCGTGAACCCGGATGAGGTCGTGGCTGTCGGTGCCGCCGTGCAGTCCGGCGTCATCAAGGGCGACCGTAAGGACGTCCTGCTTATCGACGTGACCCCGCTGTCCCTCGGCATCGAAACCAAGGGTGGCATCATGACCAAGCTGATCGAGCGCAACACCGCCATCCCGACGAAGCGTTCCGAAGTCTTCTCCACCGCTGAAGACAACCAGCCGTCCGTGCTCATCCAGGTCTACCAGGGCGAGCGTGAGTTCGCTCGCGACAACAAGCCGCTGGGCACCTTCGAGCTGACCGGCATCGCTCCGGCTCCGCGTGGCGTCCCGCAGATCGAAGTCACCTTCGACATCGACGCCAACGGCATCGTGCACGTGTCCGCCAAGGACAAGGGCACCGGCAAGGAACAGTCCATGACCATCACCGGTGGTTCCGGCCTGCCGAAGGACGAGATCGACCGCATGGTCAAGGAAGCCGAAGCTCATGAGGCTGAGGACAAGAAGCGCAAGGAAGACGCCGAGACCCGCAACCAGGCCGAGGCCTTCGCCTACTCCACCGAGAAGCTCGTCAACGACAACAAGGACAAGCTCTCCGACGACATCGTCAAGGAAGTCACCGACAAGGTCAACGCTCTGAAGGAAGCCCTGAAGGGTGACGACACCGAGAAGGTCAAGACCGCTCAGACCGAGCTGATGACCGCCGCCCAGAAGATCGGCCAGGTCCTCTACGCCCAGCAGGGTGCCGAGGGTGCTGCCGCTGGTGCTGACGGTGCCGGCGCTTCCGCTGGCTCCGCCTCCGGTTCCGACGACGACACCGTCGAGGCCGAGGTCGTGGACGACGATGACGACAAGGACAACAAGTGATGTCCGAGTTCAACAAGGACGACTACCTGAACGACCTGCCGGATCCCTCAGATGCTGAGGCTGCCGCTCAGGCCTCTTCAGGGGCTGACGCCTCCGCCGAGTCCGGCTCTGCGCAGGATTCGGCTGCCCAGGCTCCTTCCAATGAAGGAGCCGACGCGGCTCC
>ERZ779885.1006-NODE-1006-length-30031-cov-5.520883_pt1 | contig 30031 bp, 24 predicted proteins | sample MGYA00511554_ERZ779885 | MGnify/ENA primary metagenome ERZ779885 (study PRJEB29588, sample SAMEA2160998) | human gut metagenome | biome: human gut; feature: human-associated habitat; material: faeces | place: Denmark | collected 2008/2010 ... | reverse complement strand
TACCGTCGTCTACAGCGCGACCGGCGAAACCGTGATCACCCGTTTCACGCAGAACGAGCAGGAGCCGAGGGCGCTCTCCTTTGTGGACGAGTGGACGGGAGCGTTCACCGATCCCATTCCGGAGTCCCTGAATTTTTACGAACTGGTCTGGTACGACGTGAGCGACCTGTCGGGGCTGGAAAGCTGGTCGTGGCCGCCCGCCGCGCCGTCGGGAGGCAGCGTGCCGCAGGACGTTCCGTCAAGTGTGTCATCCGCTGCTCCGGCGCAGGACGGCGATCGCATTGTCTTTACCGGGACGATTGACACCTACACCCACGACGAGGTCGTCGCTCTGCAGGGCCAGCCTGACCCGAACGCGCCGTGGTCGGATACGACGGCGACGTACCGCCTGATTGTCCTCGACGCCCCGCAGACGATGGAGCTCACCTCCGTCGACGGCATGAGGAGCGGCGAGGTGCGGATGATCAACGTCACCGGCGCTCCCGGCCTTGACGGCCTCGACGGGCAGCATCTCACTTTCAGTATTGACGCGGCGTCGGCGTGGTGGCCGAGCGATACGTCCCTTCCCCTCGGCCAGCCCGGCACGCAGGATGTTCACGTGCTGGACTGACGTTCCGAAGCCCCTGAAAAAACGCCGGGTTTGTCCTTTTTGCTTGAGGGGGACGGGTCCGGGATCCCAAACGAAGGAAACACATTGAAGGAGGAAAATCCATGAAAAAGCTGATGAGTCTCGCGCTTTCCCTTATGCTTCTCCTGTCTGCCGCCGCGTGCAGCGCGGCTCCCACACAGGGCGGCGTGTCGTCCGCCGTGTCCGCTTCGGAGTCAAAGACGGAGTCGGAGGCGGAATCAAAGCCGGAGTCCAAACCGGAATCGAAACCGGAGTCTAAGGCTGAATCGAAGCCGGAATCCGAGGCCGAATCAAAGGCCGAATCCGGGCCGGAGCCGGAATCCGAGATCGCTGCGGAGACGATTGACGCGGGCGAGGGCTCGGTTGAGATCCGCGGCGGCTCAAACCAGAACGACGCTGTCCTCGTGCCGCTGAACACGAAGATGTACGGCTTTGTCGACGAAGGGGAGAAGTCATGGTTCGCCTTTACGACGACGGAGGCTGCCGACGCCGTCTACCGGTTGACGCTGATCCACAAAACGGTGGGGGCTCAGTCCGTTGTGCTGCGGATGGTCGACGAGGACGGGAAAGAGATGACCAGCATAAAGGCGGATAACGGCGGCCGTGCCGTCACGAAGGAGATTCAGGGCCTGCAGCCCGGTACCGTCTACTATTTCGCGGTGAACTGCATGAGCGACCGTGTGGACGACGCCAATTATATGCTGATTGTCCGCTCGCCGGAGGAGGAGGGGGACGCCCGCCGCACGACGGACAGCCTCCTCGAGGCCGGCGGCGAGGCGCTCTCACAGGACGGAAGCGTGACGCCCGGCTTTAACCAGGACGACGCCGCGATGATCCCGATTGGATCGAAGATCTCCGGCACGGTGAAGGACGGACTCAATTTCTGGTTTGCGTTCCGAACGACCGGCAGCAAGGAGGCGTCCTATAAGCTGACCGCCGTCCACGAGACGCAGACAAGCGAAAATCCGGTTTCCTTTTCTCTCTTTGACGAATACGGAAATGAACTGAAAAACTTCAAAGCGTCGAGCGACGGCACCGCCTCCACGCTGGAGGTTTCCGGTCTGGAGGAGGACACCGTGTACTACGTCGCGGCTTACTGCTTCAGCCACCGCGAGGACACCCTCAACTATACGCTGACGGTGAAAGCCGTCGAACCGGCGGGCGCTCCCGCCGCGTCGGTCGAGTCCGCGGAGCCGGAGCTCGTCTTTGAAACGCCGTTTGAGCTCAACTCGACGCAGGTGATGTTCCAAATCAATCAGGCCGTGTTCCTGAACGAGGCGGACGCAAAGAAGGCTCTTGAGCCGGTGGCGGAGATCATCCTTGCCCACCCGGATCATCCGATCCTCCTTGCCGGGACAACGGCCACGGACGGCACGCAGACCTCCTGCGTCGATCTGTCGAACCGCCGCGCCGCCGCGGTGAAGGAGCTGCTGGTGAGCGGGTTCGGCGTGCCGGAGAGCCAGCTTCTGACCGTTGGCCTCGGCTATGAGGACGACCCCTTCGTCCGCGGGAAGGACCGCGACGCAAACGGGAACTTCGTCGAGACGGAGGGCGCGAAGAACCGCCGCGTCGTTGTCCTCGACGCCGCGGACCCGATCGCAAAGGAGATTTTGGGAGATTAAACAGCACAGGAAGAACCCGGCGCGCTCCGCAGGGAAACGCCGCCGGAAAGGCCTGTCTGCGGAGATCGGGAGAGCCGGAGGCACGCCGCCGGCCGGGCGAAAGGGGCTTCGGCCGCGTGACGACACTTACCGCGAGGTCAAGCGGTGCATGGACATCGGCAAGAGCTGCCCCGGTTTCTTTATGGCGGTGGGAAATCACATCCCGTCCAACACGCCGGTGGACAACGCCCTGTGGTACAACGAATTCTACGAGCAGATGGCCGGGCGGTAAAGATAAAACAGGCCAAACAATCCAGACAAAAAGGCCGTGCGGTAAAGCCCAATGGAGCCGTGCGGTAAAGCCCAATGGGCCGTGCGGCAAAGACAAAAAGGCCAACCGATAAAAAGAAAAGCAGGCTGCTGCAAAATGAAACCGCAGCAGCCTTCACAAAACAGAGCTCAACAACAAAACGGAGCTCAGCAACAAAACGGAGTTCAACAACAAAACAGAGCCCAACAACGAAAAACGACCTCAAAAGGAGCGAATCCGCTTCCTCCTGAGGCCGTTTTTTGTGTATGGGTTTGGGGCGCGGCCGTTTTGCAGCCGGTCCTCCGTTTATCGGGAAGGGGTGAGCTTAAAAACCGGAAGCTTATGCCTTCGATCCGGCGCTCTGCGCGCTGCCGGTGATGCCGACGCCCACCAGACCGATTTTGACGGATTTACTATATGATCGCCTCTTATTTTGCGCCGCCGTAGGTGCCGGAGGTATCCGCAAAGACGGAGGACACGTTCTCCTTGCGGCGGGAAACGGCGATGCGCTTTTTCAGCTCGCTGAGGAAGAGATCCTCGTCGAACGGAATCTCAACCGGGCGGCCCAGCCACGCCGAGAGGTGCATGGCGTTCGAGATGGTCAGACCGTTGATGCCCTCCGTACCGGAGGCGATGAGCGGCTCGTCGCGCAGGATGGCCGCGGCGAAGGCGTTGAGCACGCCGGGGTGCTGCTCCGATTTGCCGTCCGTTTCGACCGTGATTTTCTCCGCCTTCGGGCAGCCGAACGGAATTGTGTTGGTGCGGGTGAATTCCGGCTCGGGCACGTCGAGCTTCCAGAGCGTCAGCTCGCCGTTTTCCGCGACGAGCTTGCCGCCGTCGAGGGTGATCTCAAAGCGGTTTGTGCCGGGAGCGTCCGCCGTCGAGGTGATGAAGGTTCCCGTCGCGCCGTTTGCGTACTCCACATACGCCGTCACGTCGTCCTCCACCTCGATGTCATGCCATTTGCCGAAGTGGAGCTTTGCGTCCACCATGACCGGCATGCCGCAGATCCACTGCCACAGATCGAGGTTGTGCGGGCACTGGTTCAGCAGCACGCCGCCGCCCTCGCCGCTCCACGTTGCGCGCCACGCGCCGGAGTCGTAGTAGGCCTGCGGACGGTACCAGTTCGTGATAATCCAGCTCGTGCGGCGGATCTGACCGAGGCTGCCGCCCTGCACAAGCTCGCGCATTTTGCGGTAAATGTGGTCGGTGCGCTGGTTGAACATCAGGCCGAACTTGACGTTCGATTTCGCCGCGGCCTCGTTCATTTCGCGCACCTGCTTCGTGTACACGCCCGCGGGCTTTTCCACCATCACGTGGATGTTCCGCTTAAAGCATTCTATGGCGTATTTGGGGTGATCGTAATGCGGCACGGCGACGATCGCCGCCTCAATCAGGCCGCTGTCGAGCATTTCCTCCGCCGTGGAGAACACGGGAAGAGCCTCGCCGAGCTGCTCCCTTGCCCAGCGGAGACGGTCGGGGTTGATGTCCGCGACGGCGGCGACCTCAATCTCCGGGCATTTGCCCTCCATGATATTTTTCAGATGGCCTGAGCCCATATTGCCCACGCCGATGATGCCGAGTTTTACCTTTCTCATCCTGCATCCCCCTTATGTCCTGTTTTGGATCAGTCCGCGCAGCGCGGCGGCGGCCGCCGCAAACGCCTCGCGGTTTGATGTATACCGGTATGACGGAATGTCTGTGCGCGCGCCCTCCTGCTCCAGAGCGGCGAGGCCCTCAAACACCGCCAGATGCGGCTCCAGCGTGAGAACCGTGCCCTGATACTGTTCGAGCAGCTCGGGAAGGTGTCCCTCGCCGCATCCCGCCGGGACGACGCTGCCGTCCGCGAGTGCGTCCTTGATGTGCATGTATTCGACATACGGCGCGAGCAGCTCCCAGGCCGGGAGCGTGGGCTGGCCGCACTGGATGAAGTTCGCCGGGTCAAAGACGGCGCGCAGATCCGGCAGCGCGCGGTGAATTTCGGCGCAGCGCGGGGCGGTGTCGCCGTAAATGCCCTTTTCGTTCTCGTGGCACAGTACAATCCCGCTGCCCTGTGCCGCCTCGCAGAAGCGGGAAAGGCGTTCGAGCACCTCGTCGCGGAAAACCTGCGGCGCTTCTTCCCTGGGGAGGAAGAAGCTGAACAGCCGGATGTGGGATGCGCCGAGTGCAAGGGCAAGCTCCAGACCCCGGCGGAATTCGTCGAGGCGGGGGCCGAACGGCTCGCGGATGCCGGATTTTCCGTACGGCGAACCGAGCGACCACACGGAAATCCCCGCGTCCGCCAGGCGGGCGCGGAGCTCTCCGGCCTCGGCGGGGGTCAGCTCCGACACGCTCCTGCCGTCCACGCCGCGAATTTCCAGCAGGGAAATTTTTTCGGCGCGCAGAGCGTCAATCTGCCCGGCGATCGAAGCGTCGGCTTCGTCGGCAAAGGCTGCGATTTGATAACGCATATTGTTTCTCCTCCTGTTGCAGCGTCCTGAGCCTCCAGCGCGCGGCTTCCGTTTCCGGTCGTCCCGCTTCCGGCGGCTTTGTGCCGTCTCCGGGCACGCGGCTTCCGTTTCCGGTTGTCCCGCTCCCGGCGGCATCTGAAACTATGATAGCACACATTTGTTGTTTTTGGAAAAGAAAGAGAAGGATTTTCAGAAATTTTTCAATGCCCCGGACACGATCTTTACAGTGCCCGGGCGGGGAGGTACAATGAGAAAAAAGGAGAGGCGTGCGGCGGCTTTCCGCCCCGCAGTCTTCCAAAGAAACAGCTCCCCTGACGGGAAAACGGCGGTGTGCGCCTGTTCCGTCGGGGGAGCTGTTTTTGTGCGGTGGTTTTTGCGGTGTTGTGCGGCGGAAACGCCTTATTCCGCGGCTTCGGAAGCGGCTTCCGAAGTGTTTCCGGAAGCGTCTTCGGACACGGCGTCAGACGCCGCGCCGGACGCGGTATCGGAGGAGCCGTCGTTGACCGGCGTGCCGTTGACGAGGTTCTCAAAGAGCTCCTTCGCGTCGAGATAATACTGCGGATCGTCCTCGAGCAGGTCGTCGCGGATCTGGCGCAGAGAGAAGCTGTAATCGGTAAAGATCTCGCCGATTTCCGTGCCGGCCAGACCCTTGCACTCGGAGACGGGCAGGCGCATGTTTTCGTAATCGGTCGCGCCCTCCTCGGGAATCGAGCCGTCGAGATAGGAGAACATGCCCTCCTCGGTGCCGTAGGCGACAAAGCTCGCGTCGTCGGTCAGGAAGATGTAGGAGCCGCCGGTCTGCAGATCGCCGGAGAGCTTCACATAGCCGGCTATCTGCATATTGGGATCGGTGTTTTCCGCCGCTTCTCCCTGCGCGATCTCGTAGACGTTGACCTGTACGACCACGTCGCCGTCGCCGTTGCGGTCGTAGCCGTATTTTTCAAGTTCCGCGGAGAGCTGTTCGGAGATGTCGGACGGGATCGAGTAGGAGGAGATCACGCCGATGCTGTAGTCCGGCTGTACCTTCGTCACCATGTCGTAGATCAGAAAGCCGACGAAAGCGGCGGCAATCAGGCCCACAATCACATGAACCCGGTAATAATACCAGAAATGGTTCCATTTGTCCTTTCTTGTCTTGAGGGTAATTTCCGCGCCGCGGCGGTTGATTTCCTCCTCGCCCGCGTGAAGCAGATATCGTTCTCTCGCCACATCATCACCTTCTCGTCACGCCGCGCCCGTGGCCTGGCCCGCCGCCCAAAGTTTTCGCATTATTATAGCAGATTTTTGGAGGAAAATCTACAAACAGTTTGTAAAGAATGCATGGTTCCGCCCTCTTTCCTGCAAAAAAACAAGCGCACCGGAAAGACGTTCCGGTGCGCTCTGCGTCTCCGGCGGCATGTGACGCCGCGCGAAAGCGCCGGTCAGCGCATGTATTTGCGGAAGTTCCGGCGCGTTTTCCAGTAGCCCATCTGCGTTTTCAGGCGCTTGAGGCTGCTGCCGCCGAAAAAGATTACGATGTTTACAAGCGACATGAGAATGGCAATCCGATCCGGCCATCCCGCCAGAACAAAGCTCACGAGCAGAAGCACGCCGTCCAGCATGGCGAGATACTTGATCTTGACCGGCAGAACGAAGAAGAGCATCAGGCGGTAGTCGGGGTAGAAGGCCGCAAAGGCCAGGAACAGCGAGAGGTTCAGGTAATAGTTTGTGCCGTATCCGGTGATCAGGCACGTGAGGATCGCGCCCACCATGCCGCACAGGTAGTACAGATTAAAGCGGAACACGCCCCACTGCTGCTCCAGGCCGCGGCCGAGCAGGCAGTAAAAATAGAGGTTGAAGAGAATCCACAGCGGGGAGGACGACGGCGGCACCGCCAGGAAGGTGAGGAGTCTCCACACCTGCCCGTGCAGCAGCGCCGACCGATCGAGCGAGAGCACGCGGGGCAGCATGGGGAAAAACAGCTGGAGAATATAGACCAGCAGCATGGCGCCGGAGAGAAAGAACATCAAATTCGGAACGGCCAGGCCTCTCGCCCTGCGCTCCAGACGATCGATCCACTTCATAGGCTTTCTGTTTGCTCCTTTCCGCTCCGCGCCGCACGGCGCAGGCAGACAAACGGTGTTCGTTTCGGGTGGTTCAGACGGTCCGCAGGGCCGGATATTCCGGAAAAGCGGCGGAAAACCGTCCGTGGGGAGAAAAGCGAATGGTATCATTATAGCGGATAGGCCTCTATTTTGCAAGAAGGGCTTGACTTTCCCAAAAGAGCGCGCTATACTTATCCTTGCTTCTTGCGCGTTAAACAGAAATTCATCACAAGATAGAAAGGAGGCGGACAGAATGACCATCACAGCGAGAACACGTATGAATCATGTTTCCGTGAACCCGTGCGTATGGAACCGGCGTCCTGGGAGTTGTCTGTCCGCATTCGGCCCGGCCTGATTTGGCGAGCCTATGTTTTTGTGGCTGCACAGCGTCTCCGGCCTGCGCCGGAGGCGCTTTTTTGTTCCCCGGCCCGCCGGACGGGAGCCTGCGGCAGGAGGAAACCGGCGGGGAAAGGAAACCGGCTCCCGGAAGAAAACGGAGGAGGGAATTGCTTGAAACAATCAAAAAAGACCCTGATCTGGCGGTTTTTGAAACCGTACGCCTGGATCTTCGCGCTGACGCTCGCGTTTTCCATGGCGAATACGGTGCTCGGCTCGCTTACGCCCCAGGTGGTGCGTGTGGCGGTGGACTCCATCCTCGGAGGCGAACCGCTGCCGGAGGTCGTGACGGCTCTCACGCCCGCGTCGATGACGCAGGCCGCACCGCTGACGCAGCTGCTGTATGCCGCGGGTTTTCTGCTCATTGTCGCGGTGCTCTCGGGGCTGTGCACCTACGGCAGCCGCATGGGCACGGCAAAGGGCTCGGAAAGCTTTGTCAAATCGCTGCGCGACGCGCTGTACCGCCATATCCAGCGGCTGCCGTACGCGTGGCACGTCGAACACAGCACGGGCGAAATCATCCAGCGCTGCACCTCGGACGTGGAGGTTGTGCGCAATTTCGTGACAAACCAGCTGCTTGAGGTCTGCCGCACGATCTTCCTCGTGGGCTTCTCGCTGGCCGTCATGTTCTCGATGAACTGGAAAACCTCGCTGATCGCGCTGGGCTTTCTCCCTGTTATTCTGCTGTATTCCGGCTTCTTCTATTCGAAGATTGCCCGGCGTTTTCTGACGGCGGATGAGGCCGAGGGCGAGCTTTCCGCGACGGTGCAGGAGAACCTGACGGGCGTGCGCGTGGTGCGCGCGTTCGGCCGGGAGAAATACGAGGTGGAGCGCTTCGACAAAAAGAACGAGCGGTTCGCCTCGCTGTGGATCCGCCTCGGACGGCTCATGAGCGCTTACTGGGGCATCGGCGACCTCATCACGGGCCTGCAGATCCTCACGGTGATCTGCGTGGGCGTGACGCAGGCGGTGAACGGAGAAATTACCCTCGGAGAGTTCCTGGCTTTCGTGTCGTACAACCAGTCGCTTGTGTGGCCGGTGCGCGGCCTCGGCAGGATTCTCTCCGAGATGAGCAAGGCGGGCGTGTCGATCGACCGTCTCGCCTACATTCTCGACTCCGAGCCGGAGCAGGAGCCCGAGGACGCCCAAACGCCGCCGATGGACAAGGACATCGTGTTCGATCACGTGTCGTTCTCCTACGGCGAGCAGCCCGTCCTGCGCGACGTGAGCTTCACGATTCCCGCCGGCAAGACCTTTGCGATTCTGGGCGGCACGGGAAGCGGCAAGTCCACGATGATGCATCTGCTCGACCGCCTCTACGATCTGCCGCCGGAGAGCGGCACGATCACCGTGGGCGGGGTGGACATCTCGAAAATCAGCCGCCCGTATCTGAGGCGGAACATCGGCATGGTGCTGCAGGAGCCGTTCCTTTTCTCCCGCACCATCCGGGAAAACATCGCCGCGGTGCGGCCCGGGGCGAGCATGGAGGAGATCCGCCGCCAGGCGGGGACGGCCCATGTCGACGAGGCGATCCTCGAGTTTGCCGACGGCTATGATACGATTGTCGGCGAGCGCGGCGTGACGCTCTCGGGCGGACAGAAGCAGCGCGTGGCGATCGCCCGCACGCTGATGCAGGACGCGCCCGTGCTCATCTTTGACGACTCGCTTTCGGCGGTCGATGCGGAGACGGACGCGCAGATCCGCGCGTCGCTGCACGACGCGAAGGGCTCGGCGACCGTGATTCTGATCTCGCACCGCGTCACGACGCTGATGCAGGCCGACCGGATTCTGGTTCTCCAGAACGGGCGCGTCGCGGAGCTCGGCACGCACGAGGAGCTGCTGGCCCTCGGCGGCATTTACCGCGAAACGTATGATATTCAGACGGCGGCGGCCGATCGCGAGCTGCTGCTGGAAGAGGAGGGAGGCGAAACGGATGGCCATGGGGTATGATGAGCAGGAATATACCAAATCGTTTGACTGGAGATCCTGGAAAAAACTGATCCCGTTTTTAAAGCCGTACCGTAAGCTGATTTTTGTCGTGCTCGCGCTCAATGTGGTGTGCGCCTGCATCGACATTGCGCTGCCGCTGTTTCAGCGGTATGCGATCGACGAGTTCATCGAGACGGGGGACGCCTCCGGACTGCCGGGCTTCGCCGCGCTGTATGCGTGCGTGATCGGCGTGCAGACGCTGGCGGTAATCCTGTTTGCGCGGCGCTCCATGCGCATTGAAATGCAGGTGGGGCGCGACATGAAGCGGGCGTGCTTTGTGCATCTGCAGACGCTCTCGCTTTCCTATTATAATGTCACGCCGGTGGGGTATCTGCTTTCCCGCATCATGAGCGACACCAACCGGATCGCGGGCATGATTGCGTGGAACACGGTCGATATCCTGTGGGCGATCTTCTACGTGCTCGGCGTGTTCGGGGCGATGTTCCTGCTCAATCCGGGCCTCGCGGCGGCGGTCATTCTGATTGTGCCGGTGATTTCGCTGCTCACGGCGTGGTTTCAGGACCGCATCCTGCGCTGGAACCGCCGCGTGCGCAAGATGAATTCGCGGATCACGAGCGCGTACAACGAGGGCATCATGGGCGCGCGCACGTCGAAAACGCTTGTCATCGAGGATCAGAATTGCCGCGAATTCGAGGAGATCACGCAGGATATGCGCGTTTCGTCGGTGAAGGCGGCGAGGCTCGGCGCGGTGTACATTCCGCTTGTGATGTTTTTCAGCTCGCTGACGACGGCGATTGTGCTGGCGCGCGGCGGCGCGCTTGTGCTCGAGGATCTGGTGCTGATCGGCACGCTGTCCGCGTTTACGTCGTACGCCGTCGGCATCTTCGAGCCGATCCAGCAGATTGCCCGCAACATCGCGGACATTCTTTCCCTGCAGGCGAACATTGAGCGCGTGATGGGCCTGCTCGAGCAGGAGCCGCTCATCACGGATACGCCCGAGGTGATCGAGAAGTACGGCACGGCCTTCGAGGCAAAGCGCGAGAACTGGGAGCCGATCCGCGGCGATATCGAGTTCCGCGACGTAACCTTCCGGTACCCGGACGGCAACGAGGACGTGCTCAGCCACTTCAATCTGAAAATTCCGGCAGGCTCGACGATCGCGATTGTCGGCGAGACGGGAGCGGGCAAGAGCACGCTGGTGAACCTTGCCTGCCGCTTCTTCGAACCGACGTCCGGCCAGGTGCTTATCGACGGGCGCGACTACCGCGAGCGCAGCCAGCTGTGGCTGCACAGCAGCATCGGCTATGTGCTGCAGAGCCCGCACCTGTTTTCCGGTACCGTGATGGAGAACATCCGCTACGGCCGCCTTGACGCGACGGACGAAGAGGTCATCGCGGCGGCGAAGGCCGTCTCGGCGGATCAGGTGGCGGCAAAGCTGGAAAAGGGCTACGAGAGCGACGTCGGCGAGGGCGGCGACCGCCTCTCCACCGGCGAGAAGCAGCTCATTTCGTTTGCCCGCGCCGTGCTGGCGGATCCGCGCATTTTCGTCCTCGACGAGGCGACCAGCTCCATCGACACGCAGACGGAGCAGCTGATCCAGAAGGCGACGGAGCTTCTGCTGCGCGACCGTACGTCGTTCCTTATCGCTCACCGCCTTTCGACCATCCGCAAGGCGGATCTGATCCTCGTTGTGCGCGACGGCGCGATCGTCGAACAGGGCACGCACCAGGAGCTCCTGCGCAAGAAGGGCTATTACCGCGATCTGTATCTCAAGCAGTTCCAGGAGGAAATGGCCCCCTGCGGGGGCGCTCGAAGCTTCAACGGCTGAGAGAAATCAGTAACAACGCGGGCACGGGCAAGTCCCGGCGTTGCCGGGACTTGCGTGTGAAACATTCCTTCGCGGTGCGAAGCACCGGAAAGGAACGTTTCAACGGCTGAGAGAAAGACGGAAGCGGAGCGGAATGGCCTGGTTGAAGGCAAGAAGATATGCGAACGCTTCAACAGCTGAGAGAAAGGAATCAACGCGGGCACAAAGCAAAGCCCCTTTGCGGTACCGGCCGCAAAGGGGCTTTCTGTATTCTGCGAGGCCGACGGCGGGCTTGCCCGCCGCTGTGCGAATTGCCGACCGCAGGTCCGCAAGTCATCAGGGGAGTTTTTTGCCGGCGGAGAGATAAAGGGAATACCATTCCTCGCGGGTCAGGGTGACGGAGGAGGAAGCACAGATCTGTGCGAGATGCTCCGGGTTCGTGGTGCCGACAATCGTCTGAATCTTGGCGGGATGACGCGAAATCCAGGCGACAGCAATCGCCGAGGCGGAAACATTGTACTTCGCCGCCAGACGATCAAGCTCTTCATTAAGCTTCCCGTATTTTTCCGTGTTCCCGAGATAAACACCCTCAAACATACCGTATTGGAACGGCGACCATGCCTGGATGGTGATACCGTGCAGCCGGCAGTATTCGAGCACACCGCCGTCACGGTTCACGGACTCCGGAATACCCATATTCACGTTCAGTCCGCTGTCGATGATGGGGCAGTGCGCGACGCTGAACTGCAGCTGATTGACCTGAATCGCGTCGCCGCAGTATTTGTTGAGCAAAGCCATCTGTCCGGGGTTCTGATTGCTCACGCCAAAATACCGGACCTTCCCAGCCTTCCGGAGGGTGCAGAACGCTTCCGCAACCTCCTCCGGCTCCATGAGCGTGTCCGGACGGTGCAGGAGCAAAAAGTCGACGTATTCCGTTTTCAGGCGCGCAAGGCTTGCGTCGACGCTCGCGAGGATGTGCTCCTTGGAAAAATCAAAGCATCCCTGCCGAATCCCGCATTTCGTCTGGAGAATTACCTTTTCACGGAGATCCGCGTTCATCGGGAACACCTTAGCGAAAAAGCTCTCACATTCTCCGCCGCCGTAAATATCGGCATGATCAAAGAAGTTGATTCCGTTCTCCATCGCGGTACGAATCAGTTTTTCCCCCTGCGCAGCGGAAAGACCGGCGATCCGCATGCAGCCAAGGCCAATCTGCGGCGCTTCCACGCCGCTGCGGCCCAGTTTGATCTTATTCAAAAGAATTCCTCCTGTTCTTTACTTTTCCGAAAGAATCGATTCTATGCGGTCAAGCTCCTCTGCAGTAAAGTCCAGCTTCGAGAGTACCGCCGTGTTCTCCTGTATCTGCGTCAAACGGTTTGCACCGATGATCACCGACGTCGTGCGGCGCAGTACCCACGCCAGCGCCATCTGCATAAGGCAACCGTGATCGCCTTTCTCCTCTTCATTATAGAAATTTTCTCCTGCCTCGTCAACTGCGGATACTTGACAGCTCAAGATGTTCTCCTTATAATATCATTAAACGATATCATAAAACGATATTGAGGTGAAACGCATGCCCAAGAAATCACTGGAGAATTTGACGGAATCCATGTTCTACGTCCTGATGGCACTGCGGCGCGGACCGATGTGCGGCATCGATGCGGCTGCTTTCATTGAGAAAAAGACAAAAGGGGAGCTGAGGCTCGGCCCGGCGACTCTTTACACTATTCTCGCAAAATTTGAGAAGGAAGGCTACCTGCGCGAGGTGGCTGTGGACGGCAGAAAGCGTACATACGCTATCACGGACAAGGGCGAAGCGGCATATCAGGAGGAAACAGCGCGGCTGCGCCGCTGCGTGGCGGACGCGGACAGTGAAGGGAGGCGATGGAATGAGCAGCAAGACGCAGGAACCGGCGTACGCATGGCGGTTCCCGCCCTGTCCGGGGTATGACGTCGAAGCCACGGAAAGCTGGCTGCAGGAAATGGCGGCACAGGGTCTGATACTCAGTACAGAGGGCTTTTTCGCAGGCTTTGCCTGTTTTGAAAAAAGCGAACCGCGCCGCCTTCGCTACCGGCTCGAGGCCGCGCCAAAGAAATTTCTCGACGAGGACGGTCCGAACGAGGAAGAACGGTCGCTGAGCGAAGCATATGGCTGGCAGTACATCGCAAGACGCGGTGATTTTCTCATCTACGCGGGAGAGGACGACGGCTCCGTTGAACTGCACACCGATCCGCGTGTACAGGCCATCTCCATGAACCTTGTGCGCCGCCGCGCGCGCGGGAGTCTCTTTTCTTTCGTGCTCTGGCTCGTCCTATACCCGCTGGCGCTCGGGAACTTCATGCCGCTCGCTGCATTTCTCACCATCGGGACGCCGGTATCGCTGCTCGGGAATGCCGTTGTACTGTGGAGCGTCGGAAGCTCGGCGGCTTCCTATCTCAGCCTGCGCCGGCTGTGGAAGCGGCTTCGAAGCGGCGAGTCCCTCGACCACCGCAAAAACTGGCAGCAGCGCGCAAGATGGTACCGTGGATCGCTTGCAGCGTATTTTCTGCTCTGTTTCGTCTTTCTCGGCTGCCTGCTCGCCCTGTGGAACGCCGACGCACGCGGCGACTTCACTGAACCGTATGCCGATTGGCAGGAAAAGCTTCCCTTTGCGACGCTCGAGGATTTCTTTCCCGGCGCCGTGTTTACACCGCGCGGAGACGGTCTGCTCGAGAGTGAAGTGGATGTTCATTCCGACATTCTTGCTCCGCAGATTCTGTCCATCCACCAGACGGGCAGCCTGAAGCTCCCGGACGGACGCACCTTTACCGGCGGCCTGACCGTCGACTACTACGAAACCGCCGCTCCGTGGATGGCACGTGAGCTTGCCCGGGAATACGAATGGTATGACAAAAGACGCCATTACGATTCCTTCGAGTCCCTTCCCCTGCCGGATTCGCTCGAAGCCGACTATGCCAGCGCCTACTCCGCCGTTTTCCCCACCGTTGTGCTGGTGCAGGGAAACCGGATGGTACACGCTTCTCTGTATCAAACAAGCAACCATGTGAATATCTCGCTCGCTGACTGGACGACAATTCTGGCAGAAAGTCTGAAAGGATAAAGGATGTTTTCTCTTTCAAAACCGCTTTGCTCTTTCTGTCGTATCGCTGCGTTCCGTCCAAAACCAGTCCGGTTACAGCCAAAGGGGCTGCTGCAGAATGAAAACGCGAGAGCGAATCGCACAAGAAATTCAAAACGTGCAATAAAAATCGGCCCTCGAGAGAAGCGGTTCTGCTTTTCTCCAGGGCCGATTTTTGTGCATATTCTTGTAAGGCTATTATGCAACAGCCCCTTTATGTCCTGTTCTCACGGAGAACCAGGAGTTTCCTTTTCGGGAAAATGAACGTCAAGCTGCGGGAATGGAATTTCAATTCCAACCTTGTCAAACTCCTGTTTCACACGGCCCTGCATCGCATAGTACGCATCCCAGTAGTTTTCTATTTTGCACCAGACCTTTACCACAATAGCAATCGAACTGTCTCCGTATTCCCCGACAGCGATGAGCGGAACAGGATCCTTTTCGATCTTCTCCTCCTCCTCGCACAGGCGGATTAAAAGAGCCTTCGCCTGATCCAAGTCGGTACTGTACGAGACGGAATATGTAAGATCAAGCCGCCGCGTCTTCATCGCGGTATAATTGACAATGGTGCTGCTCGTCAGCTTCATATTCGGCAGGACAACTTCCTTGTTATCGAATGTACGAAGGGTGGTATACATCATTTCAATCCGTTCCACCGTCCCCTCCACACTCTCCGCCGGGACAGACAGATAATCACCAACATGGAACGGACCGGTCAGGACAATCTGTGCGCCGCTCGCCACATTGCTCATATTGTCCTTCATCGCAAGACCGACAGCCAATCCGGCCGTACCGATCGCGGCAATCAGGGAAGTCACATCGACTCCAAGCTGCGCAATCGCCATAATGGAGATAATGACCTTGAGCAGAATGTTGAGAAGAGACGACAGAAAGGTTGTCACTCCGGCGTCTCCCTTGGCCCGCGTAACAGCTCGTCTCATCAATCGTGTCACAACGTTCGAAAGCCACCAGCCAAGGCCGAAAAGCAGAACAGACGCCGCAAGCCGGGGCAGCATCGACACCAGCCAGGTCAAAAAAGTACTCCACATCGAACTCATCTCCACATTCAGATTCATCACAAACGATTTTCTCCCCAGTGATTCTGCATCTGCTCCGGTTCCCTTCCTCCCACCGTCAGGGAGCGCACACGTTCACGAAGGGAAAGGATCATGGACGGCGGTACGGAAAGCGAAGCAATCCCCAATGCAAGGAAGAAATCGGTCATCGTCAGATCCGCCGCCAAGTCACCGCAGACTCCGACAGGAATACCGGCTTTGCCACCATTTTCCGCCGCCAAACGAATCAGGCGGAGCACTGCCGGATGACGGGCATCGTAGAAAAGATGGATCGACCCGTTCTGACGATCGGCGGCCAGCGTATACTGTGTCAAGTCGTTTGTCCCAATGCTGAAAAAATCGGCCTCCCCGGCCAGCTCCTTGCTGATCAGGGCAGCCGCGGGCGTTTCGATCATGGCTCCCAACGGAACACGGGAATCACAGGCAATTCCCTCGGCCTCCAGATCGCGCCGCACGGAAGCAGCTGCCTTGCGGATCTCCTTCATTTCCCAGACAGAGGCAATCATCGGCACCATAATGGCAATGGGGCCGAACGCCGACGCCCGGTACAGAGCGCGCAGCTGTGTACGCAGCAAGTCTCTTCGCGTCAGGCACAGGCGAACGGCACGCAGCCCCATCGCAGGGTTATCCTCCTGCGGGAGGGAAAGATAAGGCGCCTGCTTGTCCGCTCCGATATCCAGTGTGCGAAACACCACAGGACGTCCGTCCATGGCCTGCACGGCATCACGGTACAGACGGAACAGCTCCTCTTCCCCCGGACAGGTTGCCGCGCCGAGGTACTGAAACTCCGTGCGGAACAGGCCGACACCCTCCGCGTCATTCTCTGCCGCCGCCTCGCAGTCCTCCAGAGCGCCAACATTCGCAAAAAGCTTGACGGAAACGCCGTCCCGTGAAACGGAAGGCAACCCCTTATACTGCATCAGCTGCTGCCGCCGCTCGTCCAAATCCATAGTCTTTTCCTGAATCAGCCGGCAAATGGATTCCGTCGGATCAATCCAGAGTGTTCCCGCGCTTCCGTCTACGGCGGCATGCCTGCCGTGCATATCATCGGTGATGACGTCTCCGAGCCGGACAATAGCGGGAATCCCCATTGTCTTGGCCAGAATGGCCGTGTGCGAATTGCACGATCCCTGTGCGGTTACGATCGCAATCAACTTTTTCTTATCGAGCTGCACTGTTTCGCTCGGACAAAGATCATCCGCCGCAAGAATCACCGGATAAGGCAGTGTGAGTGGTTTTTCCTCCTCGCCGCGCAGAATACGCAGCAGACGCAGAGAGACGTCCACCACATCCGCGGAACGTGCCTGCATATACGCCGAATCCATAGCAAGAAAGGTATCGGAGAAGATACGGGCCGCCTCCTCCACGGCGGATTCCACGCCCCTTCCTCCTTTTCCGATCAGATCCTCCACGGCCTGCAGATAGTCCTTGTCTTCGAGCATCATACGGTGTATCTCAAATACCTGTGCGCAATCCTCGTCCGCGTCAAGGAGCGTATCGCGGAACAGCTGCCGCAGCTGAGCGTCTGCCTGACGCAGAGCCGCACGGAAACGTTCTGTTTCCTGCTCCGGAGAGCCCACGGGTCTCGACGGACCGGAATAAATCCTGCGGTGATAGCAAAACAGCGTCCCTTCGACCGTTCCGGGGCTTGCCCCTATGCCGTTAAGCGTAATCATGCCGATTCCCCCTGTCTCTGCTTTCTGTTCGGACGGAGCGCCGTTTTTCCAAAACCGTCACGGCAAGGAGAAGGCTTTCCGTTCCTTTTGGGAATTTCTTTGTTTTCTAGTATAGCAAAAATCTCCATAAAAAGCTATCCGTTTTTGTTCAAACCCGCTCCCGTGAATTTAAAAATATTTTTTTACAAATATCCCTTGACATTCGCGTCAAAAGAAGATATAATAATTTACGCACTCAAGGAGAGCACAATAAATATCGCGGAGTGGAGCAGTTGGTAGCTCGTCGGGCTCATAACCCGAAGGTCGTTGGTTCAAGTCCAGCCTCCGCAACCACGGTTTAAAGCCGCAGCAAAACGCACACTTACGTCAGTGAGTGTGCGTTTTGCTTTATCCTGTGCTAACGGAAATGTCACGTCGCTATTCCTTCTGGTTGCAGACCAGCGTCATAGAAACTCAGCACCGGAACAAAACACCGCGGTCTGCTGCATGGGAAAAAGCTGTAAACCGGTCCTGTGGGTACGCTGTGGACTTGCTGCCCGAAAACTTACAATTCGTCTGTTCCAAAGGAAAACCGAGCATTGATAATGACTCCATAACTAACAGGAATTTAAAGAGGAAATTACATGATCGCAGCAGTAGATGAGAGCAACATTTTTCAAGCCGCAATGCTTTATTCCATATCATGGCAAGATTCACATCAATCTTTCTGTTCGCCGGATTTTATTAAACTGCATACACCAGAACATCAGCAAGAATATCTGAAAGTAAAAATGAATAGCGGAAGCAAGTGCTACATGCTTGTGGAAGATGAACCGATAGGAATTGTATCTGTAACCGGCAGCCTGATCGAAGATCTCTATATTCTTCCCCAAAAGCAGAATAAAGGATACGGAACGAAATTGCTGCAATTTGCCATCACAAAATGCATGGATACTCCTACACTTTGGATACTTGAAAACAATGTGAAAGCAGGACGGCTATATCGAAGAATGGGATTTAAAGGAACCGGAAGAATACATGCTGCCAAAAACAGACTCAAGGAGATCGAGTTATCGCTGGGATGAATTCGAATTTCTGTGGAATGTTTGATGTATGAAGAGAAATGTGCTGCAATTTAGAAGCCCGAAAATCCCTGCAGACCGGCTCCGTTTACGAAACGAAAGGAAAATTCAGGCTGCACACCGCCGCGAGGAGTGCGGCCTGAAGCGAACCTGCCATATCCGTCAGCGACATACCGGGCACATTCTGCTTCTGCGCAGCCTGCGCCGTCGAGTACGGCACATGGATAAAGCCGCCCTTCGCGCCGGGATACTCCCGGGCAAGGAGCGAGAGAACGCCGTACATCACATGATTGCACACATACGTACCGGCGGAATCGGAAAGCGAGGAAGGATATCCCGCTTCCCGGATAGCCTGTACCATCGCCTTGACAGGCAGAGTGGAAAACAGGGCGGCGGCCCCCTCCGGCTCAATCGGCACGTCAACGGGCTGCAAGCCGTCGTTGTCCGGAATGCGGTAATCGTCCAAGTTCAGCGCCACGCGTTCCGGCGTCACGCCGTACCGACCTCCCGCCTGTCCGACCGACACCACAAGATCCGCAGGGTGCTCGCACAGAGCAGTGCGAATCATCCCGAGCGCGCGTTCCCCCGCCACAGGCAGGCACAGACGGCGCACCCGCGCACCGCCAATCTCCTCCGGAAGCAGGCGCACGGCCTCCCAGGACGGATTAACGCTCTCTCCTCCAAACGGCTCAAAGCCGGTTACCAATATCTCCATGGCAAAGCCTCCTGTATGGATTCGGGCCGTACGGCCCGTTTTTCTTTCTATTAAGTATAAGAAAAACCTCCGGAGAAAGCAACTCCGGGAGTGTGGGATAAGAGGTTCCAAGCGATTGCAACGCCCTTTTGTTCCGCAAAGCTTTGCCTGTTCGCCGGTTGACAAAAAGCAGAAATCGTTCTCTCTTTTACATGGGTCGAACGAATGAAACTGAGCACAGGGCAATCGGCTGCTCCCAAAGCGCGCGTCTTTCCGGCGACCGCGTCCTTCTTCTCTGGCTGCCAGAAATTTTCTGACCATCCTGCCGGCCCTTTTTCTATATAGCGAAAATCACCCGTATTTCCTGTTCTTTCCGGTCAATGTGACGAAGCTGTGACTTTTCGGCCGGGATAAAGTATGCTATGATGAAAATACGGGGTTATCCCCGTTTTATCAAAAAGCAAGGGAGGCGAACGCTATATACCGTATTTTGCTTGTGGACGATGATCCGCATATTCAGGCTGCAAACGAAACCTATCTGAAAAAACAGGGATACGAAGTCACACGCGCGGAAAACGGCGCGGACGCACTGGCATTGGCCTCCACCGCCTCGTTCGACGCAATTGTACTTGATGTGGATATGCCCGGCATGGACGGGGTAACGGTTTGCCGCCGCCTGCGTGAAAAAAGCGGCGTGCCAATCCTTTTTCTCTCCGCTTACGCAAGGACGGACGACCGCATCCGCGGTCTGATGGCAGGAGGCGACGACTACCTTGCCAAGCCGTACTCTCTCGTTGAGCTGGAGCTGCGGCTGCGGCTGCGCATCGGACGGCGGCACGGCGTGGAAACCGGCGGCGTACTGCGGTTCGGAGCGCTCGAAATCGATCTGGATTTGCGGGAAGTGCGCTGCAACGGCACGACAGCCCCCTTCACGGCGCTTGAATTTGATCTTTTGGCATTTCTCGCACAGAATCCTGGACAGGTTTTTTCCTACGAACAGCTCTACGACCATGTATGGAATTCTCCTATGAACCGCGGCCTTCACAACATACAGGTGTGTATAGCGCGCGTGCGGCAGAAGCTTGATCAACTCTGCCCCGAAGAACGCTACATCGAAACGGTGCGGCGCAAAGGTTATCTCTTCCGCGCCGATCGCCGGGGATAACCGGCGCGTGCAAACACAGGGCTGCCGCGCCTTTTCCCTCCAATGATTCTCAGCCGCAAACAGAAAATCCCCGAACCGCAGTTCGGGGATTTCGTTCCTTTCAGTTTTTACGGCGGAAGGGACCAATACTTGCCACAACCATCCCGGCGGCAACGCACACCGCAAGCCCGGTGACGACCAACACCGCCTGCACAGCGGGCGAAAGGGAAGTACCGGTCTGTCCCCCGGAAACCGAGGTCTCCTCCGCAGACGGCGATGAGGAAGCGACCGTTTCCCGATCCGGTACATCGGACTGTGGATCCGTCAGAGCCGGAGCATCGGGGAACTCTTCCTCTGCGACAGCGTCCTGTTCCGGAGATTCGGAAACGCTCAGGGCGCCCGGTTCCGTTAATGCTCCCGTCTGCACGGAAGGCTGTTGTACGCCGCCGGAATCCTCTGCAGACGGGACAGCGACGCCGGTCTGAGGACTGCTCTCCGCGGACGGAGCATTGTTTTCTCCGCCGTTGTGCGCCGCGCTCTCCGCGGGCGGCGCAGACTCTGCCGGAGCACTGGCGGTGTTCTCCTGCGAACCGGAGGACTCCGCCTCGGAAGACGGCGTCTCGCTCACGGAGGAGGACGAAGCGGGAAGCGACGAGGAATCCGGCTCGCGATCCAACGGATAGAGCGTTGTGCTGCCGCCGCGGTTGCCGCCCTGATCCTCCGTCTCATCTTCCTCCCCGGACAGAAGAAAGCTGTCGGATGTCCACACCCTTTCCTCCCGGCTGTCCTGCGCGCACACGCGGTAAAGGCGGGGCGTGGTGTCCGGCGGAACGAAAACGCAAACCGGTGTATCGTACACATCTCTCGTCACAAAGAAACGCTCCTCCTCGTCCCAGAGCGTCCACTGCTCCCACGTCTCCCCGCCGTCCTCAGAAACCTCACCCCACACTTCCACGCTGTAGTCCGTGGGCAGATTCGGCACTGTGAGCAAAGCGGAAGGAACATCCTCCCCTTTCCAGACAGTCTGCGTCACCAGAAGATCGGCCTTGTACCATCGCACCGTCACGGTAAGCGGAAACGCGGAGAGGACCGGCTCGCCGTTTTCATCGAGAAACTCGCCGGTCAGCACCGCCTCGCCGGAGGTCTGTCCGTCACAGCCGGAGACATCCCAGTACAGAGAGAGCGTTTGCCAGTTCTCCTTTCCCCGCTCCTTAACGGCAACATACATCGTCTGTGGGAGAAGCTCCGGTGTGAGCGCTTCCCCCTCCCGAATCCAGACGTCTTCCGGCGCGCGGGAAGAATTATCCGCGACGGCCGGCCCCCAGGAAACGAGATCTTCCCCGATCTCTGTGAGATTGAGCTCCACTATACCACCCGGCTCCTGCCGGATCAGCAGGCCGCTGCCCTCGAGCGAAAACTCCACATCGGTGAACGTCAGCGAGCCTCCCGCTTTCACTACGATCAGCGGCTCCTCCGAAAGCGTTCCTTTGATTACCGGGCTGGCCTCCTGCATGCCGCCTATTGCATTTGTGCCAATGAACAGTGTTCCGCCGCTCTCAACCACAATGGGTCCCTCAATCTCCACCGTCAGCTCACCGGGATAGAAGCTGTCCGGAAGATTCGGCAAATCAGCAAAGGAGGGGGCAACGGTCGTGAATTCCACACTTTCTCCCTCTCCAATCGTAACAGGGCCGATCGTCTCCGAAAAGGAGAGCGTCCCCGAAGGGCCGGAATCTCTCACTTCTGAGGTTCCTGACAGGCTTGACGGAAGATCTGTGTGCGGCTGCGCGGCGGCAAAAGGCAGAAAAGCCGTGCTCACCGCCAGCAGCGCACTCAGCCAAATCAGAACTCTTGGTTTCTGCATTCTCTTCATATCATTTTCTCCCTGTGAGGTGTTTCTATGAAAAAAGGGGTTCTGACCCTCTTCCTTCTTCTCGTTGCCGCCGGCATGGCCTTCTGCGCACTGCTGCGCTGGGACAACAAATACACTGCCGCTCTGGTCAGCGGCTGGGGGTACAATGTGCTGCAGGAAAACCCGGAAGAGACAGCCTTTCTCGTGGACGGCTGGGAATATTATCCCGGTGAGCTGCTCTCCCCCGAAGACTTCGCACAGGGACGAACAGCAGAACAATACGTCTATGTAGGCGAATATCCGAATTTCTCCGAACACCTCGGCAGCCCATACGGCACGGCTACCTACCGCCTTGTGCTGCGGAACGACGGGGAACCTGTGCAGCTCTCCCTGTACCTGCCGGAACTTCTGTGCGCCGGGCAGGTTTACATCGGAGGCACGCTCGCGGGGGAACAGGGCAGCATCCAGCCTTACAAACCATTGGTGATGGATGGGGTATACTCCTTCCTCGCCGGCGAGGAAACCGAAATTATCGTGCAGTGCGCCAACTATACGCACTACTATTCCGGCATGTACTATCCTCCCGCCGTCGGCACGCCGGGAGCGATCGCACGGCTCATCACGGCGCGGCTCCTCATCTATGGACTGCTGTGCTTTTCTCCGCTTGCCGTGGCGCTCTCGAATCTGGCCCTCTGGGCCATCCGGCGGGACAAGCTGACCCGGTGGATGGGTTTGCTCTGCCTTAGTTTCTCCGCCCGCGTCTGTTATCCCTTCCTGCGGGCACTCGGCGTGCCGGCAATCCGGCCTCTCTACGCGGTCGAGGATCTGTGCGGGACACTCGTGCTGCTGTGCGCCGTTCTGCTCGCCGGAGAGCTCTCCGGCGCGGTCGGGCGCTGGTTTCACCGTTTTCTCGCGATCCCCGCTGCGGTGGGACTCTGCGTCTTCACGGTTGTGTTTCCGCTTTTCATTCTACCACATGCGCCGCTTTTCATCAATGCTTATGGTATTCTTCTGTTTTTTTGGAAGCTTTTGGCGGGACTTTATCTGCTTCTTCTCGCTTTTCTTACTCTGCGCGGAAGCGATACGCTCGGCCGCTTCCTTTTGTGTGCCGCCGGTCTGTACGGTTTGTGCGCGGTGCTCTCCGTGATGACTGTAAGCGCGTTCGAGCCGATCCGCGGCGCGTGGCCGGAGGAATACGGCGGTTTTCTGCTGACGGCGGGCTTCGGTGCGCTGATGGCGCAGCGTTCCTTTCAGCTGGAACGGGAAAACCTACGGCTCACGCTGCATCTGCAGGAGGAGGTCGACCGCAGGACGCGCGCTCTTGAGACGCTGCTCTCCGAGCGGCGGGAGCTGCTGGGCAATCTGATCCACGACCTCAAGAACCCGCTGGCGGCAGTGCACAGCTACGCTGAACTCGTGCGTGAGGGAGGCGTTGCCCTCGATCAGGAAACGGCGGGCTACCTCGACGCGCTGGCCGACCGCGTCGGCGCGATGGAAGAGCGCTTCGGCGTTTTGCAGAGCTTTTCCCGCGGCGAGCGCAGAGAGCTCCGGACACAGCCGCTTTCGCTGCATCGTTTTTTACAAAGCTTCTACGAGGACAACCGCCCCGATATAGAGCTCTCCGGCCAAAGCTTTCTGCTCGAGCTGCCCGCGGAGCCGCTGACGGCCACCGTCGACCCGGAGCGTCTGCGCGCCGCCCTTGAGAATCTGTGCTACAACGCCCTTTCCTTCACACCGGAGGACGGTTCGATCACGCTTTCGCTCTCCCGGGAGGAGGGAATGGCGGTCATCACGGTGCGCGACACAGGTGTGGGAATTGAGCCTGCGGATTTGCCGCGTGTGTTTGAGCGGGGCTTTACGCGCCGGGCAGAGAGCGGCGGGGAAGGTCTCGGGCTCTTTCTCGTGCGCAGCGTAGCCCTCGAACACGGCGGAGACGTACGGGTAGAGTCTGAACCGGGCTGCGGCAGCGCGTTTTCCATTTTTCTGCCGCTTTTGCCAGGAGAAATCTCCCCCTCCCGCCTCTCTTTGTGATACAATAGAGGAAAATCCCCGCCTTTCGTCCAAAACGCGGAAAGCGGGATGCGGCAAGGGAGGGAGTTCCAGGTAAAGCTCTTCGACCGGGCGACGCTGCCGATTCAGCCGACGGAAGCGGGAAAGCAGTTCTATCAGGACGCGAAAATTCTGCTGCGGCAATACGAGCGAATGAAGGCGACGCTGTCGCAAATCGGGGAGGACACCGGTTTGCGCATCCGGCTGTGCTACACCTCGCAGATTGACCTGAAAATCCTGCTCCCCTTCGTGAGGCAATTCAAGAAAAACCATCCGGAAATTGCGTTTGAAATTATGCACAGCACGTTCCGGGACGCCTCGCAGCTTTTATGGATCCGAAGATGCGACGCCGCCGTCGGAATCGATTTTGAGCCTGCCTACACGGAGAATCTGCAAACCCTGGTCCTTTACGAGGGAGAATATCAGGCGCTGGTTCCCTCGTCCCACCCTCTGTACGACCATACCTCCATCGCAAAGGAGGAGCTGTACCGCTATCCGCTCGTGATGCTCTCTCCTGACATCCTGGGCCTGTCCTATCAGGGAATGATCGACCACGCGACGCTCGACATCAACGGCCCCGAGCTCATGACAATCTCCGACTTTGTCGCCTACGGCAATCAGGCGACCGGCAACAACGTCCGCTATCAGGAGATCACGGACGAAGAGAACTACCAGATCTTTGACGCGATGGGCGTGCCGAGAACGACCGACGGCGTCTTCAAGAAGGACAGCGAGGCTCCCTTCCGGGAAAAGCGGCCACAGCCGTTTCTCCCGCAGGGAGCCTTTATGTTATAAATACGGCACGATTTTCAGCCTACGCAGGAAGCACCGCGGTGATAACAAGACAAACGCCGTCCGGGCTTTCCGCACGAATTTTCCCCCGGTGGGCTGCGGCAATTCCCGCCGCAATGGAAAGCCCCAGACCGTAGCCTCCTTCTCCGCTGCGGGACGGATCGCCCCGATAGAAGCGGTCAAAGAGCTGCGCCTGTTCCCCTTTTTCGAGCGGGCGCACCGATGGGTTGGACACCGTCAGCACAACCGAGCGATTCTGCTTCCTCACGGAAAGGGAAATCTCTCCTCCCTCGGGAGAATATTTGAGCGCATTGTCAAGCAAAATGGACAAAAGCTGCCGGATGGATTTTTCCTCCCCATAGAACGAGAGCATCGGTTCAATGGCAAGCGAAAGCGTCTTTCCCTGTGTCCGCGCGGGAGCAAGAAACGACTGAGCCGTTTCCTCCGCCACATCGGAGAGCGGGAACTCGATGAGAGAAAGCTTCGGCTGCTCCTCCTCCATCCGGGAGAGGTAAATAAGATCGTTGGTCAATCCTGTCAGGCGCTCCGCCTGACGGCGGATATCCGCCAGCCATTCATTTTCTCCAAGTTCCATCTCCGCGAGATCCGTATCGGCCCCGATGATGGTCAGCGGCGTTTTGAGCTCATGGCCGGCATCGGTAATAAAGCGGCGCTGCTTTTCATAGCTCTCCGCCAAGGGACGAACGATGCGCCGCGAGAAAAGGATCAAAAGAAGAAGCACCGCAGCCAGGCCAAGCAGCGAAACCAGTATGCTGGCAAAAAGCATGGTGCGCAGATTCGTCAGGCTCCTGCCGCAATCCAGGAAGATAATACGGATATTCCCGTCCTCTTCGCTGCGCAGATACCGGTATTCGCCCAAAAATCCATCCGTCCTGCCGGAATCATACACCTTCTGCGCAAATTCCGCGGCGGTTTCATCGTCTATCGCGACGATCTGGCCTGTATCCGATTCCAGCACCTGACCGCTGCTGTCCAGAAGAATGGAAAAATACCGCGTTTCATAAGGCGTCTCCGGAGAGAGATTCCGATACCGTCCCGTATGTGCACCGAACGGATCCCCTCCCTGGCGCTGTCCGTCCGGAAATTCCCTCTGGGGAAAATCGCCGCGATTCTCGCTGAGAATCGCGAGAACGCTGTCTGCATCGCGCACCACCTGCTGCAGGCTCAGCAGATTAACGCCCCCGAGAATAACCACCAGCACAAGCGTCAGGGAAAGCATGGCGGCCGCAATAAATTTGATACGCAGCTTTTTAATCATGAGATGGCCTCCAAAGAATACCCCACGTTTCTCGCAGCACGGATTTGAATATCGGCGTGCAGGGCCGTCAGCTTTTTACGCAGATAGGAAATATACGCCCACACCACACCCAGCTCCACATCGCTTTCATAGCCCCAGATCCTTTCCAGGAAGCGCTCCGACAGAATGATCTGGCGCGGATTGCGCAGCAGCATCTCCATCATCTGAAACTCCCTGTTAGCCAGCCGGAAGCTCCCGAAGGGCGAGGAAAGCTCGTAGGTCGCCTGATCCAGAGTGATATTACCGAAAGTGAGGCGGCTGTCGGTCTGGCTGCTCTGGCCGCGCGTCATGGCGCGAATGCGTGCCATCAGCTCTGCGGTGGCAAACGGCTTTGTCAGGTAGTCGTTTGCACCGGAATCAAGGCCGAGCACCTTGTCGCTCACCTCGGACTTGGCCGTAAGCATCAGCACGGGAATAAGGTTTCCGCTCTCACGCAAGCGCCGCAGCACCGTCAGGCCGTCCACCTTCGGCGTCATGATATCCAGAATCACTGCGTCGTAATTGCCTGTTTCCAGATAAGCCAGGGCTTCCTCCCCGTCGTACACTGCATCCACAGAATATTTGCTTCTCTCAAGCAGTGCCGTCACGGCGCGGGAAAGCGATCGCTCGTCCTCTGCGGAACAGCACGGTATGACAGGAAAAGACAGCGTCGCCATATCCTCCGGCACCTTTGTTATCAACGCGGGACAGGATGGCATCCATGCAGAAAATACGGACGACGCCTCTCTGGGCGGGCTGTATATTGCGGACGGCAGCTTCACCATCGTATCCGGAGGAGACTGTATCAGCGCCAGCGGTGCTTTGCAGATTGACGCAGGAGACTTTACTCTCACCGCCGGCGGCGGCAGCGAGAGTGTCACCATGCAGACGAGTCAAATGGACTTCGGCGCGGGACGCGGACAGCAGACCAATGTTACGCAGGAAGAAACGCAGGAAGAGGACACCACCAGCCAGAAAGGAATCAAGGCGGAGGGCTCCTATATCATAACGGACGGAACCTTTTCCATCGACAGCGCAGACGATTGCCTGCATGCCGGCGGTGATCTTCTCATCGAATCGGGATCGTTTGATCTCCGCAGCGGCGACGACGCCGTTCATTCCGACGCTGCCGTAACCATTCAAGACGGCACTTTCTCCATCCCGTACTGCTACGAGGGGATCGAGGGGCTCAGCGTTACCGTCAACGCCGGGAGCTATACCATTACCTCCTACGATGACGGCATCAACACGGCGGGCGGTTCCGGATTCGGCGGCATGCGTCAGGATCAGTTTGCGTCCGGCTCCGATTCCTTCATCATCAACGGCGGCGACTTTACCATCGTCTCCAGCGGCGATTGTCTGGACTCCAACGGTGATCTGACCATCAACGGCGGCGGTTCGCGGGGCGGCGCAGGAAAAATGGCCGGCGGTACAGGCGGATTGTCCGGTGAAACAGCCAGCTGATTTTCACAGCCTTTGACAACCACAGGTCAAAACGGGGGATGCTTCTCCACTGCAGGAAGCGTCCCCCGTTTTTTCGTCCGGATACTGCGCGCCGGTATGACCGGCCTCGTACGGGAACATCCCCAACCAATGCGGGCATTGGCAAAAAAACTCCGGAAGAATTTCATTTCCCCATTGACAGACAAGTCGCACTGTGGTACATTGATGAAAACGAAACGTTTCGTTTTTTGGTTCATCCGATCGTGGACAGCACTGCGGAAAATGATTTTCCGGCATGCCGGAACCAGCGGGACACGGTATCCCGGCTTTTGTGCTGAAAGCGGGCGTGCCGGACGGCAAGGCTGCGTGAAAAACGAAACGGGAAAAGGAGTTGCAGCTATGGCAAAGAAATTCGAGGCAAGCTTTGAATCTCTGCGGGAATACCAGTGCCCGGACTGGTTCCGCGATGCGAAATTCGGCATCTGGTCGCACTGGGGACCGCAGTCTGTCCCGATGTACGGCGACTGGTATGCCCGCAACATGTACGTACAGGGCTCCGAGCAATATCTGTACCACATCCGCCATTACGGCCATCCGTCGAAGTTCGGCTACAAGGATATCTGCGCGCTGTGGAAGGCGGAGAAATTCGATCCCGACGCTCTGATGGATCTCTATGTGAAGGCCGGCGCACGCTACTTTGTGGGCCAGGCAATGCATCACGACCATTTCTTCAACTATCCCTCCAAGCTCAACCGCTTCAACTCGATGGACGTGGGTCCGCATAAGGATATCTGCGGCCTGTGGAAAGCCGCGGCGGAGAAACACGGTCTGCCCTTCGGTCTGACGGAGCACCTGGGCGCATCCTTCTCCTGGTGGTACACCAACAAGGGACATGATACCTGGGGTCCGTATGCAGGCGTCCCCTACGATGGCAACGATCCGGCCTATCAGGACTTCTACCATGCGAACCAGGAGCACGTCGGCGTGGTCAAGCAGGGTGAGCTGGACATGCCGAACTGGTACACCGGAAACGAGAAGTTCCGCGAATACTGGCTTGCCGTGATGAAGGAGCTAATCGACCGGTACCAGCCGGATCTTCTCTACTCCGACGGCGGCCTGCCCTTTGCTCTGAATCTGGAGGCCGACCCGAGCGATCCGAATTACCGTCTGGGCCTCGAGGCCGTGTCTTACCTGTACAACACCTCCATTGCGAAGTACGGCGAGAACCGCGCCGTCTACAATCAGAAGGATCGCCGCCCGGAGATTTACCGCATCGGCGTGCTGGACATCGAGAAGAGCCAGCTGTCCGACATTCTGCCTTACCCGTGGCAGACGGACACCTGCATCGGCAACTGGTTCTACGACGTCCGTCAGAACTTCAAGCGTCCGGGCCACATCATTGAGATGCTCGTCGACATTATTTCGAAGAACGGCACGATGCTGCTCAACGTCCTGCAGCGCCCCGACGGCTCGATCGACGACGAGGCCGTGTGGATTCTCGAGGAGCTCGCGAAGTGGTTCGCCGTCTGCTCCGAGGGCGTGTACGGCACCCGTCCGTGGCGTATTTCGAGCGAGGGCGATACCCGCACCGTCATTCGCGGCTTTACCGAGGACGCTGCCGACTGGACCTCCTCCGACTACCGCTTCACCAAGAAAGGCAATACCCTCTACGCCTTTATGATGCGCGCGCCGGAGAACCGCACCGCCGTCGTCAAGAGCCTGCTGCCGGAGGAGCGCGTCGTCTCCGTCCGCCTGCTGGGCGAGGGCAGCGTTCCCTTTGCGCAGAACTTCGGAACACTGACGGTCAAGCTTCCTGAGAAGATGCCGACCGAGTACACCAACTGCCTCGCCATCGAGCTGGCCGAGTAAGGAGCGCCGCCTCGCGCCTTCTTCTGGCAAACCCGGTTTATAAAACATAAACTGACGTCGTGGAGAAATCTCCAGAGACTTTCTCCTCCAAAAAGGAATCCCGCGCCGGAACTGGCTGCTTCCAGTCCGGCGCGGGATTTTCGCTTGCTCAACCGATTCATAGGATTTGTTCCAAACAAGAGAAAACACCGTTTTTCAAAAAGTGAGCGGTTCTCCGGGAAGAGGTATTGGGAAAAGACGATGCTTCCGACTTTTCAAGCAAGTCCCGGATACCCAACAGGAACGAAACGCGAGGAACCCAAGCCAGAGCGGGAAGCTCTTACGCGTTTCCCCGTGCTGTCTCCGCCGCCTCGCGCGCGAGCTCGGTGATAGCCGCAAAATCGCCCGCGTCGATGAACTTCTCCGGGGCAATCCAGCTGCCGCCGCAGCACAGCACATTCGGCAAGGCGAGATACGACGGCAGGTTCTTCAGATTGATGCCGCCCGTCGGCATGAACCGCAGATAGCTGTACGGCCCGGCCAGCGCCTTGAGCATGCCGACGCCGCCGACTGTCTCGGCCGGGAAAAGCTTGAGCGTATCAAGGCCCATACGGATACACGCCTCCGCCTCGGTGGGCGTGGCGACGCCGGGAATCACCGGCACGCCGCGATGCAGGCACCACCGCACAACCTCCTCGTTCGTGCCGGGGCTGACGATGGCCTGCGCGCCTGCCTCGACCGCTTCGGCCGCCTG
>ERZ779885.998-NODE-998-length-30192-cov-4.263928_pt1 | contig 30192 bp, 28 predicted proteins | sample MGYA00511554_ERZ779885 | MGnify/ENA primary metagenome ERZ779885 (study PRJEB29588, sample SAMEA2160998) | human gut metagenome | biome: human gut; feature: human-associated habitat; material: faeces | place: Denmark | collected 2008/2010 ... | reverse complement strand
GGAATTTTATATTCTTGAAGTCCATCTGAGCCATTTGCAGAACATAACCGCTATCCGCCAAGAAGACATCCCTCCCCTCACGGTCTTTCGCCATATACTGATACTTACGCTTCTTGAATGCTTCCAGTTCTTCAAGATTATCGCTCTCTATCCAGCAAGCCTTATAAAGGCTCAACGGCTCCCAACGGCACTTCGCACTATATTCATTCTCCAGGCGATACTGGATAACCTCAAACTGCAACTGCCCTACCGTACCGATAATCTTCCGGCCGTTGAACTGGTTGACAAACAACTGCGCCACACCTTCGTCCATCAACTGGTCGATACCTTTGGCAAGCTGTTTCTGTTTCATCGGGTCAGCATTCTCGATATACTTGAACATCTCGGGAGAAAAACTGGGCAATCCCTTGTAATGGAGATTCTCTCCTGCCGTAAGGGTATCTCCGATCTTAAAGTTTCCCGTATCGGGCAACCCCACTATATCGCCGGGATAGGCCTCGTCGACCGTAGATTTGCGTTGTGCCATAAAGGCCGTAGGACTTGAAAAACGCATCATCTTGCCTAGACGCACATGCTTATAATTTTCGTTCCGGACAAATGTTCCCGAACAGACTTTCACGAACGCAATGCAACTGCGGTGATTGGGATCCATATTGGCATGTATCTTGAAAACGAATCCCGAAAAGGCGTCCTCTTCGGGACGAACCTCCCGCTCTATCGCGTGCACGGGGCGCGGAGACGGAGCAATCTCGACAAAACAATCGAGCAACTCTCTCACTCCGAAATTATTGAGCGCCGACCCGAAAAATACCGGAGCCAAATCGCCTGACAAATATTTGTCGACATCGAAATCGGGATATACGCCGGAAATCAATTCCAAATCGGCACGGAGCTTAGCCGCATCGGACTCTCCGATATGCGTCTCCAACTCGGGGCTATCGATATCCCGAAATTCGATGGCCTCGGTAACGACTTGCTTGCTGGGGGTATAAAGATTGAGATTTTTCTCATATATATTGTAAACACCCTTGAAGCGTTGGCCGATATTGATAGGCCAACTGAGCGGACGTACCGCAATCTTCAACTCCGATTCTATCTCATCGAGCAGATCGAACGGGTCTTGTCCTTCACGGTCGAGCTTATTGACGAAAACGATAACAGGCGTCTTGCGCATACGGCACACTTCCATCAATTTACGCGTCTGTGTTTCAACGCCTTTTGCTACATCAATTACGATAATAACGCTATCGACAGCCGTCAATGTGCGGTAAGTATCTTCGGCAAAATCTTGGTGTCCGGGCGTGTCGAGAATATTTATTTTATAATCACCGTAATTAAATCCCATTACCGAAGTGGCCACCGATATACCTCTCTGTTTCTCGATTTCCATCCAGTCCGAGGTAGCGGTTTTCTTTATCTTGTTCGATTTCACGGCTCCGGCAACATGGATAGCGCCGCCGAAAAGCAAAAGTTTCTCGGTAAGGGTCGTTTTACCAGCATCGGGGTGGCTGATAATGGCAAAGGTGCGTCGTTTCTGAATCTCTTCGGTAAATGTACTCACGTCGTATCGGTTGTTTTTAGTTTTGGCTCTGCAATATGGCAATACACTTCCTCAAACTTTCCTCCCAATGAGGGATCGCCACATGGTAAGTATCTTTTATTTTTTTCTTGTTCATCACACTGTAAAAAGGCCGCGTGGCCGCCGAGGGATAATCGGCCGTATCAATAGGCTCGACACGACAAGTAGTGATACCGGCTATGCGATGTATCGTTACCGTAAAGTCGTACCAGCTGCACACACCCTCATCAGAGAAATTATATATACCGGACACAAACTCTCCGCTATTGATTATAGCAACTATGGCGGCAGCCAAATCGGCTGCATAGGTAGGTGTACCCACCTGATCGGCAACGACAGAAAGAGACTCCCGTTCACGTCCCAATCGCAGCATGGTTTTCACAAAGTTATTTCCATAGGGGGAATAGAGCCACGAAGTGCGCAAAATCACCGAAGCAGGATTTGCTGCCAACAACAGCTGTTCTCCTTCGAGTTTGGTTACACCGTAGACCGACGCAGGAGCAACAGCATCGGTCTCGACATAGGGCATATAGTGAATGCCGCTGTATACATAATCGGTCGACACGTGTATCATTTTTGCCCCGATAGAAGCCGATGCTTTTGCTAAATTCTCCACGGCAAAAGCATTGATTTTTCGACACAGCTCTATTTCGCTTTCTGCCTTATCCACAGCTGTATATGCAGCACAATTTACAATAAAATCAACCGCATTTTCCGACAAAAAGTTTTGCACGGAATCCAAGTCGGTTATATCCAATTCCCGAACATCGGTAAAAATATACTTGTTGGCATCATCGAGAAGGGACATATTACGCATTTCATTGCCCAACTGCCCGTTTGCTCCGGTAACAAGAATCGTAGACATAAAGTATGATAAGATTTTATTATTTATAGTTCCAACTCACCCGCCTTGTCCTGCTTGTATTTCTCGGAAAGGAGCGCAAGGAATTGTGAAATCTGGTGTATAGCCTTCTCGGTCTCGGGTGAGATCTCCTTTTTCTGCAATCGCAACATAAGAACACCGTAAAGAGCATTGAAACAAGTTTCGAGTTCTCCCGCCTCGGTATTTCCCGAACGCGCCCTCAACTCTACGATATAAGGCAGTGTCTTGAAAAATGTAGCCCCGTAAAACGGTTCCCGGGGAGACTTCAACAACTGCTGATGCAAATCGGACAAATCGAGAATGACATTTTTATTGATTTGCAAATGCCCCTTCTCCATAACTCCTTCAAGGCGCATCATCTCGCACAAGTTCTCGTACCACTCGCGAATGGCTTTCATCGTCTCGGGCGACTGTCCTCGATAACCGTCGACAATCTGCGTTTGGATAACGTCGATATTCCCTCCGCAAGCCCGTATAATATCCTCGATCTGCCACATGTAAAGGAGATACTCGGCAATGTTTTCTTTCTTCTTCTGGCCGGCAACTATCATAGGACGAACATTATTTTCTCAAAAAATCGGCCGAGACAATCATTTGATAAAAAGACTTGTCGGCCACGCCCAATTGCCGGCACACCAACCTCGCCGCATTGATATCGCACAACAATTCTTCATCGCAGGGATAAGACAACTGCATCTCGGTCTTCGAGCCGGTCAGGAAACAAACATCGCCCTCCTTCCGATAAGGGTGTGCTTTATACGGTATAGCCGTAATATCTTCCCGCACATTCTCGGCCCACTCCTGAAAAACAGTTACAGCCTGATTGTAGATGAGAATACCGTTGCGGTCGATAGAATTGACGACTTTATGCCATACATCGAGATAAGACTCGAATGTGGGATAATCGGGTGTCTCTTTCCACAAAAGCGAGGAAAGAACAAGGATATTCGATTTATAATTGCGACTCTCGGTATGCAACAGCAAATCGCCGTCGAGCAGGCATATACGCGTATTCTCGGACAAAGAGACCTTGCGAGAAAGTCCCTGCATGAAACTCTCGGTCAAATAATCGCATTTACGCTTCTGTGCTTGCAACACATGCCATATAATAGAAAGTATACGATTGGAAAAACGGGGATTGCACTCTACGACAAGTGCTTTGTTCTCGGTGAGAGATATAAACAAATCCGACACTGGAATAACCGGAAGATGCAACATTTCGGCATATTCTATCTCGGCATCGGCACCGAGAGCAGGAGAAACAACAAAATTCACCTTACGACCGGCAGCTACGGCCTGCTGCAAAGAACCGACAAACACGCCGCCATTCTCGAGCATCATCTGCAAATCGGGAGCACAACCCGAACAAGAAACGGAAAGACCTTTTTCCTGCATGGCAAAAGCCACACGAGACAAGAGCTCCTCTCCACAAGCAATAATATGAATATTATCTGTCATATATTTTCCATAACACCGACACACAACAACGAGGGGATAAAATCCCGACCATTGCCACACGCCGACAATTATTGGACAAAGGTAGTATTTTCGTATTGAATTAGGAATATATCATTTGTTTGTTTTTATCAACAAATTTGTATTTATTCACACTTATCAACATTCTATTTCTACAATACGCACCATCTACCTGCGTCATATCATCTACCCTAAAATGAGAAATGCAAAGCGATACGCACACCACCTTTTGCGACATCTTTATGTTCGCGATAAGTCAATCGCCATACATACTCGATACGCAATATCTTGAAGATGTTGTCAAGACCGACCCCCAACTCCATATACGGCCGACGAGGATTCATTGTATACACGGAATTCTCGCCGGGAAACCGCCATAAGTCGGGATTACGGCTTGCCAAATAAGGATTGTTCTTATCGGACAAATTTCCAAAAAATCCTTTGAACGAAACCACTTCCCGAATACGCAACAACTTCACTCCCGGAATACGATTGAAAAGAATTCCGTTGGCAAAATAAGTTATATCCCAAGAAGCATACGAGTCGAGAACAAACTCCATAGGACTCAACAAACTATATGATCCCTCCTGTATGGTATACGACAAGTTGGCATTGGGCAGGATAAGCATCGTAAACGGTGCCTGATTCCATACATGACTGAACTGGAATTCCGACTCGATATGCCCGAACGCCGAGAACCAGAAATCTTTTGAAAAACGGAAATCGGTACGGTTTATCATATAGGAACTGCCCAGAAAATCTTTTGGAGAGAACGTATGCGATAAAAAGAAAATAGGCGCATCTCTATTTATCGGGTAACGCATGCCCTTTGTCTGATAGAACTTTTCATTGGGGGCATATCTTATATGCAGCTCGGTTTCGGCCCAATTATAATATTTATGTCGTTTCCCGTTATTTTCTATGAACGGAACCCAACGGGTCGACTCTTCTATCTTATAACGCAGATTGGCACCATAGGATAATCCGAAATCATGTTCCCGCTGATACGACAACTCGGTATTTTGGAGATACGAAGTCTTGGTGTCGCTCATACGCTTCAATGCCAGAAACACGTTATCTTTATTGGTGTACTGATATTGTTGACCCAATTGGTTTATATCATAAGTATGGGTAAGTGCCAACGAATGGATCGGATACTCAGCCGGAGAATAGCTCTTTTCATTGAACGAATATTCTACACGCGAAGAATATTTCACCCGATGGTCGCGGAAACCGTAGGCAACATATCCTTTCCAAAACCAATGCTTGTTGAGATTGGCCGTCGTAAAACCGCCGACCCGTAAACGGGCACCTTCGACCGAGTTACCGCTGATCGTCGTATTCATAGGTCCGAAATCGAACTTACTCAGATCCTTATCTTCATTGGTCTCTACATAGCCGGTTATAAGTATCTTTATGATTTTCTCGAGCCAATAATAAACGGGTATGGCACGCAAACGCTCGAGCAACTGGTTTACCATACCTTCTTTCTTTTTCAACTCGGCCTGACGGTTATCGTCCCAAAATGAAGACGGCATCACTTCGGCCATCTCGTCGACAACAACGCGTTTTTCCTGATCGAAAAGAGATTGTATCTCTTTCTCCACCGGCTCTTCGAAACTATGCTTCTGGTACATAGCCAGCCGACGCGTATACAACTTGGGCGTACCCGGCATCATCTGAAACTCGACGACCATATCGTCTTTCATTTTTATGCGGGTACCATCGGGTGTACGGGTAAATTCCTGACTGATAATCAAATCTTCGACAAAATTCAGATTGATATCTTTGGGAACTGCCATATCGAGTTTCTTGACAAAATAGGTAGAATCGAGCGTAACATAAAGATTACCGACAAATCCCGCCGACTCGGAATTGAACGGTACGAACGACAGTTTCAGACACTTTTCGCCGTCCAACATCAGCGTATCACCTAAATAATACTTATAAAATGCCGGCCCCAACGTCGAGAGAGGACTCACAAATCGGGTAAGCATAAGGGTTATATTGTTCTGAAATATATCGATTTCCTTGAACACCTCATTGTAAAAAGCCGCAATACCTTCACGACTGAACATCTGGTCGACCCCCTCGGCATAGACGCCTTCTACTTTCTGACGGTGAGACTTCGGATCTTTGCGATAATAATTTTTAGAGACTTTCTCCCGAATAGAAACGGTAAGAATAGGTTTGCCTGTTACCTCCGAAGTATCAACAAAATCAAAAAGGAACTGGAATTTCTTGAAAACCCGTCTATCTCTCTGCTCTTCCGAAAAATCATTTAAAGCCATCGTCATTTTATCGTACTGTTCATACGAATAAAAATCATGATTCTCGGGATTGTTTTCGTCCCGGCGTTCGATAAGCTTTTTGACAAACTCCACTGCCGGATTGTTTTTGCGACTGTATTTCTCTTTTTTAGGTCGGATATCGACGTCTTTCAGAATATAATCCGACGGACGCAACGCAATGTTTATTACATGAGTACCGCCCGGCTTTATAGGTATTCTTTTTTCGCGATACCCGAGAGAAGAGGCTCCTATCTCCGAAAAATTGGTATTAGAAGTACGTATCGTATATCGGCCGTTATCGTCGGTCATTACACCCGTTGTAGTTCCACCTAAAAATACCGATATAAAAGAAAGCGGTGCTTCAGTAATAGAATCGGTTACGACACCTGTAATGGTTGTCGTTTGTGCCTCGACTTTGGTAGTTAGGCAAAAAAAAGAGAGCAAAATAAAAAAACTCGCTATATATTTACTCATTTATCGGCAAATTTCTTTCAGGCAGCAAAGGTAGAAAAAATATCTACTCAATCCTACACAGTAATAACAATCATAGATTCCTTAACACTCAAAATCGGGTATTTTATTTATCTTTACCGACCAAACGGACAAAACCCCTTCTTATGAAACAAGAAATAGAAAGAAAATTTTTAGTCGTAAACAATATTTATAAAAACGAGAGCGTCTCAACCTATTATAAACAAGGGTATTTATGCACCGACGCTTCCCGCACAGTAAGAATACGCATTGCCGGAGAAAAAGGATTCATTACCATCAAAGGGGTTACGACAGGTTGCAGCCGAGCGGAATATGAATATGAAATCCCGACAGTCGATGCCATAGCATTACTCGACACACTGTGCATAAAACCGCTGATCGAAAAAATACGTTACCGCTATAACGCTCCCGACGGGAAAATATGGGAAATCGACGAATTCAAAGGTGAAAACGAAGGCCTCGTCATCGCCGAAATAGAACTGGAACATGAAGATGAAGCATTCGCTCTGCCTTCATGGGTAGGACAAGAGGTAACCGGAGACGTACGCTATTATAACTCGTATCTGTCTCAGAATCCCTACAAAAAACGGAAACAATAAATACCGAAGGCCGTCATATATTATAAGGCTGTCGCATAACGACAACTCTCGATGCAATAAGAGGGTACAACATCGAGAAATCGATATTTCCAAAAATATTTTTCACATAGGGATTGGAGAATTAAAAAATAGTTTATACTTTTGTCTCCGATTTCACGAACGACCTATGGAAAGATGCCGGAGTGGTCGATCGGGACGGTCTCGAAAACCGTTGTACCCTTACGGGTACCCAGGGTTCGAATCCCTGTCTTTCCGCACAGAGAAGGCCTCACAAGATTTTTGTGAGGCCTTCTCTTTTTTATCTGACTTCCTTCATTTGCAACACCCATATTATATACAATACCCGAATACAGAAAAATACTAAATTTCTCTCTTATTTACTCAAAACAAAAAATATTTCTTTTATTTACCGACAAAATCATTAACTTTGTAGGTCATCAATCGAAAATACCATGAAAATTGCCATATTGCAAAGAGAAATCGCTTGGGCCGACCCGACGACTAACCGGCAACGTTTCTCCGAAACTTTTTCCCGTTGCGAAAAGGCCGACTTGTACGTCCTCCCCGAGATGTTCTCTACCGGATTTTGTACGCAACCACAAGGTATAGCCGAGCCGGCCGATAGCCGCACGTTGCAATGGATGAAAGATTCGGCCATGCAACACAACTGTGCTTTGGCCGGAAGTGTAGCTGTCGAAGAAAAAGGTCTTTTCTATAACCGTTTCTACTTCGTAAAACCCGACGGCAGCGTAACCTATTACGATAAACATCATCTTTTCACCTTCGGCGGTGAAGATAAACATTACACAGCCGGAAAAGACCGCGTAATAGTAGAATATATGGGTGTACGCATATTGTTGCAGATATGTTATGACCTACGTTTCCCCGTATTCTCTCGCAACCGAAACGACTACGACATGGCACTGTATGTCGCCAGTTGGCCGTCATCACGCGCCGAAGCGTGGAAAGCCCTATTGCGAGCCCGGGCAATCGAGAACCAATGTTTTATCGCTGGTGTAAATCGCGTAGGAAACGACCCTGTCTGTTCATATTCGGGCGACAGCGTCGTACTCGATGCTTACGGCCGAACGTTGGCTTCCTGCACACCCGGTGTCGAATGCGAAGCCTATGCCAATATAGACATGAACGAATTGGAAAAATTCCGTCAGAAATTCCCTGTACTCAACGACGGGGACGACTTTACCCTGAAACAATAGATCCCTACTATGACAGAACAGACACACAAAATTTTATTATTGGGCGACCAAGCCGTCGCATTGGGAGCCATACATGCCGGATTGAGCGGCGTGTATGCTTACCCAGGCACTCCTTCGACCGAAATCACAGAATATATACAAGACAACGCTCTTGCTCGCGAAAGGAACATCTTCTGCCGCTGGTGTACAAACGAAAAAACGGCTATGGAGTCGGCTCTCGGTATGTCTTACATGGGCAAACGCGCATTGGTCTGCATGAAGCATGTCGGCCTCAATGTGGCTGCCGACGCATTTGTAAACTCGGCCATCACCGGAGTAAACGGAGGCCTTGTCGTACTCGTTGCCGACGACCCGTCGATGCACTCTTCTCAAAACGAGCAAGACTCGCGATTTTACGGGAAATTCGCCCTCATGCCGATACTGGAACCGTCTTCCCAACAAGAAGCTTACGATATGATGGGTTATGCCTACGACTTGTCCGAAGAATTAAAACTTCCTATACTCATGCGGGTTACTACCCGCATGGCACATTCGCGTGCCGTCGTAAAAACGGCGTCGGTACGCGAACCCAACGAGATAAACAACAACGCCGATCCGTCCAATTTCATTTTATTGCCGGTAAACGCCCGCCGACGTTATGCCGAATTGGTAAGCCAGCAAACACGGCTCGAAAACTTATCGGAAGAGTCTCCTTATAATCGTTATGCCATACCCGAAAAACCGGAAAAACGGGGTATCGTGGCCTGCGGAATCGGCTGGAACTATGTAAACGAATGTTTTCCTGACGGGTGTCATATCCCTTATCTGAAAATTTCACAATACCCTTTACCCCAAAAGCTCCTCCGAGACATGGCCGAGAAATGCGAAGAAATTATCGTCGTCGAGGACGGGCAGCCTTTTGTCGAAGATCAACTAAGGGGTATCCTGCCGACCCGTTGCAACATTGTCGGGCGGCTAACGGGATTGTTGCCCCGCACCGGAGAACTGACGCCCGACAACGTCGCCCAAGCATTGGGCATGAGACCGGCCGTTCCTCACGCCGCATCGCAAGTTGTCGTACCCCGTCCGCCCGCCTTGTGTCAGGGCTGCGGACATCGGGACGTATATGCCGCCATTAACGAAATTGTTGCCGAAATGCCGACAGCCAAAGTTTTCGGCGACATAGGATGCTATACACTGGGGGCACTGCCTCCGTTCAGGGCCATCGACAGTTGCGTAGACATGGGCGCGTCGATTACTATGGCCAAAGGTGCGGCCGATGCGGGACTTTTTCCTGCCATCGCCATCATCGGCGACTCGACTTTTACGCATTCGGGTATGACGGGTCTGCTCGATGCCGTAAATTGTAACAGTCCCATAACCGTCATCATCTCAGACAATCTCACTACGGCAATGACAGGAGGTCAAGACTCGGCCGGAACCAATAAATTCGAAGCCATCTGTTTGGGATTAGGCGTCGACCCGGCCCATGTACGCATAGTCGTACCGCTTGCCAAAAACATGGAAGAAATCAAGCAGGTATTGCGTGAAGAAATCAATTATCGCGGCACATCGGTCATCATACCCCGCAGGGAATGTATACAGACGTTGAACCGCAAACATAAACAGAAAAAAGCAAACGCATGAAAACCGACATAATATTATCGGGCGTGGGAGGGCAAGGAATACTTTCCATCGCCGCTATCATAGGGGAAGCCGCCCTTGCCGAAAACTTATACATCAAACAAGCCGAAGTACATGGCATGAGTCAACGCGGAGGCGACGTGCAATCGAATCTGCGCATTGCCGACCGCCCCATAAACTCGGATCTCATTGCCTCCGGCAGCGCCGACGTCATCATATCGCTCGAACCCATGGAAGCATTGCGTTACCTGCCTTATCTCTCCCAAGAGGGGTGGATTATCACCTCTTCGGCTCCCTTCGTCAATATTCCCAATTATCCCGACGAACAAATACTGAAAGCCGAATTGCAAAAACTGCCCCGTGTCATCATGCTCGACGTAAACGAATTGGCGAAAGAACACAATCTTCCCAAATGCGCTAATGTAATATTGCTTGGAGCCGCAGCCAAATCGTTGCAAATCATCGGATACTCCGATCTCGAAAAAAGCATCGCCCGTGTTTTTGCCAACAAAGGCCAAGCCGTCATAGAGATGAATCTCAAAGCTCTATCGATAGGGTATAACGCCGTACAAAAAGTATATAAAGACGATGAAACACCAAATATTCAGTACCGCTCTCGTCGAAGATACCGCCCGTAAAATGAAAGTGGCCAACTTGCAAGAGGCCACCATAGGCGAAGTCCTGCTGGTCGCCTCGTATCTCGAAAAGGAAACTGGAATTCCTTTTATCCGCATGGATCAAGGCTCACCCGGCTTACCGGCCAATCGCATAGGCATAGAAGCCGAAAAAGCAGCACTCGACCGCGGTGTAGGGGCAACTTATCCGGCTGCCGCCGGTATACAGGAACTGAAAGATGCGGCATCGCGATTTGTAAAGGCATTTATAAATACCGACATATCGCCCCGAGCCTGCATACCAACAACCGGGTCGGTTGCCTCGTCTTTTGCCTCTTTCATCGCCTGTACTCAACGCGATCCGCAAAAAGATACCGTTTTATTTATAGACCCGGGGTTCCCCATACAGAAATCACAGTTGCGCATTTTGGGCGTGAAGTGGGAACAATTCGACATTTATCATTTCAGAGGAAACAACTTGCGGGACAAATTGGAGTCGTTTCTCGAAAAAGGCCATATCGCAGCCATTATTTATTCCAATCCCAATAATCCGGCATGGATCTGTCTGGAAGAAAGCGAACTGAAAATCATCGGAGAACTGGCGACAAAACACGATGTCGTCGTTCTCGAAGACCTTGCCTACTTCTGCATGGATTTCCGCAGGGATATGGGGAAGCCCTTTGAACCGCCCTACCCTCCTACCGTATCCCGATACACCGACAATTATATCATTATGCTGTCGGCTTCGAAAATTTTCAGTTATGCCGGGCAGCGCATCGCATTGGCATGTATTTCCGACAAACTATTCGACCGGCAATTTCCGGCATTGGCCGAACGGTATGCCGACTCGGGTATTTTCGGCCCTACATTCATCGCCTCGATTCTGTACATGATTACTTCGGGCTGCACCGCATCGACCCAATACGGCTATGCCGAGATGCTCAACCGGTCGGTCGACGGGACGATAGACTTTGTCTCCGACACCTGCGTTTATGCCGAAAGAGCCGCCAAGATGAAGAAAATCTTCACCGATAACGGTTTCCGTATCGTTTACGATCGAGACGTTACGCAACCGGTCGGAGACGGATTTTTTTTCACCATCGGTTACGGCGACATGACAAGCGGGGAACTCATGCGCGAACTACTCTATTACGGGGTAAGCAGCATTTCGCTATCGACCACCGGCAGCGAACAACAAGGCGTGCGAGGTTGCACATCGCGCATGCGCGACGAACTTTATCCCGTGTTACAAGAAAGAATGGAGAAATTCCGCAAAGACCACCCCATTTTATAAACACAAATCTTTAAGAACAAATAATACCATGATTTGGAACGAAAGTAAAGAATGTATGAGCCGCGAACAAATGCACGACCTGCAAAGCAAACGTTTGCGGAAACTCGTTTCGACCGTATACCACAATACCCCTTTCTACCGCCGTAAGATGCAGGAAATGGATATTACCCCCGATGATATACGCAGTATCGACGACATCGTGAAATTGCCGTTCACCACCAAACAAGACCTGCGAGACAACTACCCATTCGGACTACAAGCCGTACCCACCTCCGAAATCGTGCGGATACATGCCTCGTCGGGAACAACCGGCAATCCCACCATCGTAGGATACACCCGACATGACCTCGAAATATGGCAGGAAAGCATAGCCCGATGTCTTACGGCATACGGAATCACACGCAACGACATTTTCTCGGTAGGTTACGGATACGGGCTTTTCACCGGAGGGCTGGGCGCCCACTACGGAGCCGAGTATGTAGGAGCAACGGTAATTCCTACATCAACGGGGAATACCGAAAAACACGTCCGCCTCATTCGGGATTTGGGAATTACCGGCATAGCCTGTACCCCCAGTTATGCTCTCTATCTGGCCGAAACCATTGAAAAAATGGAGGTGAATTCCCAAATGTTGAAACTGCGGGTAGGTATGTTCGGCGCCGAACCGTGGACAGAAAACATGCGGAAAGAAATCGAAAACCGATTGCATCTGAGTGCCTACAACTGCTATGGCCTAAGCGAAATCATGGGGCCGGGCGTCGCACATGAATGCGAATGTAAAAACGGTTCCCATATACTCGAAGATCACTATTTCCCCGAAATCATCTCGCCGGAAACTTTGCAACCGCTTCCTCCCGGACAGACCGGAGAACTCGTTTTCACCACACTTACGAAGGAAGGTATGCCACTCCTGCGTTACCGTACCAAAGACCTGACGTCTCTCATCGAAGGGGTTTGCAATTGCGGCCGTACCAATGTGCGCATGACCCGAATCGTAGGCCGAAGCGACGATATGCTCATCATACGCGGTATCAACGTATTCCCCTCGCAAGTCGAAAGCGTGATATTGGATATGCCGGAATTCGAACCTCAGTATCTGCTGGTAGTCGACCGTATCAACAATCTCGATACATTGCAAGTCCAAGTCGAAGTCCGCCGGGATTTTTTTTCGGACGAACTCAGCGCCATGCTGGCTTTGAAAAAACGGCTCGCCGACCGACTGAAAAGCGTACTGACCATAAGCGCAGACGTAAAATTGGTAGAACCGAACAGCATACAACGCTCCGAAGGTAAATCAAAAAGAGTCATTGATAAACGTAACATCGAATAATAAACAACAGCTATGGTAACCATCAAACAACTATCCATATTCTTGGAAAACAAAAATGGCCGTATCAATGATGTAGCCAAAGTTCTGGCCAAAGAAGGTATCAATATGCAGGCGTTCAGTATGGCCGAAACGGCCGATTTCGGAATCCTGCGGCTCATTGTTTCCGACGTAGAAAAAGCGGTAAGCGCATTACGAGCCTCTGATTTCGCAGTCATGCTCACCGATGTCGTGTGCATACAATGCCCCAATACCCCCGGATCCCTCTCGGCCGTCCTCGACTACCTTTCTGCCGAAAATATCTTTATCGAATATATGTATGCGTTCTCCGAAGGAGATACGGCTCGAACAATCATTAGACCCACTGACCTGAAAAAATGTATCGAAATATTACAAAAGAATCATTGCAAAATCATCGATAAATGCAATATCTGAATTCCGTTTCCCTGAACACAAGGCCGCCTATATTGATTATATAGGCGGCCTTGTGTTGAAAATCAAATGATAATCCATTATTTTGATAAACCAATATTACTTTTTTACAAATATCAACTTTTCATAATCCTGATACAATGGCTCATTATCTTTAATACACACCAAATCTCCTTGATAATTAGCACTACCAATCGCAGCTATTGCTGTTATCTTTATATCCTCTATTCTAAAATCTTGCGAAGAGACAGCTTCACATTTTTCATAGTTAAATATAGTCAAATTTACACCACCAAAATGTAAAGAACTATTATATCGTATTCCATCATATCCAAGGCTTTTTATGTACTCTGCTATGATCTGGGTCGGAATGTAATCATCGGGATTGCTAATTGGTCTAGAAAATGCCTCTTGAATCATTCCCATAACATACATTTCTATTGTTGCATCTTTATTTCCAGATAATTCTAGATCAACCGCAATATTAGCAATTTTAAGAGGACTATTAATTCTTATCTGCGCAATATTTACACTATCAAATATAAATGGCCTTACTTCAAATAAAGTTGTTGTTGGGTCTTCTGATACATAAAGATATTTAACATATTTAGGATTTGCCCGTCCTCCTAAAACTTTCACCTCTTTAGGTGGAACAAAAGAAGCCTCCTTTGTAAGCCCCCTGAACGGATTAGACTTACTATGATACCTCATATCTAATCGCTCACCATCTGGAGTACCATAGCATTTATATACCATATGATCATTTATACAACTATCATCTATAATTCTTGCCCTAAAAAATATCTGGCCAAATGGGATCTCGATTACATTTTCCGACATATATTTTGAAAGAATATCTAATAGTTGATGCTTTACAAAAAAGCGTTCTTTATAAAATACTGCGTCCTTAAATGCATACCAAAGTTGACGAGCACTATAACTTGCATCAGTTTCACCAAAATACTGATTAGGATTTTCTCTATCTACTCTCATCTTTATTTATTTGTCGTGTCTAAGATAAATATTCACTTACATAAGACCCGAAACCGAGAGTTCACAAGTTTTACGATAGCCCGACGAGGTCATCAATGCAACCAAATCGCCTTGCTCATTGGTTATCCGCACCTCTATATAAGGGACTTTTTTATGATTGACCAATTCCATAGCCTCTGCATATAAGTATCCGTTGGACTCGGAACGGAAAAAACTGATATTCGACGATACGGACAACGTAAGTACTTTATGGCTATTGGCAGCAGCGGCAAAAGCCAAATCGGCCAATGTAAAAATAGCTCCACCCTGACAGACTCCACCGCCGTTAAGATGCTTCGGTTGCACCAGCATACGAGCTCGGGCATATCCCTCTTTTATTTCAAGCAACTCGACTCCGGCATCGGACGCAAAGCGATCTTTTTCAGAAAGATATTCTTTTAATGTCATAATTCAATGTTTTTTATGAGAATAAAGATGAAGAAAATCGAGTACGTTATCACGAATATTATCTATATCCTGCCGAGTAAACGTACGAAATGAATGGCCGGCACCGGGGTAAATAACCAATCGATGGGCAACCTTATTCTTTTTCAGCATCTTGGCAAGTTTACGGGATTGTTTCAACGGAACGACCTTATCCTTATCACCATGCAGCAAAAGCGTAGGAACCGACTTTTTACCCGCATAAGTCGTCGGCGAATAATATTCGCAAACAGCTTTGACTTGTTTCCTGTTTCGCTCCGTCCCCAAAAATACCGATAACATCATCTCCCGTTCTTTATAAAGTGAAGGTGCAAACAATTTCACACAACCCAGCAACACGGGACCGAGACGTGTACGGAACAACTTATTCAGATCGGCAGGCCCGTAATCATCTATCACATAATCGACATCGGCCGAAAAATCCGACAACAATGTATCTCCCCTGAAAAGGGTATCGGGTGTATATGCACACAACAACGAAAGATGCGCTCCGGCCGAAGAACCCCATAAACCGATACGAGCAGAGTCGAGACCGTACTCACCGGCATGGGCTCTCACCCATCGCACAGCATCTTTGCAATCGATAACCGCTTCGGGAAAGGAGGCCATTTTACCCAACGTATCGGCAAGAAGATACTCGATACTTACTACGGCATATCCCTCATCAAGAATGGAACAAAGGACCTCTTCCATATATGGAATGACAAAAGCCTCTTTACCGCCGGTTATCCACGAACCACCATGAATATATACAACGACCGGACAACGGGTCCCGGGTAAAATTCCCGCCGGAGGTAGATAGATATCGATTTTCAAAGGCCTGCCATCGGTCTCTTTATAGACAACATCTTTCCATACCGGAACGACCGACCCGACCGACAACCGACACGCAAGAGCAAAAAAGAAAATTAGGATTACTGTTCGTCTCATAGTATACAAATATACGTCTATAAATCCGGAAACAAATATTCGGAGAATTTAATTTATAAAAAAATTCCCCGAAGGGAATTTTCTCTCTCCGGTCAAAGGAGAACCGGAATAAAACACAACAATTATTATTACGGACTATTCTTCTTTCCTATGGATCGACCCTTTAACGTCATTCAAGTCGACAAAATGGTTGACAATGGCATAAATTGTAAGACCGGCCGCACTATGTATCTGCAACTTAGCGGCAATATTACGCCGATGGGTAATTACCGTATGTGTCGACAGACACAATTTCTCCGCTATCTGTTTATTTGTCCAGCCTTTTACAACACCGATGATTATTTCTTTTTCCCTCTCGGTAAGAGGTTCCTGTAACGTTTCTTCCGTCGACAGTTCATTGAGTTTCTCGATTTTCTCCCGAATAGACTCGGCCGTATCATATACCGTTATGACTTCATCATAACCTTTCAAAGTAGAAGCATCGGCAAGAGTGTGCTGCAAAGCGACACACTTCAATCCTTCGGATTCTTTTTTTATCTGTTGGAGAGAAAAGGCTCCGAGTATGACCGAATCGACAATCAGAATATCGGGTTTTCTCCAAGACAAAGTCGATTGCAGCTGCGTAACATCAGAAATTTCTATGATCTCTATATCCAACGACGAGAGTCGCCGCAACACCGATAAGATTCCGTTGCGTATAATAAGAGACGGCTCTACGACAGCTATTTTCAACAACGACTTCATACGTTCTTCCGTTCTTGTTCGAGTTTTTTAATGGCGGGGATAAACAAAGCATTTTCGATATAATTATGCGAAGCCAAATCTTCTTCACAAGTAAATATATCGAATAAAACGGAATTCAATTCATTGCTACTCTCCGCCGGATAATATTTGATGAGAATATTTTTCAATTCTCCCAACTTCGCTTCTACCTGATCGTGTTGTTTACTGAAAACTTCGATATTGTATCCTTTCGGGAGCGTATTTTTTTTAAGAAGGGCCGTTACATAGGGATAGACGACCTGCTCCTCGTAAAGCATGTGTTTCTGTACTTCGGCTGCATACTCATCGAAAAAACACAGTATGGCAAACGAAACATCTTTTTGCCCGCAATCGATCGCATCGAGCAAACGTCGTCGGATAGCCGGCAACTTGAAGTCTAAGAAGTAATCATGGGAATTATGCAAATACTGCATCATCGCTTCTATCGAAAACCGGGCATTCTCGACCTCGGCATGATCCTCGTCGAGCAAACAGTTGGTTATAGAGAGAAAGGTATCTACATCGACCCGATTATCGCGGCACACCTCTTCGATCGTCTTGTCGCCAAATCCCAAAGGGATACCAAAACGACTCATAACCAAAAGTATCGGATAATTTTCACACACCAACACACTCATAGGGTCGGTTTCCTTGTATTTGCCAAGTCTGTACATCATAGGCTGTATTCCATGTATATCGGTCATACAAATATAGTCATTTTGGTGTGAGAAAATCTATTTTATTACTATTTTTACTACAAAGCAGAAGCAAAAACTCTTTTGGGGGCATGACCCGAACGACGACAGCAAAAACGCTCGCACTGCATCGTCAAGTCATAACCCAGCATCACCCCCAACATAAAATCTTCTTCGGGGGTGAGCTGGTGTATGGGTTTGGAGATGAAATGCCGCACGACATCGAGGCATTGACGTTTGCCGAAATAAAGATTTACCTTGTCGACTCCCGCAAACTGCTTCACATAGTCGATATGCTGGCTTTTGAGCCGCTCGATCAACAATTCGGCGCACTCATCGGTCATCGTACACAACACGAGATTACGCACTCCTTTCTTCAGCTCGTAAATCTGGTGAAGGTAGAGCTTCATCGAATCGAACCGGCCATACTCCTCCATGCTCATAAAGCGCCGTCGATTTTAAGAGCGGAAATCCATTGGTCTAGGCGTTCTTCGGTCGCAGAGCTTTCATTGCACTCATCGACAGCAAGACCGACGAATTTTCCATCTTTACTTATTTTCGAATCGGTTACCGAATATCCCCACGGTGTATAAGCCCCGACAAAGGTACAACCCGTACCGGCAAGAGCTTCATAGATAAGCCCCACTCCATCACAGAAAGTATCGGGATAAGACTCGGAATCGCCGCAACCGAAAAGTCCGACCTTTTTACCGGACAAATCTTGTTTTTTCAAAGCGTCCAAGAAATCATACCAGTCATCTTGCAGCTCCCCATCGCCCCATGTCGAAGTTCCCAACAAAAGAACATCGTAAGAAGCTACGGCATCGGCTTGTGTATTCCCGACATTGTGTACATCGGAGGCTGCCACATTCAGTTTTTCTGCAATTTTACCGGCTAATTCTTCGTTTGTTCCGGTCGTACTTCCAAAAAATATTCCTATCATAATTTTCGTTTTTTAAGTTCAGTACAAAGGAACAAAAGCCAAAGCTCCGATACAATCCCTCAATTTCATTAAAATACAATCGTTACCTACCTACAAATAAGTACAAAAAAATAAGTCCTATTTCCACGAACAAGGCTTACCCCGTATTTTCTTCTTAATATAAACATCTCCTTTTAAAAACGACAAACCGACCGATTGGCATCAAACTTAGCTACAAAAAAACAAAGAATCGCTATCTTTGCAGTCAAAACAAAAAAATATGTACTACGTCAAAAAACGCCTTGAAATAAGTGCTTCCCACCAGTTGCACCTGTCATACGAAAGCAAATGCGAAAATTTACACGGCCACAACTGGATCATTACCGTATATTGTCGGGCGAAAGACTTGAACCGGGACGGAATGGTAATAGACTTTTCTGTCATAAAAAACGCGATCAAGGAAAAACTCGATCATAAAAATCTCAACGATATACTGCCGTTCAATCCGACTGCGGAGAACATGGCAAAGTGGATTTGCGAACAGATTCCCCACTGCTACAAAGTCGAAGTGCAAGAATCGGAAAACAACATAGCTTGTTATGAAGAAGATTAACGAAATATTTTATTCATTGCAGGGTGAAGGTTTTTGGAGCGGTACCCCGATTATTTTCATTCGATTCTCGGGGTGCAACCTACGATGCGACTTTTGCGATACGGAACATCATTCTCATACCGAAATGAGCGATGACGAAATCATCGATAGAATAAAAACGTTTCCCACCCGGCGCGTATGTCTCACCGGTGGAGAACCGGCGTTACAAATCGATCGTCCTTTCATCGACCTGCTGCACAACCTCGGCTATATCATACATATCGAGACAAACGGTACTCACCCCCTACCCGACGGCATCGACTGGATTACGGTAAGTCCCAAAACCTCCCGGATAGCACTCGACCGGGCAGACGAATTGAAAATCGTTTTTACGGGGCAAGATGTCGATTCATGGTCGCATTTCAACGCTGAACACAGGTATTTGCAGCCTTGCTCCTGTCGCAATACACAAGAAGTCATACAATATATTCTTGCCCACCCGGAATGGTCGCTCAGCCTGCAAACTCATAAGTATATCGATATTCCTTGAAAATCTACGATTCGCCATAGCTGACAAATTTTTTCCGCAGCCCCCAATATAAAGTTATATGTTGCAAAAACTGAAAATGTATATGCTGCCGATAGCCATGATACTCGGTGCCATATTATACAGTCCTATTACGGTCCTCAATGAAAAACTCCCGCACCTCACACAAGCGCTCATCTTCGCCATGTTGCTGGTTCCCTATTGCCGCATTTCCTTACGTGAACTGCGCATCGAACGACTGCATATATGGCTCATTGCCATACAGATAATCGGAAGCCTGGCTGTATACGGAGTGCTGCTGTTGATCGACCCTCTCGTCGCAGAAGGGACACTGATATGTATTTTGGCTCCGACGGCAACGGCAGCGGCCGTCATCACATTCATGTTAGGAGGCAGTCTTACTACATTGGCGACATACAGTTTGTTGAGCAACATGACGGTTGCTCTTCTTTCCCCCATCATTTTTTCTTTTATCGGTATTCATACCGATATACCGTTTGCCGAATCATTTTTCACGATTTGCCGACAAATGGTTCCGCTGCTCATTTTCCCCTTTATCACGGCCATTGCATTGCGCTATTTACTGCCGAGAGTCCACTATATGCTGAGTAAAAGCCAAAGCCTGTCGTTCTATTTATGGGCCGTATCCCTCACCATTGTCATGGGACGCACGGCCGCATTTATCATCGATCAAGGAGCGGAAAACATAAAAGAAGAATTACTCATCGCGTTATTTTCCCTCATCGTTTGCGCGGCCCAGTTCGCTATCGGGAAGATCATCGGGTCGCGATACAACGAACGGATTGCCGGAGGGCAATCCCTCGGACAAAAAAATACCGTTCTGGCTATATGGATGGCTCTCACTTATGTGCACCCCATCGCTTCGATAGGACCGGCATCTTATGTCGTGTGGCAGAATTGCATCAACTCTTGGCAGCTGTGGAAGAAAAACAAACGGGACAAGGAATATGATTCTACAAAATAATGAAATGCCAATCTTCGACCATTCGCCATCATTTTACCGAAAAATCAATTACAAATAATCCGATCGACAAGCAGAACGGATTCCACTCTTTCTTTTCCCATACATTTATATTACAATATTCGGCTCTTAATATGACTATTGTGCCACATCAAGAGATCGTATGTTTCCCTCATCGACCGAATAATCATATTTAGAAACCCCATTATGGAGCGAAATTTTCCTTTTTATATTATCTTTGCTCCGCAATCAGCGCAAACCGGACTGCCCCGGCATGTCGGTAATATAAATTTGTTTTTGTTTCATTGTTTGCATAAAAATCTATAACCATGTATCGGACATATCTAAAACCGGCATTGCCACATCTATGTGCCATAATCGTATTTATAGCCATATCTGTGGCTTACTTCTCTCCCGAAATATTCGAAAACAAAACGATTCTCGGACACGATAGCCGACAAGGAACCGGCCAAGAAATAACCGAATACGGGGCTCAAACGGGAAAAACCATTCGATGGACAAATTCCATGTTCTCGGGCATGCCGACTTATCAAATCGCCCCTTCTTACGAGAGCAGTTCTTTCATAAACAGCGTAAGCCGAATATATTCTCTTTTCTTACCGGCCCCTGTATCATACGTGTTTATACTGATGCTCGGGTTCTATATCCTCTTATGCGTTTTAGGGGCTCGCAGCAGCATCGCCATACTCGGTGCCATCGGATATGCATTCTCGTCTTATTTCTTTATCATCATCATGGCAGGACATATCTGGAAAGTTTTGGCTCTCGCTTATATACCGCCGACCATTGCGGGAATGATTCTTGCCTACCGGGGTAAATATCTCTCGGGGGGACTTGTAATGGCATTGTTCCTGACCTTTCAAATCAAGTCGAACCACGTGCAGATGACCTACTACTCCTGTTTCATCATGGGGGCGTATGCCTTGTGGGTACTGGTAGAAAGCATTCGCATGCATAAATTGCCCGATTTCTTTAAATCGACCGGAGTGTGCGTCGCCGCCTTATTGCTTGCCGTATCGGTCAACCTTTCGAACCTCTATCATACTTGGGAATACAGCAAAGAAAGCATGCGGGGGAAATCGGAATTGAAAGCCGATACCGACAACCAAACCTCGAATGGCCTCGACCGCGACTATATGACCCAATGGAGTTACGGCATAGGTGAAACATGGAGCCTGCTCATCCCCGATGTCAAAGGCGGCGGAACAGCGGCCATAGGGAAAGAGGCGCAAAATGCACCAGCCCAATACCGACAAATCATAGCTCAACAAAACCGATACTGGGGAGACCAGCCCTTTACATCGGGGCCTGTATATGCCGGAGCATTTTTCATGACCTTGTTCGTCCTTTCGTTTTTCTTATTGCCGGGTCGCCTCAAATGGTATCTGCTGGTAGCCACACTCATTACGGTCTTTCTCTCATGGGGTAAAAACATGATGTGGTTTACCAATCTATTTGCCGATTACTTCCCGATGTATTCCAAGTTCCGCTCGGTATCATCGATTCTTGTCGTCGCAGAACTGGTGATTCCATTGATGGCAGCCTTAGCTGTCGTCGAAATGGTAAAAAATCCCGACATCTTAAAACAAAAAAGAAAAGCTCTCTACATATCGTTCGGGCTCACCGGCGGCATTGCCTTGCTTTTTGCAATAGCTCCGGGACTTTTCTTTAACTTTTTGAGTGAACAGGAAAGTCAATACTTCCTACCGCAGGCAGCCCAAAACAATCAAGTGGCCGCTATCATCGGAGCATTGGAAAACGTACGCATGGGTATCTTCCGCAGTGATGCATGGCGATCGGTATTCATTATTGCCATCGGCGGACTCCTTACATTCCTTTTTGCCCGCAAAAAATTGAACGCCAACTTTTTTGTTACCGGACTGATTATACTTTGCCTCATCGATATGTGGACAGTCGACAAACGATACCTCAATAGCGAGCATTTCATTCGGAAACAAGATACAAAAGACTTCGCATCGTTTTTCCCGAAAAGTCCGGCAGACAGAGTTATTCTGCAAGATAACGATCCATACTATCGAGTATATAACCTGACGACAAACACATTCAGTGACGGTGCGACATCGTTCTATCACAAAGCGATAGGCGGATACCACGCCGCCAAACTGGGCCGCTACCAAGAACTTATAGAACACCAGATAAGCAAAGGCAACGAGCAAGTACTCAATATGCTGAATGCCAAATACTATATCGTCCCCGGCGAAAACCGTCAACCGCAAGCCCATATCAACCCCGATGCGTTAGGAAACGGTTGGTTTGTCGAAGAAATAAAGTGGGTGAATAATGCAAACGAAGAAATGTCGGCACTCGATCATTTCGACCCCGCAAAGACAGCCGTTATCGACAAACGTTTCTCGTCGATTTTCGATACCGAAAACATCACCGCAGATTCTACCGCAGCGGTCAAACTCACCTCTTATAATCCCGAAGAACTCCGTTATGCGGTTTCTTCTCAAAAAGGCGGAGTAGTCGTATTCTCGGAAATATATTACCCTCACGGCTGGAAAGCGACTGTCGACGGTATAGAAACCCCTATCGCCCGTACCGACTATGTACTGAGAGCAATCTATGTCCCGGCAGGAAATCATGAAGTGGTCATGTCATTCGAACCGACCTCTATACAAGTTACAGAAACCATCGCGTGGTGCGGATTCGGCATATTTGCACTTGTGATATTGTGGAGTCTGTTCATCGCATACCGTAAAAAGAAGACATTATCGAAATAACGGAAATCCGACTTTCTTTCAAATGTGTAACAAAGGGCTGTAAAAACAGCCCTTTGTTGTATATCCCTTCTCGGTCAATCAACCATTACGAAAACTCATTATCCCTCTGGCCGTAAAACTTTTTTCTCAAAAGGTTTTCATAAAAGAAAATCCGATACCATCTTGATATAGGTCGGGGGTGAAATAAAATGGCGGGTCGTAATCGTCCCGATGATTGCGATAGCGTGCTATACAGAATATTCCGGCAAGTTCACCTACTCCACAAACAACACCCGTTATAATGATTCCTTTTGTACGCCGGCCAATCCTATTTAACTCGCTCGTATAATTTTGTCCATTATAAATATTGGAAATTCCTTTCTCGTAATCATCTCCTATCCTTTTATATATCACCGGTATGGCAATGGCCGCAGAGAGGGTCGACAGGGTTATCAAAGTCTTACCGGTGCGCAAATATCGCATGTTTATAGTTCTAAGCCGATCCCATTCAGTCCGATTCTTTTCTATCATTAATTGACGAGTGGCAATAGCTTCTTGAAAATTCAACCAAGATTCTTTCGACGCGTATTTCATGGACTTCTCGATTGACTGACAATCTTTCAAAAATCTGTCTCCATATCGGTATGCAAACAAAGGTGCCGATATACTCTTTTGTTGAACATAATCATATAACTCCACATCGGTCCGGGCTTTTACAATCTCTGCGATCGACTGTTTGTCGAATATTTGTGTGGGTGTATTCTCTTTCCTAATATCAGCTCTTGCTACCTCCGCGATTTTTCGCACGAATATCTCCGTGCAAATATGACTGTTTACAAAAGCCTGTGGTATAACTTTTTTCAACCTCTCATTAAACGGATACACTGTTTGCGGATAACACTCATCCTCTCGTCCAAACACCACTTTCGACAGATATCTGCAAATCTCCACTTCCATACGTATTTTACCATCTTCTACTTCCATGCCAAAACCCAACATCACGCACACGGATACGGGAGCAGCATTTGTACCTCTATATATAGAAGACACATTTTCGACAAAAATCGTTCCTCGTATCAGACCCTCTCTTTTATCATATTCTTTTATCCGGCATAAATCATCATCAGATAAAAAAGAATACAGATGCTCGAACAATTCATCTTTTGTTTTCGGAATAGAATCTATTTTCACACTTCGACCGACTGTCAAACCATCGGCACCCGACTTATAAAAGCCTTTTATGTTCAATGCCGCGTCTTCGTACTTTTGGACATACAGTCTTTTATCGGTGTACTGCGATAAGTCGAACTTTCTCCATTCCTCTCTTTCGATAATTTGGGCATCGGCCATTCCTACCATCTCAATTAAAAAGAATAATACAAAGGGTATATACTTTCTCATGTCGTGTATTTTTATTATATGTAATTACAAATTTTATTTTTCTCCATTCTTATCAAATTCAGCAAAAGCAAAGATATAATATATTTAAAAACTTATGAAACAGATAGTAAAAAAATAAACAAAATTCACAGAGAATTCTAGGATAGAGAAATATTCAAAACTCTTGTGGAAGAAAAATATCGGATAAAAAAATAACGAGAGACTGTTAAAACTAAAAAAACAAAAAAAGCTGCACATAAAATATGCAGCTTCTAAAATGAGTGTGGAGTATAGCGGACTCGAACCGCTCACCTCAACACTGCCAGTGTTGCGCTCTAGCCAGATGAGCTAATACCCCGTTTTTCTTTTTTGCGAGGCAAAGATAGGAAGTTTTTTCTATTCGGGCAACTACTTACAAAACTTTTTTTATCTTTGTATGTAGTTTTTACATCGAATCTTATTTTCTTTATGTATATATTCAACACGACTTACCACATCGAGAGCGATATAAAAGAGATATTCATCGCATGGTTGCGCGAAGTGTATATTCCCACCGCCATGCGCCGAGATGAACTGAGCGAACCGCAATTATGTCGCGTTATTGCCGAAGAAGATACCGGCGGAGAGAATTTTTCTCTCCAATTCCATGTAGCCGACCCTGATTGTCTCGAAACATGGTATGACGAAACGGGTGCGGACCTCGACAACGCCATTCGAGAAAAATTCGGAGACCGCGTATTGGGTTTCAACACCTTACTCGAAATCATTGATTAATATGCCTGCCATCATACCTACCGCGCAAGAGCGAATCATTCTCGGTATCGACCCGGGAACTACCATCATGGGTTACGGTGTACTGCGTGTTGCCGGGAATAATCCCGAACTGCTTACTATGGGTGTCTTGCAATTAGGAAAAATGGGAGACCACTATCTGAAATTAAGGCGTATTTTCGAACGGGTATTAGGTCTCATAGAACAGTATCACCCAGACGAAATGGCAATAGAAGCCCCATTTTTCGGAAAAAATGTCCAATCGATGCTCAAACTCGGCCGGGCACAAGGTATAGCTATGGCTGCCGCCTTATACCGGGACATTCCCATTACCGAATACGCCCCGCTGAAAATAAAAATGGCGATTACCGGTAACGGCAATGCTGCCAAAGAACAAGTCGCCGACATGTTACGGCGCATCTTGCATATCCCGGAAGAAAACATGTTGCCCCAACTCGATGCAACCGACGGATTGGCCGCCGCCTTGTGCCACTTCTACCAAACCAACCGCCCTGCTTGCGAAAAGGCCTATAAAAGCTGGAAGGACTTCATCAACCAACACCCTTCCCGAGTCGCCGGAGAAACGGCTCCGCGCAAAAGCTATTCCCGACGTCCCCAAAGCGATGATACCGGCGACATATAGAAATCAAGCCGATTTATCTTTCCAATAATTTCCTTACGGCTTTACGGCAACACTCCAAATCTCTCTCCTGTACAGGACTATGCTTTGTGCCTCCCCGCTCGATGCTTTTCACGACCCGGAAACCGCTCCATTTAAGAATCTCACGCAAAGCATTCACGACACCGCGAGTTTGACGAAAGACGATGTTAAAAGGAAAAGGTGTTGTACAAGTAGAAACCAAAACCGCCTTTTTCCCTTTATGGAGAGGTACAGGAATACCTCGGGGGCTTTCTCCCATCATGCCATAGACCATACGATCGAACAAAACCTTCATTTCTCCCGGGATATTTCCCCAATAACAAGGTGCTCCGATAATCAACGCATCGCACCATCTCATGAGTCCCAGCACCCGTTGCGCGTCATCATCGGGCAATACGCATCGTAACGACCGGCGGCACGCCATGCAACCGGTACATGGTTTCACACGCAAATCGGCGGTTCTCACCTCTATCGCCTCAACACCGGCCGATTCGATCTCGACACGCATGGCATCGAGCATTTTGGATATGTTTCCTTGCCTGCGAGGGCTGGCATTTATCAACAATATTCGCATATATTTTTATTCGGTATGCAAAGAAAAGATATAATTATAAAACAAAAGAGGCGTTCTTATAGGAACGCCTCTTCATCTGATATGCCATAAAATTATTCTGCATTTTGTTCTGCGGCGGGAGCCTCGGCAGCAGGAGCTTCTTCAACAGGAGCAGCCTCGGCAGCAGCTTGAGCGGCAGCTTCGGCTTCGGCAGCTGCTTTTTCTGCTTTTTTCTTAGCAACAGCCTCGGCAATGTTTTTGTTTACTTCTTTCTCGGCTTCAAGACGTTTTTTGGCCTCTGCCACTTTCGCGTCTTTTACTTTTTCTTTTATAGCCTCGGTTGCAGATTGTTTATTGGTCAACCATGCTTGGAAACGTTTTTCTGCCTCTTCGAGAGAGAAAGCGCCTTTCTTTACACCGCCCAGCAAGTGTTTTTTCAACAGCACACCTTGTGCCGAGAGTATATTACGAACGGTATCGGTGGGTTGAGCACCGGTTTGCAGCCAATACAAAGCCCTTTCGAAATCCAAATTTATTGTAGCAGGATTAGTGTTCGGATTATAAGAACCTACCCTTTCAATAAACTTACCATCACGTGGTGCCCTGCTATCGGCGATTACAATTTGATAAAACGGATAATCTTTACGACCGTGTCTTTGTAATCTGATTTTTGTTGCCATTTGAAATTTTGTTTAGTTTGGTTATTTTGCATTAGCGGCGCAAAGGTACGACAAATGTTTTTATTCCACAAATTTGAATACGATATTTTTCGGATTTTCCCATTTCCCCGATCTTGAAATATAATGCGACGATTCAACAAATTATTCCGACTTCAAATATTGCGAAAGCCGTAAAGAAACAATATCTTTGAAATCCATATATAAAGAGTTGCCATGTCCCTTTCCAAGCGTCTGTTTCTGCTGATGTGTTTCTGTATTTTCCCGTATATCGTTTACGGGCAACGGGTAGGTCTCGTTCTGAGCGGCGGAGGGGCAAAAGGTATCGCCCATATCGGATTGATAAAAGCATTGGAAGAAAACAATATACCTATCGATTACATCGCGGGAACTTCCATGGGGGCTATCGTAGCAGCATTTTATGCAATGGGATATACCCCCGATGAAATGCTCAAACTGATAAAATCGAAAGAGTTTTCGAGTTGGTCGACCGGTGAAATAGACCCATCATATATCTATTATTTCCGTAAACCCGACCCCAGTCCAGCTTTTATATCGTTCAAACTGAGCGGGACAAAAAGCATCTCAAACGTATTACCCGAGAGCTTTATCAATCCACTCCCTATGAACCTCGGATTTTTGGGTATCTTTTCTCCTTATACAGCTGCTTGCCAAGAAGACTTCGACAATCTGTTCGTTCCTTTTCGCGCCGTAGCATCGGATGTTTATGAAAAAAAAGCAGTCGTTTTTTCTTCGGGAGATTTAGGCGATGCCGTCCGGGCCTCCATGACATTTCCACTCGTCTTCAAACCAATAGAGGTCGACAGCGTACCCCTGTTCGATGGAGGGATCTATAACAACTTTCCCGTCGATGTCATGATGCGAGATTTCGATCCCGACTTCATCATCGGCAGCAACGTAACCAACGAAAAAAGAGATCGCCAGAAAAAAGACATCATCGGTCAAATCGAAAATATGGTTATGCAAGAAACCGATTATACCATACCCGAAGAAGTAGGCATATCGATACATACCGACTTACACAACTACGAATTGCTCGATTTCCCCAAAGCCGATGAGATCATGAAGAAAGGATATGAAAATGCTTTGAAGTTCATACCCCAAATAAAAGCGCGCGTACAACGGGAAGAGAGCAAGCAAGAAAGAGAGAATAAACGGGCAACCTTTAAAAAGCAGATACCGCCCCTTATCTTCGACGAAATAGAAGTTACAGGAACGCAATCGAAGCGAATAAAAAACTACATATCCCGACAATTCGATCTGCGTGAAGGCGACTCATTGACCATCGAAGATGTAAAAAAATCATATTACAAACTCTTATCCGACGCACGGTTGGACGACCTGATTCCCCATGCCTTATACAACGACACGACCAGAAAATACACTTTATCGCTACAAGGGAAAATGCGGCCAAAACATTCGATCGGATTCGGCGGATATATATCATCGGGCAATACCAATCTTATCTATCTCGACATCAAATACCAAACCCTCAGAGCTCTATCTTCGAGTCTCATTCTGAACGGATATGTGGGGCGTTCTTACTACTCGGGACGATTCGTGGCTCGATTTGAACTACCCACCCACATGCCTGCATATCTAAAAATCAACGGGGTCGTATCTCGCAAAAAATACTACGAAAGCGAAGAACTTTTCAAAATCGAAGAACTCCCAACCTTCATAGCGACTAACGAAAGCTATCTGAAAATACATTTCGGAACTCCCGTCGGTATTCCCGCCCGTGTAGAAGTATCGAGCGGATACGGTTACTTATGGGACACTTATTACCCCACAAATGCTTATGACTATACACAAAAAGCCGACAGAAGTTCTTATTGGATAGGAATAAGTTCGATAGATTTTGATTACAACACCCTCAATACGCCCGTGTATGCTACCGAAGGCAGCCGATACCGAATAATCGGATCGGTCGTTTACGGTAATGAGACTTACAGTCCGGCATGGGCCCCCAAACAAAGCAAATTCCGTACATGGTTACAATTATCGGCCAAAGCCGAACACTACTTTCCGATGTTGCCGCAAATAACCATTGGAATAAAAGGAGAAGTTTTCGCCTCTACAAAAAAACGCCTGCAAAGTTATACGGGAACCATCGTTCAAGCACCCGGATTTACTCCTACACCACACAGCCAAATGGTTTTCAATGAAGGATTCCATGCTAACCAGTATGTTGCCGGAGGCATCATGCCCATATATAAAATCATCAAGAACCTGCAATTACGTGGAGAATTTTATGCTTTTTCGCCATTTCGCAAAATATTGAGGGGAGACCACTACGATGCCATCTATGCCGACGGATATTTTACCCACATCGAATTTTTGGGAGAGTTGTCCCTTGTCTATAAATTTCCGTTTGCCACCCTCAGTGCATTCGGGAACTACTATACCTACCCAAGCAAAAACTGGAATTTCGGCTTCGCATTAGGTTTCCTGCTCTACAATCCAAGATTTTTATATCAATAATTACACTTTACAATATACTGATATATAGGTCTCAAAAGATATTTCGACAAATTAATCACAAAAAAGTATCGCTTTTCTATTGCAGAGAATAAAATTATCCCTATCTTTGCATTCGAAAAATGGCCCCGTAGCTTAACTGAATAGAGCATCTGACTACGGATCAGAAGG
>ERZ779885.981-NODE-981-length-30452-cov-4.167681_pt1 | contig 30452 bp, 28 predicted proteins | sample MGYA00511554_ERZ779885 | MGnify/ENA primary metagenome ERZ779885 (study PRJEB29588, sample SAMEA2160998) | human gut metagenome | biome: human gut; feature: human-associated habitat; material: faeces | place: Denmark | collected 2008/2010 ... | reverse complement strand
CCCGCGACCCTCAGCTTGGGAAGCTGATGCTCTACCAACTGAGCTACTGCCGCATTTCCAATGCGGAATGCTGAAAACAGCAGCAAAGATAGTCATTTTTTCCCTTCCCGCAATACATACCTCGGTATTTATTTTTTATTTATCGGGGATTTTTACGGGTCGAACGAGTTTGCCGATTGTCTTTTGCCGGTGGTTATTTCTTTTTCTTTTTCTTTTTCCATAACCGGCTTTCGTGCCTCATAAAGGGTATTTTTGACTTTTGGTCGAGATCTCCTATCTCTTTCAGCTTATCGATACCGAACATGCTTTCATATATGCCGAATGGCGTGCGGATCACGATATCATCACCCTCCGTTATCTGCGGATGGGAATTTGTTTTGAGTCCTTCATTGAGGTTGTCCATGTCGATCGCATTCCGTTCGATAGGCGGGAGTTCCGGTCTTTCGCGATAATACGTTCCGTTCTCTATGATCGTTTGGACATTTGGATCGATGTCCTCCGGAATAGGAATCTGCGATCTGTACGTTGCCGGCGGGAGTTCCGGCCTTTCGCGATAATGCGTTCCATTCTCTATGATCGTTTGGGCATTGGGGTCTATGTCCGGCGAAAAAGGGATTCCCGATCGGTATGTTTCGTTCTGTATGATCGACGGAATATTGGAGTCGAGGAGCTGGAAATTTTGTTTTCCGTGTGTCTTTCGGGGATAAAATCGACTCTTTTGTATCTTGTTTGCCATATGTCCTGCTCCCGAGACTACACCACCGGTAAGACCTCCGATGAGTCCGTTTCTTCCTGCGTTTGTCAGGATCTCTCCGGTAGAGAGATTGTCGCCGAGAATTTCGTTTTGTCCGACGTCTTTGACGACAGAAGATACTCCATCCCAAATACTTTGTGAGAGAGTTTCTTTTCCCAAACGTTTTAAAAACGGAAGAGATTTAGTGGAGTTCGCAGGTAGAAATTTTGAGGCGACTATGTCTGCACCCGTACCGAGAGCGGCTTGCCCGAGGCGTCGTGCCGTGGAGATTTCCTGTCCGGTTCCTTCTTCGAGGATATCGGCTTGTATATTGCTCTGTGCTAAATTATTGAAAGCTGCATTGGCCAGCGATGCAGTTCCCGCAACTACCCCGATTGGTGCAGTGCCGATTACAGTGCCGGCTATAAGAGGGGCTTCGGTTATGACATTTCCAGTTATCTCTCCGAATGTACCCATGCCTTTGGTAGGGCGGAATGATTTTTCCCGTTCTACCGCATTGTGCATTTCTTGGGTGCCGGTACTGCCTTTGGCGATGTATTCGTTGCGCCAATCCTCAGCCTCCTCGGTGGTCGCACCCTTGTAATACTGTTGCTGCATGGCATACAGGGCTCTGATCATATCCGAGTTGCGCAATATGGCCTGTTCGTCTTCTTCCGTTCCTATTTGGTCTTCGATGCGTTTCCGCCGTTCGGCAATATCTTTTCGCAACGATCTTATCGACCAGTTTATCTGTTGTATGTTATTGCGATCGAGTTCGGGATTTTGATCGAGATGCCGCAGCCCGTTTCTGATATCATCTTCATGACTTCTTTTCCTCATGAACTGACCGTAATTGTATTTTGCATTGTTTGCAAGTCTTTTAAGTGATTGCTTGAATCCTTCTTTGAACGTGGTAATAGGCTGCTGTTCGGTTTCGTACATCGGTACGGTATTCCGAGGAACTTGTACATTTCGAGCCGATAATAATTCTATGTCGGGGCTACCCCATATACCCCTCCCGTCTTGCAGGGGAATACCCCGAAGATAGTTTGGAAATGCGGAGAAGAAGGGGGCGTTGGTCGGTATGTGTCTTATGCCGTAGTCGATTTCCGGAACGGTGTCGGAGGGAGATCCGATCAGGGTGTGAATCGCTGTCGAAGAGGAGTCGGCCGGCATGCCATAGTGTGCGTAATGGCCCAGTTGACGTTGCAGTCGGCTGTCGATGCGGGCCCAGGGCTTATGCGGATTGCTCATAGGTAAAGATTTTTTTTACGGGTGAATACATTCTTTCAACTTGCTTCTCGGCCTCTTGCGGGGAAAGTCCGCGGGCGATAAGTTCGTTGAAAGCATAAAATTTCTGTTGGTCGGCCGTTGAGGAGGCCGTATCGTTTTCGGAAATGCGGGCGAGCCGTTCGGGAGGAGGCATCAGCTGTCCCGGCAACCGTCGCATGATGTAGAGGAATCCCTCTTGTTGGGGATAATCCATGTGCGAGCGGAGGTGTTGGACGATGAGCTGTTCGAGCCGTTGTCCGTTGGATCCGGGGAGAGATACTTCCTTTTCCCGACAGGGTCTTTTCCCCAACAGGGCGAGTGCCTTGCCCAACTCGTCGAGCCGGCATGCCGCTTCGCTGTCTCCTTTCATATCCGACATGCAGATGCTGAAAAAACCTTTCCCATCGGCTACCTTACAGCGTAAGTCGCGAGGCGGGTTATCGGTATATTCTGTTTTCTTCATTTGTTTTTCCTTTCTTTTTTTGAGTTACATGCCGCCCAGTACTCGGCCGGCTCCTCCCACAAAGGCCGAAGCGATTTGCGTGTAGGAGTTGAGTGCCTGCGTCATGGACTGGTGAGCCGCATTGCGGAAGTCGGAGGCTTGCTGCGCCCACAGGTTATACTTCTGGTTGTTCAGGGCCATGGAGTTGTTGATGTAGTTGTTGAGGACGTTGTTCTTCCAGTTCGACATGTTTGCTCCTATTTGGCTGTAAGTATTGCCCATGAGGGCGGCGTTGTTGTTTTGTTGGGCAGCGAGAGCTTCGGGGGTTGCTCCGGTAACGGCGGCCATGTTGTAGCTTTGGGCGTTTTGTTGACGCATCTGGTCCTGCATGCTGCGCATCATCGACTGCACGTCCGAACGGTTCATGTAATCTCCATAGTATTCGCTGTTGAAGATATTGTCGAGTTGCGCTTGTTGATTACTGAGCGAGTTCAACGCTTCTGCTTGGGCAGCTTTTGCGGCGCGTCGGTTACGGGCGTTGCGGATAATTCCGCTGAGTAAGCTGACTATCATATTCTGTCTGTATTTTTTTGAGGTTAATACTGTTTTTTGTAAAGAATCACATCACACCGCAAATATCACCCTGTAAATTTGTCTCCTGATGTGATATTTATAAAATCGTAGAACTTATGAAAGAAAGTAGACTTGGAATTGGGCCGGAGGAGAATCCGGCATACGGGCACACCGATCGTCGCGAAGAGATGCTCGACCTCTGTTATAATCGCTTGAAAGAGCTGATACCCGAGTGTACCAGCGAGGTGAATCTGTTGAAGTGCATAGAAATACTCGAAAAACGGGGAAAAGTGTCGCCGGGCGAAAGCGGCGATACGCTGTCGGTGATCGCAGATACTCTCGACCGTCTTGCCGCCTTACGTTGACGTTTTGATAAAAAACGCACCCGGGCTTTCTCTTTACACCGCAATTTTGCAGAAAAAAGCATGAACGGAACAGTTGACGATATAAATACTATGTTGGAAGAGAATGATCGTAGGAATCGCTTGCATTCGGAACCATATCGTCCCGAAACCGGTGAAGGCTCGGTCGTGGGCGAACGTGTCGTCCTGCACCTGCCCGATGCTCCGATACCGTTGCAGTATATTCCCCGGGAAATGCTCGACGAGGTGGAACTCGTGAGCGGATTGCGCCGGTGCGGTTCTCTCTCGGCTTTTATAGAAAAAGAGTTGGGGTATGCTCCTTGTCCGCGTTGGAAAGAAGAGGTATGGAGGCGCTGGGTAAAAGTGCGTATTCGCTACGATTTCGAGTTTTGGGCCGTAATGTTTGTACGTGTCAAAGACAAGATGGGCGATGGCGATGTGCCTTTTCGCTTGAATCGACCGCAACGTAAATTATTACTCCGGCTCGAGACGCAACGGCGGGCGGGAAAGCCCGTACGTCTTATCCTGTTGAAAGCAAGGCAATGGGGCGGTTCTACGCTCGTACAACTTTATATGGCGTGGATACAGCTGGTACACCGCAAGAATTGGCACAGCGTGATATGTGCCCATCTGAAAGATGCGGCTGCCCATATAAAAGGTATTTATACCAAATTGCTCGACAGCTATCCCGCCTGGCTTATGCCTGACGGTGTGCCGCCCCGTTTCCGTCCCTATGAACGAACCGGTAACACATCGGTCATCGAGGGTTCGGGAAGCCGTGTTACCGTAACGTCGGCCGAGACACCCGAGTCGGTTCGGGGTTCCGACGCAGTCATGGCACATCTCTCCGAGGTGGCTTTTTGGCCGCGGACGCGGCAGCGTTCGCCCGAGTCGTTGGTGCGTTCGGTGTGTGGGTCGGTGGCGTTGTTGCCCGATTCTCTGATTGTCATGGAGAGTACGGCCAACGGTACGGGTAATTATTTTCATCAGGAATGCGAACGAGCCAAACGCGGAGAGAGCGACAAGGAGTTCCTTTTCATTCCTTGGTATGAAATAGAAATGTACGCGGTTCCCGTCGACGACCCGGCAACTTTTGCCGCTTCGCTCGACGAGTACGAAATTTCTTTATGGCGGCGCGGGGCAACGCTCGAGGCGATAGCTTGGTATAGGCAGAAGCGCAGGGAGTATGCCGACCATGCCGATATGATGGCAGAATATCCGTCGGACGATGTCGAAGCGTTCAATCACAGCGGCGAGCGGGTGTTCGACATACGGCAAGTGCAGCGTTTACGGGAATCCTGCCGTCCCCCCGATCGGGTGGGAGAAGTGTGTGGAAAGACGGCGTTCGGCCGGGAGTCGCTCGAAGAGTTGCGTTTTGTCGATGAATCGGCCGGAAAGTTGCAGGTATGGGCATTGCCCGATGAAGAAGCTCGGGTCAAAGGTCGTTACATCGCCGTGGTGGACATCGGAGGCCGCTCTGCCTCGGCCGATTATTCGGTCATTGTCGTTTTTGACCGCTACTGGCAGATGCACGGAGGCGTACCCGAGGTCGTTGCTCAGTGGCGGGGACATATCGACCACGACCTCTTGGCGTGGAAGGCGGCACAGATAGCCGCCTTTTACCACGATGCCCTCTTGGTTATAGAGAGCAATACGCTCGAAACGGAACATACCGACGGCGAACATACCGAGTATATTCTCGATACCCTTTCCGATGCCTACTCTCATCTCTATGCAAGGGCTTCTTCGGAAATGATACGTTCTTCGGCTCCTTCCCGATGGGGATTCCATATGAACCGTTCGACCAAGACGCTCATCATCAACCATCAGATACAGATGCTGCGGGAATGCGGATATGTAGAACGTGATTTGTTGGCTTGTTACGAACATGATGTTTTCGAGCGTAAACCCAACGGTAGTTTCGGTGCAATGGACGGGCATCACGACGATATACTCATAACCCGTTGCATCGGCACCTACATCTGCTATACCGAGCCGCTTCCCGTGCCGGCCGCTTCGCACCGTGTATCGCCCCGATGTTCGTCAATGCCTGTCAGCGAGGCCAGTATGTAGGGAAAGTGAGAAAAACATCGGCAAAAAATTTGGGTTATTGAAAATAAGTGCGTAAATTTGCGGCTCTTATTCCGTAACGGGTACATAAGAGCGGCTCACGACGAGCGGCCACCCGGCGGAGGTAACCTGTATAACCTATAACAGATGTACGTAATTGTAGAAATTCAAGGACAACAGTTCAAAGCCGAAGCCGGCAAGAGACTGTATGTTCATCGTTTGGCCGCAGAGCAAGGTGCTGCTGTCGAATTTGACAAAGTATTGTTGGTAGACAACGACGGAGCCGTGAAAGTAGGCGCTCCCACCGTAGAAGGTGCAAAAGTAGTTTGCGAAGTTCTCTCTCATCTCAAAGGCGAACGTATCATCGTCTTCAAGAAAAAAAGAAGAAAAGGATATCGTAAACGCAACGGCCACCGCCAATGCTTTACCGAAGTGTTAATTAAAGATATTGTTGCTTAAACCACTGATTAAACGAGAAGAAAATGGCACACAAGAAAGGTGTCGGTAGTTCGAAGAACGGCCGCGAATCAGAAAGTAAAAGATTAGGTGTAAAAATCTTTGGCGGACAAGTAGCGAAAGCTGGAAATATCCTCGTGCGTCAGAGAGGTACGGTACATCACCCCGGTGTAAACGTAGGTATAGGTAAAGACCATACTTTGTTTGCGCTTATCGACGGTGTTGTCGTATTCCGTAAAAAACAAGACAACCGTTCGTACGTTTCGGTTGAACCCCAAAACTAAGATTATTCCTCAGAGGCGACGTTTGCCGTTGCAAATAAGGAACATAGACAAGTCTGTAAACAGGGTGTATCGTTATAACGATACACCCTGTTTCGCTTTGGGAAATACCGGATTTCGGAATCGGATTCACCGTAATTTTTAAGTCTTTGTTATAAAGATTAATTTGAGAGACGGGGCGAAAAGCGTATCTTTGCAGAAATTTAAGAAAATCATACTGTTGCATATGCCTTCTCCTTCCGATACCATCCGTCCTTATCGCATACTTTTTGTCTGTTTGGGAAATATCTGCCGTTCACCGGCAGCTGAAGGTATCATGCGGCATTTGGTCGAAAAACGAGGATTGACCGATTTGTTTGTCATCGATTCGGCCGGGACATACGGAGGGCATGCCGGTGATTTACCCGATCCCCGTATGTGTTCTCATGCCTCCCGCAGAGGCTATTCGCTCGAGCATCACTCCCGCAAGATAACAGGGGAAGATTTCGATCGCTTCGATCTGATTATCGGTATGGACGATATGAATGTTGAGAATTTGCGCCGTTTGGCACCCGATGTTGATTCGTTGGCGAAAATTCACCGCATGACCGAGTATAATAGGCATTTCCTCCACGACCATGTTCCCGACCCATATTACAGCGGAGCCGATGGATTTGAATTGGTTCTCGATTTGCTCGAAGATGCGTGCGACGGCTTGTTGAGTACACTTGTCGATGGTAATGTGTAGTGGGGGCGATATATTTTTGTTTATGAAGAAATTGATCTTTTTTTTGTGTTTGTTCGTTCCGTGTGTGAGTTGGGCGGTTACCCGTCCGCATACGGGGCCCGATACGCTGGCGATGTCTGTTCCCGACATGTCGGCTGTGAAACTTGCCGTGCAAGACCGCATGTCGCCTTATTATTATCCGGTACTGATGGAGCGGTATCTCCGACGAGATACATCGCTTACGGCCGATGATTATAGATACCTTTATTTGGGCTATTCTTTTCAGGAAGATTATAATCCGTATAGAGTCTCTTTTTACAATGCGGCAATCGATACGCTCTACAATCGGTGTAGTCATACCCCGGAAGAATGCAAGGAGCTTGTGCGGTATGCACACCGTATTCTTGCCGATAATCCGTTCGACCTGAGACGTATGGCCGTATTGGTCTATGCCAACAATCTGCTGGATAATGAATCCGAAGTACTTTTTTGGCAGGCGCGTATCCATCATTTGGTCGATGCCATTATTTCTACCGGCGATGGCCGTACCCCTGAGACGGCGTGGTATATCATAGAGCCTGTCCATGCGTATGATCTGCTCAATACGTTGGGGGTTGTTGCCGAGTCGTACGATTTCTGTCCTCCTTGTTACGATTATATTCAGGTTTACGACCTTATAGGCAATGCGAGAGGATTTTACTTCAATGTGAGTCGTATTTTGGAAGAGTATCAGCGAAAGTTTGTCGATGAATAATAATACAAGGAGAAGGGGCGGATAACCGCCCCTTCTCCTTGTATTATTATCTCAGCTTTTCTATTTTGCATCGACGGGTTGGGTGGTAGCATTCCCGGTATCAAACCATCGGTTGGGAAAAAGCCTGATTCTGTTGTGCTTGTAAAGCCGATGCAAGAATCTCCTGTTGCTCTTGTTTCTGCTTTTCTATGCTTTGTAACAGCCGGTCGGAGAAAGGGAATGCTCCGTTTTCGAGCAACATTTCGAGAGAGATATGTCCCATGCGGAAGAGTTGTAGTAGGAATTCGTTCGAAGCCGACCTGAATACCGGAGAAGAAGTCGATTCGGTGATATTGATGTCGACCTCAGCGTGATGTACCTCGTCGGGTGTATACGGAATATTTCTTTCATCGATTTTATCTCCGGCAATATCGATATAACGCTGACGGTCGTAATACTGCTGTATGGTTTTCAGGAGTTTGGTGTCGCGACGTTCCCTGAAACTTTTAAACGATTCGAAAATATCTATCAGGTTTATTCCTGCATTCTGTACCTGCTGGCTGTACAAGTCGGCCGGAGTTCCGGCACTGGGTGCTTGTCCCTGCATGGCTCCGTGTACACCCGAAATGTTGTCGAGCAATTGCATTTGCAAATTTAACAGCTCATATGCGCCGATATTGGTGGCATTGATGGCGATTTGTTGCGGCAGGGCCTCTCCCGGTTTGGGCTTGAAGAGAATGACTCCGTTGTAGCGTGTCCATTCTTCGGCTATGTCTTCGATCGTCATGCCGTCGGGAATTTGGTTTTCGGGAAAAAGAAGCACACCTTTTGCGCTCGATCCCATAATGAAGTCTACCAGCGTGATGAGGCGGTTGATATATCGTTGCTGGTCAATAATGTCTTCGACGAACGAGTGTATCTCTCCGTCGATAAGCGGATAGAGTTTAAAGGTGTAAGGGTGCTCTCCGTGCCAATAGGGAGTTTCACCCTCGGCCAGTATTTCGCCGAAAGGCGTAAAGAATCGGTAATACCAGAATTGGTCGATAAACCATTCTGTATGTATCAGGGGGACGTTTTCTTCGGCGATGTCTTTCGAATGTGCTTCGCGTATACGTCGTTGATTTTCCTCCTCTATTTCGGCCGCGTGGTCGATTTCTTCTTTATAATATCGACCCGTCAGTGTGTCGTGGCACATGAGACGTTCTCGGTTTTCGAGTCTCCACACTTCGATGATACGGCATAGATGCTTGTCGGTCGGCATGAAGAAATCGATATTGTCGAGGGGTTCGCTCGATAAGTTTTCGTAAGTTTCCCTGAGCCGGCTTTCGGTCGCATCGCAGTACATTTCACGCAATTCGGTCGCTCGTTTGCGAGATCCATGCGCGAAGTGAGAGAGTACTTGGGCTATGGGGACGTCGTGCAATTCACCTATGAGAGTACAGTCCCAATGTCGCGAATCTTCCATATTGTTGAAAAAAATACGATTGGGATTTACTTCATCGATCCATACGTCATTTTTGTTATTGCGTTTCCCGTATTCTATCTTGTGAAAACAGCTGCCCGATATGAGAAATTCTTCGAGTGAGCGACCGTCGATTTCCCACAGGTGATTATGTTGATGTACATATTGCAATGCCGAGCTTAGTATTTCGCTTAGCAGCTGGTCTTGACGGTTGCGTGCTATACACACGGGTTGCGTCTGTATGGCACGGAATTGCCCGACTACATTTTTTACCAATTTGCGTATCAAATTGTTTTTCAGAGGAACTTTACCTTGTTCTTTCAGGTATTGTTCCTCGCTTATACTGCGTCCGTCGGGTAGATTTATGGTATCGCCCCATTGATTGCCGAAGGTATAGTTACGGCTGCGTGTGCGTGTGCGCCGATATTTGTCGAGACTGTCCCAGGCGCGTTTGGCCTGCCATAAAACTTCGTAGTCTGTTTTGTCGGGCGGTTTTTGCATCTTAGCATCGGGAGTCCGATGTTTTTTTTCTGCTGTCTGCTGCGGCATCAGATACCGGTTGTTGAAAATACGATAATTGGTTTCTTTCATCATATAAAAATAAAGTTGGTTTGACGTGAAGCGGTTTTTACCGCGTGGGATTTTTCCCGAGGCAAATAAAGGATGGATTTGTTCCGGTTGTATGCGAAGTTTATAAAAAGAACTTTCCCGGTGGGAGATTTGATAAATTCCCCATACCGGCATATCGGTTGACCCTTACATTTGCCTCAGTCAAAAAAAATTTTAAATCTCGAAAAAATGCAAGAACAGAAAAGATTACAAATTACCGGAATATCCTCTCTTTTGCCTCCGTCGGTTTCTCCCGACGGAGAGTGTAGCCACGTTGTCAATCTTCGTTGCCGGGACGATATATGGCGTCCGGTAGGGACGCCGTCGTGCTGTTATACTCCGGTCGATCCGTCGCATCGCCTTATTTTTGTCCATGTAAATGAGTCGTACAAGCATTTCTTTACTTATGACGACACGTTTCTTTATTACGAAGCTCAAGAGACCGATGGGGAAATAGTTCCGTTGGAGAGACCCGAGAGTTTTGAACTTTCGGGGGTACAACGTATGGAGGCCGTGGGAAATGCATTGATCGCCTTTGCCGAAGATTCCATGCATTATCTTTTTTATATCGATGGTACTTACCAGCTTTTGGGAACCCGACCGGAGTTTCCCGAAATTTCGTTTTCGTTGGGAGGTAAGACGATTCGAGAGGAGTTGTGGAGCGATTATGCATTGGTTTCACCCTCTTCCGACGACGCCACCTTTGCCCTTTCCGATAACGATAAGGTACGCTTCTCGTCTTTGGTGTATGGTACTTATAGCCGGGCCAAAAGTGCTTTGCTCGATGATGGGTATCTTTCTTTCCCGTTTATGGTACGCTATGCGTTGCGTCTTTATGACGACAGTTATATCTATCCGTCGCCGCCGGTCTTGTTGTGCGGGTCCGACGTTTTGCCTTTCAATAATAATTTGGCTGCGATGTGTCGGGTAAAAGACGGAAATGTGGAAAAGTTTCTTCATAATCCTTTTTCCTTGTCGGGCGAAAAAGTTTATTATACGATAAAAAAGGCCGATCTTTCGAAATGGAGCGATGTCGTAAAAGGTATAGATATATTTTTTTCAAAAGAGTTGCCTCTGGTAAAAGAGGGGTCTATCGAAGATAATTATCGTATCGTGGAGGAAGACGACGTGAATGGGAATCCGGCCCGGGTATTACGCTTTTCGTTGCCGGTACTTCCCGATGACGAACAACGGGAACAGATCATCAGCGAGACCCTTTTCTACAAAGTCGCTTCGTTGGATATAGAAGATATAAAGGGAGATTCCCAAACTTCCCAACAGCTTGCCTATACCTGTTCGCTATCCAATCTGATACATCAGAGAACGCTTCCGCTCGATAATTTTTCGCTGCATACCCTTCGGGCAAAAGAGTCGTATGTTTATAACGGGCGTTTACATTTGGGCGACGTTACGACGCGGTTTTTCGACGGTTATCCGCTTTCGTTGTTTTCGGTAGCACAAGAAACCTATCACGGTGTGGCAATGCCGGCTTATACGAAGCGCGGGTTTATACGTGTTTCGCTCAAAGGTACAATGGGCCAGAGCCAGATGATATTGCCTTTTGAAACGGATACATATAAGTTGTCGGCTTATCTTTCTTATCCCGATAGCCGGGCGGTATCGATAGAGATTATAGGAATGACCGATTCAGGTTCACCCAATTATTACGACCGATTTTCATTGAAAGCTGCTCCCAATGAGAATATGGCTTACTATCTCAATCCCGGATTCAATCCCATAACATTGCATCACCTTCAATCGTCTATGGGAGGGGCATTGTTTCCCGAAATTAAAAATCCCGAAGAATATATTCCCGGGAAATTACGGGTATCGGCCGTTTACAATCCGTTCAGTTTCCCGCAAACCAATACCTATACGATTTCTTCCGGTTCGGTTCTCGGTATGGCAGCTGCTACGGCGGCGCTTTCGCAGGGACAATATGGGGAGTTCCCTTTGTATGTGTTTACGACAGACGGAATATGGGCGTTGCGGCAGGGGAGTGGCGATGTCCTTTATGCCAGCCAGTCGCCTGTAAATCGCGAAGTCGCATTGTCGCCCCGCCATATCGTTTCGGTCGATGATGCGGTATTGTATTTGTCGGAGCAGGGATTGATGGCATTGCAGGGATCAGATGTCGTTTTATTGTCGAGGACTTTTGACGGAGTGCCCGATACGTTGCCCGGCGATACGGTTTCGGTTTTAGATGCAGGTCTGTCGATAACCTCTATTACCGCCGATGCGACACCATTCGGAAGTTTTGTGAAAAATGCCGTCATGGGGTATAATTATATCGAAAAAGAGCTGCTTTTTTTATCGCCCGATTATCCGTATATGTGGGTATTCGATTTGGCTTCTGTTCAATGGACTCGGCGTATGACCACTTATAAAGCATTTCATTCACTTTACCCCTCTTTATTGGCTATCGATGACGATTCCCGCGTATATGATTTGTGCGACGAACAAGAGTCCGGTGATGTGGAAATAGCTCTTGTAACCCGCGCCGTAAAATTGTTGCCCGACATTCTGAAACGAATCACCTGCTGGGCTTTACGGTGTAGCGACGATGATGCTGCTTTATCACTTTCGGTTTGGGGAGCGAACCGAGCTCAAGAGGGATACGGCTGTATTTATAGGGCCGAAACGAATGGAGCTCTTCCGGGGCGATTGTTGTTGCGTACATTTGCTCCGCCGTATAAATACCACCGATTGTCGATTTCGGGACGGGTTTCTTCCCGTTTCCATCTCGATGCGGTAGATGTCATCTATGAACCGGTCTTGTCTTGTAAATTGATTTGAGAACAGATAGCGGCGTAATACTTTACGCCGCTATCTGTTGAATTTATAAGAGAAAAAGTTGTCAAAACATACGGGAGACCCGTTTCACGGCTGCAACGAAAGCTTCGCATTCTTCGATCGTATTATATACGGCAAAAGATGCCCGTAACGTCCCGACGATGCCGAATCTTTCCATGAGTGGTTGTGCACAGTGGTGTCCCGATCGTAAAGCAAATCCCAACTTGTCGAGTAACATACCCATGTCGTAGGGGTGTATGTCCCTGACAAGAAACGAGATGACACCGCATTTTTCGGGAGCAGTCCCGTAGATGCGTATACCGTCTATCTCTTCGGTGAGTTTTCGAGTTGTGTATTGCAATAAATCGTCTTCGTGGGCGGCGATATTCTCTATGCCGAGGCTGTCGATGTAATCGAGGGCTCGGGCGAAAGCCATTGTTCCGATGTAGTCGGGAGTACCCGCTTCGAATTTGAACGGCAGTTCGTTGAATGTCGTTTTTTCGAAGGTTACATGTCCTATCATTTCTCCGCCTCCCTGATAGGGCGGCATGGCATCGAGCCATTTTTCTTTTCCGTAAAGAATGCCTATACCGGTGGGCCCATACATTTTGTGTGCCGAGAGTACATAAAAGTCTACATCGAGCGCTTGCACATCGACAGGTTGATGCAGTGCACCTTGCGCCCCGTCGATAAGTACGGGAACATTGTGGCTGTGGGCGATGTCGATGATATCTTTGATGGGATTGATTGTTCCCAACACATTCGATACATGAGTAATGGAAACCAATTTAGTCTTTTCGTTGAAAGCGGCCCGGAAAGCATTCATATCGAGAACGCCTCTGTCATCGATGGGAATGACCCTCAGTTTTATTTTACGGAAACTTTGTAATAATTGCCAGGGGACAATATTGGCGTGGTGCTCCATCTCCGAAATGATGATTTCGTCGCCATCGTGCAGGAATGCGGTTCCGAACGAATGTGCTACGAGGTTTATCGATTCCGTAGTGCCGCGAGTAAAAATGATTTCTCTGTCGTGCGCAGCGTGGAGGAATTGTTGTACACGTCGTCGGGCATGCTCGTGTCCGTCGGTAGCCTCTTGGCTGAGGCGGTGTACGCCGCGATGTACGTTGGCGTTGATGCGGGTATAACCATCGGTGATGGTTTCGATGACGCAGCGTGGTTTCTGAGACGTGGCGGCGTTGTCGAGGTATACCAACGGTTTACCGTATACTTCCCGGGAAAGAATGGGAAAGTCCTGCCGTATTTTATGTATATCCAGCATAGCGTTTTCTTTAATTATTGACATATGCGGCAACCGGCGCATTTATCGAGAGCCCCTCTGAATCGGCGTTCGACCAATTTGTGCAGACGTTCTTTCAATTTCTCAATACGCACTTTTTCGATAACATCGTGCGTAAAGGCCACCATGAGCAACATACGAGCTTCGGACTCGGGAATACCGCGTGAACGCATGTAGAAAAGAGCATTGCCGTCGAGTTGTCCCACTGTGGCGCCGTGGCTGCATTTTACATCATCGGCATATATTTCGAGTTGCGGTTGGGTATAGATGTGCGCTTCTTTGGTGGTACAGAGGTTGCGGTTGGTCTGTACGGCCGAGGTTTTTTGCGCACCTTGACGCACGAGAATCCGCCCGTTGAAAATACCCGTTGCGGAATCTTCGAGCACGTATTTGAAGAGTTCGTCGCTTGTACAGTAAGGGGCTTTGTGGTCGATAAAGGTAAAGTTGTCGACCAGCTGCCGCTTGTCGGCTACGGCCATGCCATAGAGATGTGTCTCGGCATGTTCTCCGGACAAAGTGATATAGTAATTGTTGCGGGTGTAGCCGTTGTGCAGGGTGATACCGTTGACCAATACGTTCGATGCACTTTCCTGTTGTATGAAAGTCGAGGAGACGCGGTGTGTGTTGAGTGTCGATTCTTCGAGATCGTAGTAGTCGAAGGTGGCATTGGCCCCGATAAAAATTTCGCTGACCGTTGAAGTCAGAAAGTTTCCTTTATCGAGCGTATGGTCGCAGGAAAGCAGGCGTACTTGCGCCCCATCTTCGAGTACGACGAGCAGACGCCGGTTGGCCATGAAGTCGTGAGAGCCGTGCATAAGATTGACGATTTGCAAAGGCTCTTCGATTTTTACATGACGGGGAATGAAAAGGAAAAAGCCGTCTTGTACGAGAGCGGTATTGAGGGCAACTGTTCCATCTTTATCTGTTTGGGCGAGTTTCCCGTAATAACGTTCTACCAGTTCGGGGTATTGGGAGGCAGCTTCACACAGACTGCAAGCGATGACACCCTTGGGCAGATTCCCGTTTGTTCCTTGACGGAATGTATCTCCGATGCAAAAATAGAGTCGACTTTCAAGGTCGGGAACAGCGCAACGAAACGTTTCCCGGATATTTTCAGCCGGTTTTATCCGAGCCAGATTCAGCCCGTAGTCCGGTGCATAAAAAGACTCGACGTCGGTATGTAGAAATTCTTCCAGATTTTTTCCCGGTAGTCCCAGTAACTCAAAGTCGCGAATAGCCGCTTCTCTCCGCATGTTCAGTATGGTAGAAGAGTGCTTGTCGATGAGAGCCCGGTTTTCCCGGAAGAGATCGATATATTGTTGTGCTGCATTCATAGTCGGAGGAATTTATGCGTCAACCTCTTTTTTTATCCAATCGTATCCTTTTTCTTCGAGTTCGAGGGCGAGCTCGGGTCCTCCCGATTTTACAATGCGTCCTTTGTAAAGCACGTGTACGAAATCGGGTGCGATGTAGTCGAGCAACCGTTGGTAATGCGTGATGACGATCGTTGCGTTTTTATCCGATTTCAATTGGTTTACACCTTGCGAAACGATACGCAAGGCATCTATGTCGAGACCGCTGTCGGTTTCATCGAGAATGGACAAACGGGGTTGCAGCATCGCCATTTGGAAAATTTCGTTTCTTTTCTTTTCACCACCGGAAAATCCTTCGTTGACCGAACGGCTGGCCAGCTTGTTATCCAGCTCTACGATTGCCCGTTTTTCCCGCATCATTTTCAGGAAGTCGGTGGCCGATAAAGGTTCTTCACCCCAATATTTACGTTTGGCATTGATGGCGGCACGCATGAAGTTGACCATACTTACTCCCGGAATTTCTACCGGATATTGGAAACTCAGGAAAATTCCTTCGTGAGAGCGGTCTTCGGGAGCGAGCGATAACAGGTCTTTCCCGTAGAATTCGACACTGCCTTCGGTTACCTCGAATGCTGGATTACCTGCGAGTACCGATGAAAGGGTACTTTTTCCGGAACCGTTGGGCCCCATGATTGCATGGACTTCACCGGGTTTTACGATGAGGTCGATACCTTTCAATATCTCTTTGCCGTTGATGTTGGCGTGCAGATTTTTTATGGTGAGCATATTTCTGTAAATTTGATTTGTGTATATGTTGTCTTACCGGGCGGTTGAGTTTTTTATCCGACCGAGCCTTCGAGGGTGATTTGTAGGAGTTTCTGTGCTTCTACGGCAAATTCCATAGGAAGTTTATTCATCACCTCTTTGGCATATCCGTTGACGATGAGGCCGACTGCTTCTTCGGTAGGAATACCGCGTTGGTTACAATAGAATATTTGGTCTTCGTTGATTTTAGACGTTGTCGCTTCGTGCTCGACGATTGCCGTATCGTTTTTTATATCCATGTAAGGAAATGTATGCGCACCGCAATGGTCGCTCAGCAATAGACTGTCGCATTGGGTATAGTTGCGGGCGTTTTCTGCTCCCTGCGATACGCGTACCAGCCCTCGGTAGCTGTTTTGGCTGTAACCGGCCGAGATTCCTTTCGATACGATGGTGCTGCGGGTATTTTTGCCGATGTGTATCATTTTTGTCCCGGTATCGGCTTGTTGGTAGTTGTTGGTTACTGCTACCGAGTAAAATTCGCCTATGGAGTTGTCTCCGGCAAGAATGCAACTGGGATATTTCCAAGTAATGGCAGAGCCTGTTTCTACTTGTGTCCAGGATATTTTAGAATGGTCGCCTTTGCACAATCCTCTTTTGGTTACGAAGTTGTAGATACCGCCTCGTCCTTCTTTGTCGCCGGGATACCAGTTCTGCACTGTCGAATATTTTACCTCGGCACGCTCGTGAGCCCTGATCTCTACAATGGCGGCATGCAGTTGGTTTTCGTCCCGCATGGGAGCCGTACAACCTTCGAGATAACTTACATAACTGTCGTCATCGGCTATGATGAGAGTACGTTCGAACTGTCCGGTGTTTGCTGCATTGATGCGGAAGTAGGTTGACAGTTCCATCGGGCAACGCACCCCTTTGGGGATATAGACAAACGACCCGTCGCTGAATACCGCCGAATTGAGGGCGGCAAAAAAGTTGTCCCGATAAGGTACTACCGTACCGAGATATTGCTTGACGAGGTCGGGATAGTCCTTTACGGCTTCGCTGAAAGAACAGAATATGACTCCTAACTCGGCCAGCTTTTCTTTGAATGTGGTTTTGACGGAGACACTGTCCATGACGGCGTCGACGGCGATACCGGAAAGTTTCATCTGCTCTTCGAGCGAGATACCCAATTTATTGAACGTGTCGAGCAGTTCGGGATCTACTTCATCGAGACTTTTGGGCGACTCTTTCTTTTTGGGGGCTGCGTAATAGCTGATAGCCTGATAGTCGATTTCGGGTATGTCGAGATGAGCCCAACGGGGCATTTCGAGCGTTTTCCAATGGGCAAACGCTTTAAGGCGGAAGTCGAGCAACCATTCGGGTTCGTTCTTCTTGGAAGAAATGAGTCGTACGATATCTTCGTTGAGTCCTTTGGGTATGACTTCGGTATCGATGTCGGTAACAAATCCGTATTTGTAGTCCGATGAGGTTACTTCATCGATGATTTTCTCCGACTCCTCGTTTTTCCTTTGAGGTTGGAGATCTTTATATGAATTGTTGAGACTTTCTTTTTTCATTGCCATGCGTTACGCTGTTTAGGCGGTAAAGCCTTCGTTTACTGTAAAAACGCCGGAAGTTCGTCTTTGTTTATTTCCGGCAGAGAGATATTTATGTCGGGAATTTCTACTTTTTCTTTGGACCAATCGATGACGAAAGGAGCTACTTTCAGTACGATTTGGCAGAGTCGCGCTTCCTGCGGGATAGGAGGTACGGAGTTTTTTCCATCACCGCCCAGTATCGTATAAAGATTGAGTAGGGCACTTGCTACAAGCAGATATTTGAAACAGCAGAAAATGCTCCCGGTAATGCGGTCAAACCACCCCAGATGCAACATGTGTAATGTTTTTTTGAGGAGGCGGGCCAAAAAGTTGCACCCGAACAGAAGGACAAGGAATGAAGTAAGATAGGCTAATTTATGGGTTATGCCGGGGCTTGCGAAATCGAATTTGTTGAGCAGGTTCTCGAATATGGGAGTAAAAAGATTGGCGAACAAAATGGCGACGATCAATCCTCCCAAAGAACCGAGTTGCTGTACGATACCTTTGTAGTAACCGTGTACTAATCCGTAAGCGAGAATGGCGCCAACGATAATATCTATAATCTGTACGTTCATCGTTGTCCTGTCAAAAAAGATGATAAGGCGGTATCTGTTTATCGGTATCGATACCGCCTTATCGTGTTATCAGAGAGTTTTCTTTACCTCTACTTCTTCGTAGGCTTCGATGAGGTCGCCTACTTTTATATCGTTGTAGTTGGCGAGGTTGAGACCGCATTCATAGCCGGTGGCGACTTCTTTTATATCGTCTTTGAACCGTTTCAACGAACCGAGCTCGCCGGTGTATATCACGATACCGTCGCGTATGAGGCGCACCTTGTTGGTCCGTTTTATTTTGCCCTCTTTTACGATACCGCCGGCAACGGTGCCCACTTTGGAGATGTGGAATGTCTCGCGCACTTCGACGGTGGCGGTAACCTCTTCCTTGATTTCGGGAGCAAGCATACCTTCCATGGCAGCTTTTACCTCTTCTATCGTATCGTAGATAATCGAGTAGAGACGGATATCCACACCTTCTTTCTCGGCCAGTTTACGGGCGGCGATAGAAGGACGTACTTGGAAACCAACGATGATGGCATTCGAAGCGGCAGCCAGTGTAACGTCCGATTCCGAAATTTGTCCTACGGCTTTATGCAGTACATTTACTTGTATCTCCTCGGTCGAAAGTTTGATAAGCGAGTCGCTCAATGCTTCGATCGAACCGTCGACGTCGCCTTTCACGATGATGTTCAACTCTTGGAAGTTACCGATGGCGATGCGGCGTCCTATATCGTCGAGCGTAAGCAACTTATGGGTACGCAATCCTTGCTCGCGTTGCAGTTGTTCGCGTTTGTTCGCTATTTCTCGTGCTTCTTGGTCGCTGCCCAGTACTTTGAACTGATCGCCGGCGGTCGGAGCACCGTTCAATCCGAGTATGAGGACGGGAGCCGAGGGGCCGGCTTCTTTGATGCGTGCGTTCCGCTCGTTGAACATGGCTTTGACTCTACCGAATTGCGTTCCTGCCAGTACGATGTCGCCTGTGTGCAATGTACCGTTTTCTACCAGTACGGTGGCAACGTAACCACGACCCTTGTCGAGTGCCGACTCGATGATCGAACCCGAAGCGCGCCGGTTGGGATTGGCTTTCAGGTCGAGCAATTCGGCTTCGAGCAGAACTTTTTCCATCAATTCTTTTACGCCGGTACCTTTTTTTGCCGAAATATCCTGTGATTGGTATTTACCACCCCATTCTTCGACCAAATAGTTCATATTGGCAAGTTCTTCTTTTATCTTGTCGGGATTGGCGTTGGGCTTGTCGACCTTGTTGATGGCGAAGACGATGGGAACGCCTGCGGCCGACGCGTGGTTGATGGCTTCGACCGTTTGCGGCATGACATTGTCATCGGCCGCAACGATGATAATGGCGATATCCGTTACTTTGGCACCTCGTGCACGCATGGCGGTAAACGCTTCATGACCGGGAGTATCGAGGAATGTGATGCGGCGGCCGTCTTCGAGAACGACATTGTATGCCCCGATGTGTTGCGTGATGCCTCCGGCTTCACCGGCGATGACATTGGCATTGCGTATGTAGTCGAGCAACGATGTTTTACCATGATCGACGTGTCCCATAACGGTTACGATAGGAGGACGTTGGGTGAGATCTTCTTCCCGATCTTCTTCTTCGTCCATCGCTTCGGCAACCTCCGCGCTTACATATTCGGTTTCATAACCGAATTCTTCGGCGACGATATTGATGGTTTCTGCGTCGAGACGTTGGTTTATCGATACCATGATGCCGAGGCTCATGCAGGTGGCGATGACATTGTTTATCGGCACATTCATGAGGCTGGCCAAGTCATTTGCCGTTACAAATTCGGTAAGTTTCAGTATACGGCTTTCTTCCATCTCACGTTCGGCAGCTTCTTGTGCCTTGTTCGAGAAAGCCTCCCTTTTTTCTTTACGCCATTTGGCACTTTTTTTCTGGCTTTTGGACGTGAGACGGGCAAGAGTTTCTTTGATTTGTTTTTGCACGTCTTCTTCATTGACTTCGGCCTTGACGGGCTTTTTCAATTTCGGAGGTTGTTGTTTGCCGTTGTTGTGGCGATCGCTGCTATACGAGTTGTCGACACTGTGTTCGATGTCGATGCGTTCCTTTTTGATACGTTTCCGTTTTTTACGTTCGCCGTCGCTTTCTGTATTTGTATTTTCGGTTTGAGGTGCGGCCGGACGTTTGGTATCGGTACGTTGTTTTTCTTTGGCTTCCCGTTCCTTGCGTTTTTCTTCTTTGCTTTTTTTCTTGGGACGAGTTTGCTGGTTGATAGCCGATAAGTCGATTTTACCGACGACGTTGATACCCGGTGTTTTGACCGTATTCAATTTGAATATTTCTTCGTTTTTGGGGGTAGCGACTTCGGTCTCTTCTTTTTCTTCGCCCTTTTCCTCATCAGCGTTTTCGGAAATCATTTCTTTTTCATTCTCGATATTTATCGGTTCGGGGATTTCCTCTTTTTCGGGTTCTGTCTCTACCGTATCGTCGATTTCCGGCTCTTCCACAGGTGCGACTTCTTCTTCCGTTTCTGCAAGAGGTGCGGAAAAAGATTCTATTGCTTTTTCTACTTTTTCCGTTTCTTCGGACGGAACAGTTTCTTCCTCGGGGCGGATCTTCGGTTCTTCGACTTTTTTATGTAAGTTGTCTAAGTCGATTTTACCGACGGCTTTGATATGAGGTTTGAGCGATTCGTCGATAACAGTCTCGATTTCCTGAGGCTCATTGAGGGTATCTTCCTGAGCGGCTTTTTTCTCTTTCTGCCGTTCTTGGCTGATGCGTTCCGATTCTATTTTCAGATCCTTATCGGTACTGAATTCTTTGACGAGCAAATTATATTGTTCGTCGGTAATTTTGGTATTCGGGTTCAATTCGATCTCGAAACCTTTCTTTCGCAGGAACGCGGCTACCGTTTGTATACCTACGTTTAAATCTCTTGTTACTTTATTTAACCTTATCGACATAGTTACATTTTAACGTTGATGAATGTTGTTTGCCACTTTTCTTTTTCTCTTGTGGCTGCGAGAGCGTAGAACCGGACGGAACGGTTGGGTGGTCCGAAGATTATGCTTCCTCGTCGGTGTCTTCGAATTCTGCTTTCAGAGTTTTGATAACTTCATCGACCGTATCTTCTTCGAGGTCTGCACCTTCGATAAGCTCTTCCCGGCTTTTTGCCAGTACGCTTTTTGCTGTGGCGCAACCGATGCTTTTCAGTGCCTCGATAACCCATTCGTCGATTTCGTCTTTGAATTCATCGAGATAGATATCTTCTTCCTCGCTCTCGTCGATATCCCGATATACATCGATCGTGTAACCGGTGAGCATGCTGGCGAGTTTTATGTTGAGGCCGCCTTTTCCGATGGCGAGCGATACCTCTTCGGGTTTGAGGAATACTTCGGCCTTTTTCTCTTCTTCGTTGAGGCGTATTGAAGATATTTTGGCGGGGTTCAGTGCCCGTTGTATAAAGAGAGAGGTGTTGGTCGTATAGTTGATGACGTCGATATTTTCATTACGCAATTCCCGTACGATGCCGTGGATACGCGAACCTTTTACTCCTACGCAGGCACCGACCGGGTCGATACGTTCGTCATATGATTCTACGGCAATCTTTGCGCGTTCGCCGGGAATGCGGGCGACTTTGTGTATCGTGATGAGGCCGTCGTGTATCTCGGGAACTTCGAGCTCGAAAAGGCGGCGCAAGAAATCTTCCGATGTACGGGAAACGATAATCTTGGGATTATTGTTTTTATTATCTACTTGCAGAATGGCTGCTCGTGCGGTTTCTCCTTTGCGGTAGAAATCTCCGGGTATTTGTTCGGATTTGGGAAGAATCATCTCATTGCCTTCGTCGTCGATGAGCAGCATCTCTTTTTTCCAGATTTGGTATACCTCGGCACTTACCAGTTGTCCTATTTTATCTTTGTACTGGTTGTAAATCGCGTCTTTTTGGAGTTCCAGAATTTTCGAAGCCAATGTTTGGCGCAAGTTCAATATGGCGCGACGACCGAATTTCTCAAAGAATACCTCGTCGGTAACCTCTTCGCCCACTTCGTAATCTTCATCGATTTTTTTTGCCTCCGACAGAGAGATTTGCAGGTTGGTGTCTTCGACCTTATCGTCTTCTACGACTTCACGGTTACGCCATATTTCAAAGTCCCCCTTGTCGGGATTGACGATGATGTCGAAGTTTTCGTCTGTACCGAACATTTTCGCTAATACGTTGCGGAAAGATTCTTCCAACACGCTGATCATGGTGGTACGGTCGATGTTTTTCAATTCCTTGAATTCGGAGAAGGTGTCGACCATGCTCATAGTTTCCTCTTTCTTGGCCATTTTATTTGAATCTGATTAAATATTTTGTGTATTTTATATCACTGTAAGAAAAGGTCAAATCTTCTTCGACCTCGATTTTGCGTTTGGCTCCTTCGGGTTTTACTTTTTTTGTAACCGTCAGGGTGAATGCATTTTCATCGGCGGCTTTGAGTATTCCGTTGTGTTTTATGCCGGTACGAGTGAGAACCTCTACTTCATTGCCGATGTTTTTTTGATATTGCCGTACCACTTTGAATGGTGATGTTATACCGGCTGACCCTACTTCGAGTTCGTAATCTTCGACATCTCTGTCGAGCCGGCTTTCGATGAAATGGTGCAATGTCGTGCAACGATCTATGTCTACACCTTCATCGTTGTCTATTTCCACTACGATACGGTTGTCGGGGGCAACGGTGATGTCGACCACGAAAAGATCGGTTTCCCGTATTCCCTCTTTTACGATTTCTTCTACAATTTTAGGGTCTATCATAGATTTTGGATATATCGACCGATTTAGAATAAAACGAGGGGACAAATTTGTCCCCTCTCCTTCGGCTCATTTACGAGGCAAATATAGCGGTTTTCTTCGGTGTGTGCAAACATGTCCCTCTTTTTTGTTTGAGAAATCGTTTTTTGAGGTGTGTATTTATTTTTATTTAACATATAGGGGCTCAATAATTTGTGGGGAAAGGGAAATTCCGGAGTTCTTTTCTCAATATCAGTTCGTTTCCGTTACAGTATCGGTTGCATATTTCGTGGAATTTGGCGCTGTGGTTCATTTCGCTCAAATGGGATAGTTCGTGTAGTATGACGTAGTCGATGAGGCGGTCGGGTAGGTACATGAGGTGGTACGACAGGCTTATGCGTCGGTCGCTTCGGCATGTTCCCAGCCGTCGAGAGCCTCTGGTGATGATCAGCTCTTTGTAGTTGTTTCCGGTTTTTTGTGCCCAATATTCCAATCGTTGAGGCAGAAAATTTTCTGCGGCATTTTTCAGATGTGGTTGTATGTGTTTGGCAATGGATTTTTGTATGTTTTTATCGTTGTATTCGGTCAATTGCGGTAAAACGATATGCAAAGTGTTGTCGTGTAGACGACTGCTTATCGTGTGGTGGTCGCCGCACGATATCATGATGACGAACGTACGGGTATAGATAATATCGCCCGGTTGCAGGAAACGACCTTCGGTTCGTCGGAATAGTTTGCGTAAATCGTCCCGTTTTTCTTCAATACTTTGCTGTATGGCGTCGATTCGGGTATGTCGCGGGTGGGTGATAGATAGAGAACCGTATCGAATACGAAAAATAAGATGTCTTGCCGTAGAGCGTTCGAGGAGGGTTATTTCCCCGAATTCCCGATCGATAATGGTCGCAGATTTCATGTCGCAAATATAATACAATCCGGTGTGATTGTAAAAGATATTCTGCGAATGTGCTTTTATGTTTTTGGAAGAGGGATTTACGGAAAATTTTTCGATTGAAGTACAGTCTTGTTTTATTGGCTGAGTATGGAAAGCAGTTTTGATAAGTAGGACAGGTGTGTTGCGTCGATTTGTTCTTCGGGGCAGGCTCCGGTCATATAAATGAGATAACTGGCAAACTGTAAACGGGTTTCTATCTCCTCTATGGTCGAAAAGATTTCGTAGGGATCGACCGAAGTTATTTCTAGTATATCGGGATAGAAATCGTATTTTTTACAGACACTTTCGATGAGATTGTGTTTCCCTTTTGTGAGAGAGGTGCGATTTCCCGAAAGTATGATCATGGTTTGTAATAGGGCTGCTAATTCTTTTTTGTTCGGTTTTTTCATCATATGGCTTGTTTTTATTTTTATGACAAAAGTAATAAAAACAAACCAATTAAATATGATACAAATCGGTTATAATACTATTTATTTGGTTAATAAAGATGAAATAAATAATATTATGGGAGGGGTGTTTATAAGATAGAAATGAAAAATATATGTTGAGAGTAGAAATTCCTTTATTCAGATATTGCTTCGCAAGTCGAGCCCCCACATGAGTTTTTTTCGTAAGGTGTCGGTAAAGAGTTGATTGTTGCGTTTGATCACCCGTATGGGGAACGGCGCTTTGCGCAATGTAATACTTTCTCCCGAAGTCTTTTCTTCGGAGCGGCCGTCGAGACTGACCAGAAAATGCCGGTTCCTGCCTTCGGCGACAAGCCTGATTTCGGCATCGTCGCCGATAACGAGCGGACGTACATTGAGGCTATGCGGTGCGACGGGAGTGATAATGAAATTGGACGCTTGGGGGGCAACTATAGGGCCGCCGACACTCAGGGAATATCCCGTTGATCCGGTGGGGGTGGCTACCAGTAATCCGTCAGCTTGGTATGTGTTCAGGAATGTATTGTCGAGATAAGCGTGTATGGTAATCATTGACGATGTGTCGAGTTTCAATACGGCGACTTCATTCAGGGCGTACGGCCATGTTGCCCGGCTGCCATCGGTGATATGCAGCAGCGATCGCTCCTCGATATGGTAGCGACCGGCCATGATTTCATCGATGGCTTGTTCTGTCTCGCTGCTTTGCACATCGGCGAGAAAGCCCATGCGTCCGAGGTTGATGCCCAGTATCGGAATGCGTTTGTCCCCGATGCGCTCGGCGGTTTTCAGAAAAGTTCCGTCCCCACCTAAACTTAAAGAGATGTCGGCCTGAAAATCATTTCCCGAAAGGACCGTTATTTCCGGCAGTTTGATACCCATATCCTGCATGACCCGCAGAAATTCCCGGTCGATGAGCAGTTCGGGAGCATATTTTTGCAAAGAAGAAAACAATATGTTTATTTCATCTTGTTTGCCCGAGGCATACGATTTTCCGAAAATAGCAATTCTCATGGGTCGTCGATAGTGGATTAGTGGAAATTTTGTAAATAAACTTGCAAATGTGCGATAGTTTTTTTTCTGAATTGAACAAAAGCTATTATTTTTGCGAGTAATATCTGTGTACAAAAATAGCAAAAAAAATTTGTATGCTTATATCGAAATCCGAAAAACGGAATAATCACTATCGTTTTATGACACAGTTAAGCGTAAATGTAAACAAAGTCGCTACCTTGCGCAATGCGCGGGGAGGCTCTGTTCCCGATGTGTTGAAAGTCGCTCTCGATTGCGAACGTTTCGGTGCACAGGGAATTACCGTGCATCCGCGTCCCGATGAGCGCCATATCCGCTATGCCGATGTATATGCTTTGCGTCCGGCATTGCATACCGAGTTCAACATCGAGGGAAATCCTATCGGTAAATTCATCGATTTAGTCTTGCAGGTGAAGCCAGCGCAAGTAACGATGGTTCCCGATGCCGTAGATGCTATAACATCGAATGCAGGGTGGAATACGCGTGATAATTTCGATTTCCTCAGCGAGACGGTCGACCGCTTTATCCAAGCCGGGATACGCACCTCCATATTTGTCGATGCCGACCTCGAAATGATAGAATGGGCGGCCAAGACGGGAACCGATCGTGTCGAATTATATACCGAACCTTATGCGTCGGGTTATGCCGCCGATCGCGAGAAGGCCGTTGCCCCGTTTGTCGAAGCTGCCAAGCTGGCGCATAAATTGGGTATGGGTGTGAACGCCGGCCATGATCTCAGTCTCGAAAATCTTCGCTATTTCCATGAGCAGGTTCCCCATATCGATGAAGTATCGATAGGTCATGCCCTGATTTGCGATGCCTTGTATTTGGGCCTTGAAGAAACGATTCGACGTTATTTGGATTGCTTGAAATAAATACTCATACGAATAAAAATATTTGACATGACTCTTTTGCTTTCTCTTTTGGCTCAAACCAATATGGTGGAACCGGTGCAGGCCGTCGTTCTTGAAGCTCAAACCGCAGTGCCGCCGTTGAACCTTTGGTCGTTATCGCTCAAAGGCGGTTTCATCATGATTCCTATCGTGTTGTTGTCGCTGGTAACGATTTATATATTTGTCGAGCGTTTACTGGTGCTGCGTGATGCTGCCCGTCAAGACGACACTTTCATGCAGCGAATCAAAGATTATATTCATGCCGGAGATGTAGAGTCGGCGTTGAACCTGTGTAAGAAAAATCCTACGCCGGTGGCTCGTCTCGTAGAAAAGGGCATTACGCGCTTGGGACGTCCCATGAATGATGTGCTGGTGGCCATCGAGAATGTGGGAAATATTGAAGTGGCGAAACTCGAACGCCGTTTTACTTGGATTGCCACTACTGCCGGAGGCGCTCCCATGCTCGGATTCTTGGGGACGGTAACCGGTATGGTACGTGCCTTCTTCGATATGGCAAACGCAGGCACCAATGTGGATGTCTCCCTATTATCCGGCGGTATCTATGAGGCCTTGGTAACAACCGTTGGCGGTCTGGTAGTTGGTATCATTACATTGTTCGCGTACAACTATCTGGTGTCTCAAGTAGATAACGTCGTGAACAAGATGGAGGCTCGTACGATGGAATTCATGGATTTATTAAATGAACCGGCTAATTAATTGGAAATGGAGAATTGAAAATTATGGCTCTAAAAAGAAGAACAAAGGTAAACGAAGCGTTCAGCATGGCCTCTATGACCGACGTCATATTCCTCTTGCTGATCTTCTTCATGGTTACCTCTACCGTTGTAATCCCGAACGCCATCAAGGTTACCTTGCCGCAAGCGCAAAAGCAAACAGCGGCGAAACCTCTTACGAGGGTAACGATAGACGCGAACTTGAATTACTACGTGGCATTTGGAAAGCAAAAAGAGGTACAGGTCTCATTTGATGAGATCACTCCTTTCTTGCAAGATAGTTACGCAAAGGAACCGGAGATGTTCGTCGCCTTATATGCCGACGAGACCGTGCCTTACAAAGAGATTGTAAAGATACTGAATATAGCGAACGAGAATAAATTCAAGATGGTGCTTGCCACCCGTCCGCAGAAATAACAGATATGAGACTGAATAAGGATGACATATACAGTTTGATCGGTACCGTTGCTTTTCACGGTGTCATTCTACTGATACTTTGGTTTACCGTATTGAAAACCGAGGTACCGGATGAAGACGGGGGTGTACTCGTTAATTTCGGGAATGTAGATGCCGCCGCCGGAATGTTCGAGCCCAAATATACCGGGCAAGAACCGCCTCAGGAAACGACCACTCCCCCTCCTCCCGTACCGGAGCCGCAAGTGGAAACACCCAAGCAGGAACTCATCACTCAAGATATCGAGGAAAGCGTAGCCCTTGAGGACGCTAAAAAGAAGAATGAGGAAGAGAAACGCAAGAAACAAGAGGCTGAGAAGAAACAGAAAGAAGAGGAGGAGAAAGAACGTATCCGCCGGGAAGAAGCCGAGAAGAGACGTCTGGCCGAGGAACGCCGCAAGAAGGAACAAGCCATTAGCAACAAGGTGGCCGGAGCTTTTGGTATGGGAAACGCCGAGGGTAACAGCCAAGGCGACGCTGAAAGCGGAACCGGTAACCAAGGAAGTCCGTTCGGTAACTCTGATCACGGGGCGAATGAAGGCGTAGGCGGTTACGGATCATTTAATTTGAACGGCCGTTCCATTGGTGCCGGAGGTCTCCCCCGTCCCGCTTATACGATCCAAGAGGAGGGGCGTATTGTTATCAATATAACCGTAGATCCGAAAGGCAACGTTATATTTGCCGAGGTAGGCCGGGGAACTAATATCGACAACGCCTCCATGCGTAAAAGCGCTTTGGACGCGGCTCGAAAGGCGAAGTTCAACAGTATCAGCGGCGCTAATAACCAGAGTGGTACTATTACTTACGTGTACAAATTTAAATAATTGAATCTTATGAAGAAAGCGATCGTATTCTTAGCGAATGGCTTCGAGGAAATGGAAGCCACGGGAACCGTAGACATTTTGCGTCGCGGAGGTATAGACACGAAAACAGTCTCCATCACAGACGACCGTAAAGTGATTGGCGCTCACAATATGGAATATACGGCTGACGCCACATTTACCGAAATCGATCTTTCGGATGCTGATGCCTTGATCTTACCCGGAGGCATGCCCGGAGCATCCAACTTGAACAATTCGGAACCGGTGAAAGAAGCCTTATTACAACAATACCGTGAAGGACGTATCGTAGCGGCTATCTGCGCAGCTCCGATGGTATTAGGCGGTCTAGGTTTGTTAAAAGGTCGCAAAGCCACTTGTTATCCCGGGTTCGAACCGAAATTGATTGGTGCCACCGTAACAGGCGAGGCTGTCGAGGTAGATGGAAATGTAGTAACCGGTAGAGGACCGGGCTTGGTATTCAATTTTGGCCTAGCTTTAGTATCTGTACTAAAAGGTGACGCGGTTGCGGAGGAAGTTGCGGCCGGATTACTATTATAAGATTTAGATCATCAGTCGAAACCCAATAGAATAGGGAACGTAATCCATTGAGTTATGTTTCCTATTCCATTGAGTTTTATCACCTATCCTATTGACTTACGAGATATCCCCCAAAGAGCTCACTGCCCTATTCTATTTTGATCGTTTCAACCGCTTGTCGCTTCGTCCCATCCATGGATACCGCACGATAACGAACCGTGGAGAAATCAATGGAACGTAAATCTATATTCCGAATAACGCTATTGTACATCGTACGGTAATAAATCACATGGTTTCGCATATCCGTAACCGAAGTCCATTGAGTAGCGCTCGGTATATCGCAAGGTACTTGCCCTAATGGGAATTCGATCCCTACGGGAATATCAAAATTATTCAATATCTGGAAACACTGGAAAACCGTTTCCAATGCGGTTTCTTGTTGTGGGGCCGAAGCTTGGTAAAAAGCCGCACGAACGAAACGTGACGGTGGAGTTACGTCACCCGGAATCCCAAGGAAACCGCTTCCCGCACCAAATGAAGACAACTCGATATTTCCTAATTGTTGATTGGGGGCCGTACCCGGGAAAAGATTAACATAATTATTCAGGTTCGTCAGATGCCACTCGAAACTGGGAGAATTAGTCAGAACTCCTAACGTATTCTCATAGAAGTGTAGCTCACCCTTAATAATCTCAAGAACCAGTTGACGTCCCGACGGCTCGGCAAACCGCCAATGAACGGTAGACGCACGGGGATCTATATTGATAACATGCACTTTCTTAACAGCCTCTTTCACCTCCTCTACATTTGAACATTCCCCCAACAACCAAGACACTAATTGCAGATCAGAGATACTTTTATCCCGAACTGCGGCATTATATTTCTCATATTCACCGTACTTTGGAAAATAAAACAATCCAGCCGATAACCCAACCTCATTGAGTCCTTCGGCGATAAATTCCTTTTGCTCCACTGCCAAGCCCACATATCCATAACGTGCCGTGAAAGTCATTCCATCAACCCCATCCGGGGTATACGATCGTTCGGTGTATCCTCTTGGAACCACGACATACTGGCTGTTCAAATTACTTCCACCCCATTCTATCGTACGTGCTACAATAGTCGTACCGTCCTTGCTTTTTAAGGTAATACCGGTGCAAGCCTCTGCAGCGGAAGGATTAATAAGCAAGCCGGCAATCGCAAATAAAATAAAGAAATATCTCATAAGTATCATTTTTGATAAAAACAAGCGACAGGAAAAGGATGTTTTCAAGAAAAGAAATTTTAGATAGACAAACAGCACTTATTACCGGCGGAGCAAGCGGCATTGTCATCTTAGCGACCCTACGTGCCGCCTTACCTTCAATGACCGCAAAAGGAAAAGGAAGCATCGTAAACGTAGCCTCCATTGGAGGATTGACAGGAGATTTCCGGGGAACTCTTTATGGTATGAGCAAAGCTGGCGTCATCAATTTAACCCGTTACATTTCCGGACAGACTATCATCTCTGATGGAGGTATGACTTGCCATAATCCGACGATAGAGGATATTTCACATTGATGAAAGTTCTTATTTACATTATTAGTAAGAGAGCGATTCCTTCTCTTTATACATTTAGCATATAATGCCACAAAAGTAGCAGGGGCATTTTAACCCCATGTTATTTCAAGACTTTTTTGTATGTTTGCGGTCATTTTATCAAAAAGTATAATATGAATAATAATCTAAAAGGTTTCGCTTATGGAATAGCGACTTCTGTTACATTCGGTTTAATCCCTTTGTTTACATTGCCTCTTATGGAGAAGGGTATGCGGTTTGAT
>ERZ779885.970-NODE-970-length-30704-cov-9.131685_pt1 | contig 30704 bp, 15 predicted proteins | sample MGYA00511554_ERZ779885 | MGnify/ENA primary metagenome ERZ779885 (study PRJEB29588, sample SAMEA2160998) | human gut metagenome | biome: human gut; feature: human-associated habitat; material: faeces | place: Denmark | collected 2008/2010 ... | reverse complement strand
CCGTATCGCTTTGAACAAATGCGGTTCAAAGCGATACGGCCCCTTCCGATAACCCGCGGCGATTCGGCCGACCGGAAACTGCGGCATACCCGGCTATTTCACTTCACACGAGGAAGCCTCGGCGTAGTGATAGGTCACCGTCTGTTTCACGTCCGGATGCAGAGATTTCCCCACGGGACAAGTTTCCCCGGCCCCCTCGATTATCCTCCTGCACCGGTCCGTATAGCTGCCGGGAAAATAGAAATCGAGCTTTATCTCGGCGATACGGCGCGGATTGGCCGCCATGACTTTCTGTATCTCCACCCTCGTTCCCTTGAGTTCTATCTCCAGCCGGCGGGCCGCCAAGGCCATGAGCGTCAGCATACAGCTGCCCAAAGCCGCAGCCACCATATCGGTCGGCGAAATATATTCGCCCTTGCCGTTGTTGTCGGTCGGTGCATCGGTCATCACCTTGTTGCCCGACTGTACATGGGTTATCTCCGTTCGGAGGTCGCCCAGGTATAAGGTCTGTATCGTTGCCATCTTCTCGTATTTTTTATGGATTCGCAATTGCCGTTTCCGGCCCTTTTGTACAGAACAAAGATAATACCTGAACGCCACAATCCGAATACGAAACCCCCATCTCTTTTCCTATACCGCCATAAGGATTCCCTATCGTCGACGGCTCCCCTCCCTCCTGAAAACGGAACGGGACAGCCATGCCGTCCCGCCCGTTCACCGTATCGCCCGGATGGGGAGCCGGTTATCTTTTCACGAAAGAGCCGTTCTCCGACAATCCCGGAGCCTCCAGCACCAGCGTATAGGTACCCGGCGCCAGAGCGGAGACATTCAACGTACCGTACCCCCGGCTGTCCAACGCCACCGTACCCACAATCACCCGGCGGGCCGCCGCGTCGTACACCGTTACCTCCACTTCCGCATCCCGCACACCGGCCGCTATACCGAGTTCGTCGCCGGCCGGATTCGGAGAGAGCCGCAAACCCTCGGCAGGCGCAGCCGGTTCCGGGCCGTTCAGCACGGTAACGGTCAGGACGGACTGTACCCCCTCGCCGTCGAGGTCGGTAGCCGTCACCGTCACACGGCCCGTCCCCTTGCCGACCGGGAGAAGCACCAACCGCCCCTCCTGCACCGCAGCATCGACGATATCCTCGTTGCGGTTGATAAGCGAATAGGACAACATATCCCCGTCCCCGAAATTCGGGTCGGTGAAATATTCCGACAGGTCGAAACTCAGGGCATAGGCCTCACCGACATTCTCGAATTCGACGGGGGCGAAATCCTGCTGCGTTCGCGGTTTGCCGTTCTCGTAATCTCCGGTGGAGTGCGAAAAGGAGACCTTCTCCGACTCATGACCGAAACGGTCGATACCGGAGACTTCGAAACGGTACTCCGTATTGTACTGTCCCGTCCATATATAGGTCGCCGTCTCTGCTACGGCCGTATAGTTCCGCAGCACGACTTCGCCGGAGGTATCCGGAGCCTTGCCCTCGGTCTTGCCGATGCCCCGGCCCGTATAGGTCAGCCGGAACTCCGCTACGGGCAACCCGTTGCCGTCGGCCGGAACCGTCCATGCCAGTTCGAGCTCCCTTCCCATGGCTCTCGCGGCAGGCGCCGAAACCGTACCCGGAGCCGTACCGGCATCCTCCAGGAATATCATTCCCGCATCCGCAAGGCCGACACCGAGTTTGCCGTCGTATTTCGGCTCCACATATTCGCTGACGCTCCTGTAACTCCGCAGCAATATTTCACGGCACTCTTCGACGGTAAAACCGGGGTGGCCGACACCGTAATGAGCGATGACCAGCGCAGCGATACCCGACACATGCGGACAGGCCATCGAAGTGCCCCATTTATAACTGTAGCCTCCGTCGAGGTCGGTACTGTACACCCGGTCCGCATCGCTGTAGTTGCGGTCGTTGCCGTCAGCCCCTCCCGGAGCGAAGATGTCCACGTCGTCGCTGTAATTCGCATAATTGGGTCGGGTATAATCGGAACACATCGCCGTCACGCAGAGCGTCCGAGGGTCGGCCGCAGGCATACGGGCACTGGGTGTCCCCTCGTTGCCGGCAGCAAAGACCAGCAGGCCGCCCTTCATGGGCCCCGTCTGGTTGCCGTTCTCATCGACACCCGCATTGGCGATGAAGTAATCCAGCGCATCGGAGACATCCTGCGGCATCGCCACCCCGCTGGTGTATCCCCAGCTGTTCTGACTTATCACCGCTCCGTTATCCGCCGCATAGGCGTAGGCATCGGGATAACTGCCCGCATTGGCACTGGTGCTGTCGAATATCGCCAGAGACATTATCCGAGCGCCGTCGCCGTTGCCCGTGCCACCGGCCACACCGCAGACACCGATGCCGTTGTTATTGACAGCCGCCACCGTACCGGCCACATGCGTCCCGTGCCCCGAGTCGCCTTTGTTCTCGCCGCCGACCCATACCTCGCGATCCCAGGAGACGGCACCGCGCGTGACGAAGTTATACCCGTAAATATCGTCGATATAGCCGTTCCCGTCGTCGTCGGCACCCGTAGCCCCGTTTTTCTCCTGCGTATTGATCCACATGTTCGCCGCAAGGTCGGGATGCGTATATTTCACGCCCTGATCCACGATGGCAACCACCACGCCGGGGTTACCGGCCGTGATCGCCCAGGCATCCTGGGCGTTGATGTCGGCCCCGGCGCGGGACGTCGAGGCAACGGTCTTGTCGCCGTTGTTGTTGTAGTGCCACTGGCGGGAAAGCTGCGGATCGTTGAACCGCCCCGCGGCTGCGGCGCGGGTGGCAGCCATATCGGCAGCCGTCAGCGGTCGGCGCGGCCCTACCGAGGTCACATAAAGCTTCGTGTTGAACTCGACATTCCGGACTTCGGCCACGGCGGCCAGTTTCAGGGCGGCGGCTTCGAGGTCGGCCTGCTCGTCGAAAGTCATGACATACCATTTGTGCAGGCCTGCGGCACGCGTACGCTCCTCATGACGGGGTGTGTAGGGGAACACACGGCGCAGGGAGGTGATTTCAAGCCCCTGCAACACTTCGTCGACCGGGGCAATGCCCGAACGGGTCAGTACGGCAGCGTCCCCGGCATCGCCGCGCGTTGCGGCGAAGGAAGCCGCCGTAGCCTCGATGGTCGGCACGGCAGCATCGTCGAAACAAACGATCAGCGACCCCTGCTTGGCATCGTAAGGCGTGTTGATCAGCTTCGCGGCGGCTGCGGTATTCGCAGAAGAATTCCCGCCGTCGGCACCATCCATCGCCGGATCGGCGGTACACGCCGCCAGCAACAGCACGGCGAAAAGTAGAATTTTTTTATCAGCCATAGTCTATCGGTTTTTAGAGGGCGGAGCCGACCCCTCAGAGCCGGCTCCTCCCGATAATTATTCCAACATTGCCGGAATCGGTTACTTCAAGGATACCTTCTTGCCGATCATCACGATCGCCCCCGGAGCCTGGGGCATACTGCCCTCGCTGAAGGTCGCGACCGCATCGGCCACGCCCAGGTCGGGCTGCATACCGTAACCGCCGAATGTTGCACGGTTGACAGGTTTGCCGGTCTGCTCGCTCCAAAGTACCTGAATCAATTCGGGCCCGCGCAGTTCGACGAAATTGTTGGCCGGCCGTACCTCAAGCTCCCGGGCAACAGCCGCGGCAGTTACCGCATTGGGGTCGTTTGCGGGATTTATCAGCATCAGGTAGTCGAACTGTACCAGATCGGCAGCCAAATTCATGAATTTGCCCGTGGTTGGATCATAATTGCCGAAACCACCCCAATAGATACCTTTGAAGGTGTAGCCCTGCGTCACATAATTCGGGTTCGGAACGAATGCAAGGATTCCGTCATCGACATAGCCTGCATAGAGACAACCCTGGCTGCCATTTATTCCCGTGGGATTCTCTTCGTAGGTGAACATGTTGCCGACATGATAGGTCTTGAACATACCGATGTGGCAGGTCGGCATCGGGCTGACCAGTCCGTTGTACTTTGCCAGGAACGTGTCGTCTTTCGTATCCAGATTCGAAGCAAGGTAGGACGAAAGTCCCTTGACTTTGACGTAATTAGGATCGTCAGCATTCTCACTGAACGTGACCTTGCCGAGGTATTGGCGGTTGGTGGCATCATTTTCGTCGAATGCATCCACGGCATAGTAATTCCACGTCGTATTGAAGAGATCGTCTTTGCTCACCTCACCCTTGACGTCGTCGAATTTATACTTCTGCTGCATGGGGTCTTCCTTACCGGCGGTAGTCTGCTCGACGGCATAGACCTTGGAGAAATACCCGTTGAAAGCCGAAACCAGGAGCGTATAGCTCGTACCGCTGTTCAGGCCGACGAGGAACGGAACCAAAGACTCTTTGCCGTTGATCTTCGCGAGTTCTTCTTCCGTGAACGCATCGCCCGAGGATTTGGCAACCTGTCCCAACTGTGCCGTGCTCAGGCCTGCCAGGTCGGAAGTCTTGAACAAACCCCAATAACCCGACTGGATATTCTGTCCGAACAGGATCGCCTTGATCGAATTCTCGGGGGTATAGCCCAACGCCTCTTTTTCCCAGGAAAGTTCGGTTCTTACCGAAAGGATAACCGCATTCTGGGACTCCTCACCCGACTTGACGTACCCGAACGAGAGGAACGAACGCCCTACCAGTTCGCCGGCCGTGTTGTACATATTGCCGACGATCGAATAAACGCCCGTATCGTCGAACGAAGCGGAAACCGTGCCGGAAGCCGTGATTTCGGTGGAAGGGGTCTCACCCGATTCGATCTCGCCCGAACGGACGTCGGCCAACGCGTCGCTCATCGAGCCGTTGAAGAACGCGTATTTCACCTTGGCCACGTCCGCACCGAACTTGAAGCCGACCTTGACCACACCGGCCGCAGGCTCGGTGTTCGTCAGTGCGAGCGTATAGTCGTATGCCTTGGCACCCGGAAGCATGATCCGTTGCAGACCGCTGCCGTTGGCGCCGTACCACCCGCCGGAGACCGTGAAGTTCACCATGATGCCGGTGGCCGGGAAGGTAATAATACCGTCCTTGAGCGTACCGTAGAGGCTGGCCGACTCGCTCACGGAGGAGAAGTTGGCATTGACCTTCGAAGCAATTTCGATCTCGCCGTCACCTCCGAGCGTCACGCCCGTCGTCTGGTAAGGGATCCACACGGCATCGGGGTTGGTGGCGTCGATAATGATATTGGGTTCGGTGCAAGCCTGTGCGGTTCCGTTAAAGAGGGCCCGGATCAAATCCTGCGTAAAGGGATTCATGCGGTAGTAACCGGGTTTGTCGGCCCGCTCGTAAATCTCCACGTCGACCTCGGCGTTGGGGTTGGCGGTATTGAACAGCGTCGAAATGATGTCGTCGCGCCACTTGCCCTTGGTCTCGCCGCCTTTGCCCGTCAGTTTGTTCCACTTCACGCGGGTCACGCTGAAGGCGAAGCCCGTGGCTTTTTCACCATAGACGGAGGCGTACTTCTTGTCCTCGATATTGACCTCGCATTTATAGGTGGTACCGATTTCGGCCTGCGGGAACTGAATGCTGAAGGTCGTCTCCTCCTGCCCGTCGGCAAATTCGATCTGCGAGGGAACGAAGATTCCCTCCTCACTCGACGTTACGGCCACGGGAACTACGATCGCACCCTCGCTCTTCAGGCGGCGTACGGTGAACGTCATCTCGGTCGGAGCCGCGGGGTCGAGTTCCTTGGAACCTATATTCTCCTGCGTAGGGAAATAGACGCTGTAACAATCGGGATCTTCGGGTTCCCCGGGGTTGAAGTTCTCGTCGTCGTTACACCCCACGAAGAGGAACGCCGCCAGGAACACATATAATAAACTCTTGAGTGTTTTCATATTTTGTCGATGTTATCCGGTTCAAAACTTATTTAACTACGCATCCGTCGGTCAAACCAGCTCCGCTGCCGTTAACAGGGAACGTACCCTCGTTGTTGTTATCCTTGACAGGGTCGATAGCCGCATTGGCGTTGGTCTCCCCGGTGGGGATACGCATCAGCAGGATACCGTCCGTCGCCGCGATGTTGAACGCCCAGGCATCGGGGAAGTCCGACTTGCCGTCCGTCGTGCACCGCACGAGGTTCTTCTTCAGACGCATGATGTCGGTATAGGCATGGCCCTCGCCCCACAACTCGACGCGGCGCTGCCACCAGATCTCGCTCTGGAAAGCCTCGGGAGTCGTGGCGGCGCACGAATACGAAGGATCGCGGTAGGTCTTGACCCAATTCTCGAGCAGGGACTTGCCGCCGCCGAGGTTGCCGCCCATGGCCATGGCCTCGGCCTGGATGAGAAGCATCTCCTCGGCACGCATGATACACCAGTCGCCCGCGTTGATGTCCGTACCGCACTTATTTTCATAAGGCGCGAACTTCACGTTGGTATAGGGCTGGAAGGCACGCTTGACATTGGGAATCGCCAGCGAGCTGATGGCCGAGCCGGTCACGCCGTCCCAGTCCATGTGGTCGAGCAGCGGCGATTCGAGGCTGGCGTTGATCCACCATCCCTTGCGCACGTCCGTATCGGGGATCATGTTGTAAAGCAGCGAATTGATACGCTTATACAAACCCTGGCTGGTGGTATAACCGCGGGCAAAGGAGCAGAGGTGTCCGCCCCAGGTGATATTGCGGTAGTTGGCGGGGGTGTCGGCAGCCTTGTAGATGCCGGCCCAGATCCACGACGGGGAGTTGGCACTGTTGAAACCGGGAGCCGACACGTCGTCCTTGGAGAGGAACGTGTAGCCGCTCAGGGCAGCTTCGGCATCGGTGGCAGCTTCGCCCCAGTTGTTCATCACCAGGTTCACGCGGGCACGCATTCCGTAAGCCACGTTCCGGTCGGCGGCGGCCTTGCTCGTGCGCTGGAAACCCTCGAGGTCGGCGATGGCCTGCGTCAGATCGTCGTAGATCAGCTTGTAGATCTCGGCATTGGTGGCACGGGGGTTCGCACCGGCACGCTCGGCCGGCATGTCCCACGTCACGATGGGTACCGTCGGTTTGTCCTCGTTGCCCTTGTAGGTGAACTGGAAACGCTGCGCCAGCGTGAAGTTGGCGAACGCACGCGCCACCAGAGCCTGGCCGCGATAGTGGATAAGCGTCTGGTTTTCGGTATCCGCAGGGATCGTAGCCAGGATGTCGTTGGCCTGCTTGTTCAGCTTGTAGCAGAAATTCCAGGTGAACATGGGCACGGCATAGTTGGCGTTGCGATCCGAATACTCGAACGCAACCGAAAACCACTCGTAGTCGCTGTTGTCCGATACCATGTCGGCACCGTTGCCGTCGGTGGCGATACATACGGCAGGATAGCTGAAGTCGTTGTGGAAAGGCGTGGCGCTACCTCCGGCCCAGTTGGGCAGGAGCTTCGTGAAGATCGAAGACAGGGTGTTGATATCCGCCTGCAGACGTTCGGGGTTGTCCTCCACGACCTCCTTTTTCTGATCCTCGGTCACAATACCGCTCTCGGGGAACGTATCGAGGTCGGAGCAGGAGACCATAACCGCCGTCCCCAGGGCAAATACCCATATTTTATTGATTGCTTTCATATACACGTTGTTATTTGATTGTGCCAAAATTAGAACGTCAGGTTAATACCGCCCGAAATGGTACGCAGGGCCGAATAGGAGGTGTTGTCCGCAGTACCCGTACCGCCGAATACGATGCGGGGGTCGAGACCTTCGCGGGCGGAGAAGACGGCGAGGTTGTCACCCGAGAAATAGATGCGGATGCTGCCCAGGCCGATCTTGTTCGACCACTTCTTGGGAAGGGTATAGCCTACCGTCACATTGTTGACCGAAAGGTAGTCGGAGCTTACGAGGAAGCGCGACGAATATTTCTGGTTCGAATCGTCGGACGAGTTCAGGCGCGGGACATTCGTGTTGGGGTTCTCGGGCGTCCAGGCCTTGAGGGCATCCTTGTGGAAGTTCATACCCAGGTTATCGCCGTAGTGCATCAATTCGTGGTAGGTGTTGTCGTAGAGTTTGCCACCGAGCTGGTAAGCGAACTGTGCCGAGATATCCACGCCGTAGAAGCTCAGCGAAGTGGCGAAGCCGCCGCTCACCTTGGCCAGCGTGCTGCCCTGGCGGGCCTGGCGGGCGTTGTCGTAAACATCCGTGGTCGAATAATCGCCGTTGTCGGGGTCTACGTACCAGAGCGACTTACCGGTGTTGGGATCGACACCCGCATAGGTCTTCAGGTAGGAGTCGTACATCGAGCCGCCCACCTCGCGGATCGCCATCGAGTAAACCAGTCCCGTCTCGGGCACGTCGCCGTCGAGCGAGAGGATCTTGTTCTTGTAGTGCGTCATATTGAGATCCAGATCCCACGAGAAATTCTTATAGCGCAGCAACCCGGCGGACAGCTGGATCTCGACACCGGCGTTGCGCATCGAACCCACGTTGATAGGCTGCCGCGAGTAACCCAGCGAAGGAGGTACGGGTTTGTAGTAGAGCATGTCCGAGGTCTTGCGCGAGAAATACTCGACGCTACCGCTCAGGCGGTCGTCCCAAAGGCCGAACTCGACACCCACGTTGAGCGAGTGCGAGGACTCCCACGTAATGTTCTTATTACCCTTGTAGTTGAGCGTCAACGAGAAATCGCCGTCGACACGGCCTACCGAATACTGATCCTGGTAGGGATAGTAGTTGCTGTAACCGCTGGGATCGAGCAGGTCGTCGTTACCCTGGATACCATACGAAGCCTTCAGTTTCAGCATGTTGAGCCACTTCACATCCTTCAGGAAGTTCTCCTTGGTCAGCAGCCATGCACCACCCACGGAACCGAAGTTACCCCAGCGGTGGTCGGGATGGAAGCGCGACGAAGCATCGCGGCGGTAGGATGCCGAGAAGAAATACTTGCCGTCGTAGTCGTACTGCACACGCGAGAGAATACCCATTGTAAAATAGGTATCGGTGTAGGACGAAACCTGCGGGGTCTCATAGATCGTGTTGTCCAGCTCCCCTACATTGGGATTGTAAAGGTCGGTGTTGCTGCCCGAGAGGTACTGCATCTTCAGCGAATAGTTCTCGAAGCCGACCAGCACGTCGAAGTTGTGCTTCTGGGCGAACGTTCTCTTGTACGAAGCCAGGTACTGCTGGTTGACGCCGAACGTACGCGACTGCGCAACGGAGACCGAACCTTTGCCGATATAGGAACCGTAGTAGGAGTTATAAAGGTGGTTCGCACGGCGGTTGATGGCGCTGGCACTGATGTTGGCCGTGACGTTCAGCCCCTCGACGGGCGTCACGGTCGCAAACCAGTTGCCGTTGATCGCATCAGTATAGGTGCGGTGGCGATCCAGGTCGATCGAGATCATGGGGTTGGCACCGCCCGAGAACGAGCGTATCTGGTTGGTATTCACACCCGAGTCGTAGATCTTATTGCCGTGTTCGTCGTACATGATCTTCTTATCGGCATCGCGCACATACATCGGGTAGATCGGGGCAATCATGTTGGCCAGGTAGAACAGGTTGCCCGACGAACCCCAGTCGGTCTGCCCCGTAGGGGAGTTGGTAATAGCGTGCGAGAAACCGATATTGCCACCGACCTTCAGCCACTTCTTGGCCTGGTAATCGGCCTTCATACGGGTCGAATAACGGGTGAAGCCCGAATTCTTGATGATGCCCGAATCGTCGAGGTAACCGGCCGAGAGGTAGTAGTTGAGGCGTTCCGAAGCACCCGCGATGGAGACGTTGTACTCCTGGCGCAGGTTGCCGCTGCCGAACAGCTCGTCGTACCAATCGTCGGGGGTGTAGTAATACTGCCCGTCGGAGTAGCCCAGTTTGGCGTTGGGATTGAGTTTGCCGTTGGCACCGATCAGCGTCTGGCCTTCGGGAAGCGTGTAGACGTTGTAACCCGTACCGCCGTTCGTCGAGTCGAACAGGGCGGAGTTGGCAAACGCGCGCGAATCCGCCGCCGAGCTCCCGGCATAGAACTTACTGTTGTACAAAGCTTTGTAGCCCAGTTCGTAATACAGGCCCGGATCGGAAATCACGTCGTAATTGGGCACACCGCGGGAGTTGGTACCCCACTTGGCGTCGAAGGTCACGGTCGCATCCTGCGACTTGCCGCGCTTGGTGGTGACCAGCACGACGCCGTTGGCACCGCGGGCACCGTAGATGGCCGACGCGGCGGCATCCTTCAGCACCGTGATCGACTCGATATCGGCACTGTTCAGGAACGAGAGCGACCCGTCGTAAGGGGCCCCGTCCACGATATAGAGCGGAGCACTGCTCGCCGACATGGAGCCGATACCACGGATACGGATCTTGGCACTCTCACCCGGCTGTCCGTTCGACGAAACAGCCTGCACACCGGCCACGGCACCCGCCAGGGCGTTCGAAATGTTGGATACCTGGCGCTTGCCGATATCCTCGGCCTTCATCACGGAAGCAGAACCCGTAAAGGCCTCTTTTTTGGCCGTACCGTATGCTACCACGATCACGTCGTCAATCGCCTGCGTATCCTCCTTCATCACGACGTTCACACGGGTTTTTCCGGCGACAGCAATACGCTGGGGCTCATAGCCGATGAAGGTCACCAGCAGAACACCCTCCCTGGGAACAGAAATCGAGTAAGCGCCGTCAGCACTCGTCGTCGTTCCGACCGTCGTTCCGTCCACCATGACTGTGGCACCTGCTACCGGAGCACCGGCAGCGTCGGTAACTGTACCGGAAACCTGCTGGTTCTGGGCCATTGCAACGGCGCAAATCCCCAAAACAGCAATTAACGATAGTACAATTTTTCTTACCATAAGCGTTAATTTTAAATTAATTTTAAAATAAAAAGTTATCATTGTGCGTTAACTTACACAACATCATGATATTCAGCGCACAAGGTCTTTTCTGGCGCAAAATCGGCTAATTCAGACGTAATAGACTGATTAAAAGGCTTTTAAATCTCTGTAAATGCCTTACCGGATTGTTGTAGTGTTACTATAAAGTAACCGTCTCACACGGGCTAACATCTATACAATAAGATATTTAGGCTGAATAATACATTATTCGGGGGTTACTTAATCATTACCTTTAATGCGGTTTGCATATTGTTATTAGGTTAAACACAAAAGGTTATTTGAGCAATGAGAAACACGTTTAATGTATTGTTTTACATCAAGAAAAACGCGCCTCTCCGGAATGGAAACGTCCCGATCATGGGGCGCATCACGATCAACGGAGAGCGGACGCAGTTTTCCACACGCCTCTCGGTCGCACCCGAACACTGGGACGTCGGTATGGGGCGTGTCGCCGGGCGGAGCAATGCCGCCGGCAGAATCAACGAACAACTTTCGAATATCCACTACCACATCGAAAGGTGTTACAACAAGTTATTCTACGAGCAGTCGTTCGTAACTCCGATGATGGTCAAAGAGATGTATTTCGGCGCCAATCTCCGGCAGGAGACCGTGCTCGCCTTTTTCAGGCAGCACAACGAAGAATTCAACCGTATGGTCGGCATCAGCCGCAGCAAGGCCACATATTATAAATATAGGTGCGTCTGCAAGCATCTGGCAAACTACATCTGGGACAAGTACGACCGGAAAGACCTGATGTTCAAGGAGCTCAACCGGGAATTCCTCACGGGCTTCCACGCCTATATCGCAAAGGAAGCCGGGTATAAAAAAAAACACGATCTGGATTTACATGATCGCCCTGAAACATATCCTCATGCTGGCCCGCAGCAAGGGATATATGGACAAGGATCTCTTCGCAAATTACAAATTACAGAGCGAATTCGTAACACGCAACTACCTGACCATGGAAGAGATAACCCGTATGATGCAGTACGAGAGCGAAGACCTCACCTTACAACTTGTCAGGGACACGTTTTTGTTTAGTTGCTTCACCGGATTGTCCTATGTCGACATCCGAGGCCTGGTGCCGCAGAATATTCAGAAAATAAACAAACAGCTGTGGGTCAACACGACCCGCCGCAAAACGGGGTCTGAGGTCAATGTACGGCTGTTTACCGTGCCCTACAATATCCTGTTGAAATACATGCCCGCATCGGGCTCCGGACGGATATTCGACCTTCCGAGCAACGGGTGGTGCAATAAATGCCTCGACAAGATCGTTGCCGAAGCGGGGATTCCGAAAAAGATCACGTTCCATGCGGCCCGGCACACGTTTGCCACGACAATTACCCTTTCGCAGGGTGTCGCCATCGAAACAATCAGTAAATTACTGGGACATAAAAACATACGCACAACGCAGATCTATGCGAATATCACCCATTCGCATATCAGCGGAGAGATGGAACGCCTGTCAAAACGTATCAACTCGCTGTGCCCCGACTGGACGCCGTCGGGCATGCCGAACGAGTCGGAAAGGCTCTACTAAGTCACTTTTTTCACCCCTTGCATCCCCTTCCGGCTGGGGAAAATCCCGAAATCAACAAAAAACGCTTCGAAATGGCGATTGCAAATTGTAATCGCCACAGGCCTTATACGCGAAAAATCGTAAGCCGTCAACCACAATTTGAAAGATAGCTGTAACCGTGTTAATTTTTTTTAATAATTTATTTGTAAATGAGTTAGCAATCCGTTATCTTTGCTTGTGAACTTTTTATTTTAAAATTAATTTAAAATTAACGCTTATGGTAAGAAAAATTGTACTATCGTTAATTGCTGTTTTGGGGATTTGCGCCGTTGCAATGGCCCAGAACCAGCAGGTTTCCGGTACAGTTACCGATGCCGCCGGTGCTCCGGTGGCTGGAGCCACAGTCATGGTCGAGGGCCAGCATATCGGTACCACGACAGGTACGAACGGCACCTTCTCGCTTGCAGCCCCTGCAAACGGGAAACTGGTCGTTTCGTTCATCGGGTATGACACCGAGACCGTCGCGATCGCCGGGCACACCCATGTTTCGGTGACGCTCAAGGAGAATGCACAGGCGATCGACAATGTAGTCATCACGGCCTTCGGTGAAATCAAGAAGAAGGATTTTACCGGTTCGATCGCATCGGTTTCGGCCGGTGAAATATCAAAGACCACCGTTGCTTCCGCTTCGCGAATGCTGGAAGGTGCCGTTACCGGTGTGCAGTCGTACAGCTCTACGGGACAGCCCGGTGACGACGCTTCGATCATCATCCGCGGTATCGGTTCGATCAATGGAATCCAGACCGCACTGATCGTCGTCGACGGCGTGCCTTATTCGTCGGCGCTTTCGACGATCAACCCGCTCGATATCGAGTCGATCGTCGTGTCGAAGGATGCCGCTGCCAATGCGCTGTACGGTTCGCGTGCCGCAAACGGCGTGGTTTTCGTCACCACGAAGAAGGGAACGCGCAACCAGAAGGCCAACATCATGTTCGAAGCCAAGTGGGGCTGGAACCAGCAGGGTATCAAGGAGCATGAGACCATGCAGAACCCCGGCGACTATTACGAATATGTATACGGCGGGCTTTATAACTACTTTGAGGCGAATAATCCGGGGGCGAGCCATGCTGCGCTTGCCAATGCGGCGAACTCCAACCTCATGCCCGTGCTCGGAAACTACATGGCCTATAAGATCCCCGACGGTACGACGCTGATCGACCCCGCCACGGGCAAGCTCAATTCCGACGCGAAACTGCTTTATGCCGACAACTACGACGACTACCTGTTCACCAAGCAGTTCCGTCAGGAATACACGCTGAGCATCAGCGGCGGCAACGACAATATGGACTACTATGTTTCGGGCAGCTTCCTCGAAGACCCCTCGTATGTAATCATGTCGGGATTCAAGCGTTACTCGGGCCGCGCCGCCTTCAATGCACAGGCCACCAAGTGGCTGAAGGTCGGGACGAACCTTTCTTATTCGCGCCGCGACATCGACAGCCCCGGCTATTCGGGCGCCAACACGGGCAACGTGTTCCTGTGGACGATGTGGCAGAACCCCACCGTGCCGTACTACGCCCGCGACCTGGACGGTAACATCCGTTACAATGCCGACGGCACGAAGATGTACGAGCAGGGCAACGGCACGACCCTTTCGCCCTACGGTGCAACGCAGGATCAGTTCAACTCGTTCAACAACTTCGCGCACCCCATGCAGTCGATGAGCCGCGATATCAACAACTCGGTTCGCGACAACCTCTACGCCAATTTCTACGGCGAGGTCGTATTCCTGAAGGATTTCAAGTTCACGGCCAACTTCACGCTGGACAACGTGTACCGGATGGATACCTTCTATTATAACAATGAATACGGTACGGCTGCCACGTCGACCAACAACGGTCTTGTCGAGAAGTACAACAACAACTATTTCTCGTACAACACCCAGCAGATGCTCAACTGGAACAAGACCATCAAGGAGAACCACAACTTCGACGTGCTGATCGGCCACGAGTTCGGTAAGACCGACACGCGCGTCGTGGACGCCTACAAGAAAAATATTTTCTACCCGGGCATCCCCGAACTGGGCAACGCCGTTTCGCAGTATAGCAACGGCTCGACCTCGAGCACCGTGGTGACCGCCATCGAAGGCTATTTCGCACGTGTGAACTATAACTACGCCGGCAAGTATTTCTTCTCGGGTTCGTACCGCTACGACGGATCGTCGCGCTTCAAGTACGACAAGTGGGGCCACTTCTGGTCTGTGGGCGCCGCATGGCGTATCAAGGGCGAGAGCTTCATGGACAACGCTACGTGGGTCGACGAACTGAAACTGCGCGTCAACTACGGTGTGGCCGGCAACCAGCTTTCGGCTTCGTATCCCTACACCAACCTCTGGACGATCGGGGAAACCAACGGCCAGATCGGCATTACGCAAGCCAGCACGGGTAACCGCAATCTTTCGTGGGAGCGCAACTACCAGATCGACCTGGGTATCGATTTCCGCCTGTGGAACCGTTTTTACGGTACGGTCGACTACTATAACCGCCGTACGCACGACCTGATCTGGAACCGTCCGACCCCGTCGTCGACGGGCCTTGCGAGCCGCCTGGAAAACGTCGGTATCCTGGCTAACCGCGGTTTCGAAATCGACCTGGGCGTGGACATCCTCAAGCATAAGGATCTCTACTGGAACTTCGCGGTCAACGCCTCGTTCGCACGCAACCGCCTGATCGACTATCCTTCGGAGCTGGGCAACCCGGCGTTGGGCGGCGACTACATCAGCGGTAATTTCCTGCGCGGCAAAGGCAAGTCCTACTACAACCTCTACCTCTTCAAGTTTGCCGGCGTAGATCCCGAAACCGGCCAGGAGACGTTCTGGAAAGATGTCGTGGACGGCGAAGGCAAGGTTACGGGCCGTGAAAAGACCTTCAATATCAACGAAGCCACGCAGTACGAGATTGGCGATGCGCTGCCCGACGTGACGGGTGGTTTTCGCACCTCGTTCCGCTGGAAGAACTTCGATTTCATGCTGGCTGCGGCTTACCAGATCGGCGGCCGCCAGTGGGACGGCAACTCGGCCAACGTATATGATCCGGGACGTGCCGGTTTTGCAGCCTCGCAAGACCTCGTGGGCAACACCTGGACGCCGGAGCATACCAATGCCAAATTCCCCAAGCTGATGTTCAACGGCACCTGGAATTTCGTACGTTCGAACTGCGACTACCTCTACCGCGATGCTTCCTACTTCAGCCTCAAGACGATCAACGTCGGCTATACGCTGCCCAAGCGCTGGACGTCGAAGATCTGCATCGAGTCGCTGCGTGTCTTCTTCGCCGCCGACAACCTCTACTTCACCTCCGCGCATACGGGCTTCGACCCGCGTACCGCTTACACGGGACAGAACGCATTCGGGTTCCCGCAGGCGAAGACCTTTACTTTCGGTATTACGATGAACTTATAATAAACGAGATATTAGCGTATGAAAAACATAGTATATTACATCGCAATAGCTACGGTGCTCCTGTTCGCATCCTGTGCGAGCGAGCTCGACACCGAGCCTTCGGGCAGCCAGGTGTCGGATGAGCAGCTGGGCGAACTGATCAAGGAGAATGCCGACCTCGTGCTCGCCCCCATGATGCAGGGAGCCGTCAACTACATGCATACCGGCAACCGCCAGGCAACGACCAACGACCGCGGATTCATGGTCTGGAATCTGGGTATGGATTTGCAGGGCAACGATATGGTGCTCACGAAACTGACCAACTGGTTTGCCGACGAATATATGTTCGAAAGCATCCGTGCCCAGACCAATGCCTATACGGCAGACCGCTGGTACTGTTACTACAAGATCGTCTATCAGTCGAACCAGATCCTCGACCTGATTCCCGACGATGCTACGGGCAAGGCGCTGGTATATAAGGCTCAGGCGCTGACCTACCGCGCGCTGGCTTACTATTACCTGATGTGCGTTTACCAGGACGACTACATGCACGGCGGCAAGGATAAGGCGGGTGTCCCCCTCTATCTGACCGTCGAGGGTGCCAAGGGACGCACCCCGTCGACCGAGGTTTACAGCACGATCACGACCGATTTGCAGAACGCCATCGCGCTGTTCGAGCAGGAAGGCTACGATCCCAAGAGTTCGACGGCGGACATCGACCAGACGGTTGCGAACATGGTGCTGGCTCGCGTGGCACTGACGACGGGCGATTACACCACGGCAGCCAATGCTGCCGGGGCGGTGATTTCGGCAGGCTACTCGCTCATGAACGAGGAGCAGTATACGACTTCGGGTTTCCAGAGCACTTCGCTTCCCGAGACCATCTGGGGCTATACGTGGGCTGCTTCCACTTCGCTCGGCAACCGTTCCTTCGCATCGTTCATGTCGATCACGGCCGTGGACAATGCCAACAACAAGGGTATTTACATGGCCATCGACGACCAGCTCTACAACCAGATCGCAGATACCGACTACCGCAAGAAGAATTTCAACGCGACCGAGACCACGGTCGGGGAGTTCACCTATCCGGCCTATTCGAACGTCAAGTTCAACACCCCGACCTACGAGGCTGACGAAATCTACATGCGCCTGTCGGAGGCATACCTGCTGAAGGCCGAGGCCGAAGCCCGCGGCGGCAACAGTTCCGCAGCCCAGCAGACGCTTTACGACCTGGTGTCGAAGCGCGATTCGGGTTATGCAAAGTCCTCGAATACGGGCGAAGCACTGCTGAAGGAGATCTTCCTGCAGAGCCGTATCGAACTCTGGGGTGAGGGGCACGAATTCTTTACCAACAAGCGCTTCAACGTCGGTGTAGACCGTACGGCATCCTCCAACCACACGCACAAGCTGGTCAAGGCTGCCGGCAAGGAATTCACCTACCAGATTCCGCTGTCGATCGAGCTGAACAGCAATCCATACATCAATGCGGCCGACCAGAATCCGCTTTAGTGGTTAATACTTATTTTCTGGGCCCGGAAGTCGTGACGCTTCCGGGTTTTTTTATGCCCGTACCGTCCGGTGAGCAGTGTGCGTATTGATAGCCCCTCCCTGTCGCTGCCGGGATTCCGGCAGGGGGGCTTATGATGCCCGGGATAGCGTTACGGCATCCGGAGTATTGCCGCGATGCCCGGCGGAATTACCCGGATAAATCCTGATACGGGTTCCGGCAACTGTAATCCATACGGATTTTTTGGATTATATTGAGTCATATTATTCCATCCCGTTGATTTTCGGGGAATCGCAGGGCATTACCAGTCGTTTCCCGGTTATGTATTGGTAACTCAAGATATATGGCAAGCAGTCGTTAATATGCTGTAAATTAATTTTATACACCGCACCCTCAGGTAACTTTCAAGTTACCGCGCCTTTTCAAAACCGGATCGCAACCTTGCGTTTGATCATCTATATATATGATATTCAGCATCTTACCAGAATCGTAAAATCCTGCTCACAGGCTACTGGCTTTTTATTTTAAAAAACCAATTAAAATTAACGCTTATGGTAAGAAAAATTGTACTATCGTTAATTGCTGTTTTGGTGCTCGGCGCATATGCATTCGCCCAAAACAAGCAGGTCTCCGGTACAGTTTCTGACGCAAACGGGAATCCCGTTGCGGGCGCTACTGTCATGGTAGACGGTACTTCGATCGGTACTACGACCAACGCGGCAGGCCAGTACTCACTTTCGGCTCCGGCTGACGGCACCCTTTCGGTGACGTTCATCGGATATGTGGGGCAACAGCTCCCCATCGCTGGCAAATCGCGCATCGACGTGACTATGCACGAAGATACGCAGGCGATCGACGACGTGATCGTGGTGGCGTTCGGTACCTCCAAAAAGGAGGCGTTTACCGGTTCCGCGACCGTCATCAAGGCGGATGACATCGCAAAGTCGCAGCAGTCGAACGTCGCCCAGTCGCTGGCCGGTAAGGTTGCCGGTGTCCAGATATCCAACGAATCGGGTAAACCGGGTGCCAACCCGATCGTCCGCATCCGTGGATTCAGTTCGATCAACGCCGAGAAAGACCCCCTGTGGATCGTGGACGGAACTCCCTACGAAGGAGACCTGAACAACCTGAACCCCAACGACATCGAGTCGATGACCGTTCTGAAGGACGCAGCATCCAACGCCCTTTACGGTGCGCGTGGTGCCAACGGTGTCATCATGGTCACGACCAAAAAGGCCCGTGGACAGGAAGCCACCGTCACGGTAGATGCCAAGTGGGGTGTGAACTCGCGCGCGATGCAGTCATACGACTACATCAAAAACCCGGCCCAGTATTATGAAACATACTACACGGCCCTGAACAGCTACTACCGGTCACAGGGCATGAGCGAGAGCACGGCACACGCCATGGCCAACAAGAACCTGGCCGCCTCGAAGAACGACGGCGGTCTGGGCTACATGGTTTACAGCGTGCCCGACGGCCAGTCGGTTATCGGCACAAACGGGAAACTCAATCCCAATGCTACGCTGGGCAACCGGGTCGTTTATAACGGACAGGAGTACCTGCTTACCCCCGACGACTGGGAAGATATTGCTTTCCGCTCTTCGATGCGTCAGGAGTACAACGTGAGCGTATCGGGCGCCACGGATCGCAGTACGTTCTACGCCTCGTTCGGCTACCTGAATAACGAAGGTATCACCGAAAACTCGAATATGGAACGCTACACCGCCCGTCTGAAAGCCGATTACCAGGCCAAAAAATGGCTGAAGGTCGGTGCCAACGCTGGTTACGCCAACTTCACCTACAATTCGCTGAGCGCGGACGGGCAGGGAAACTCTTCGGCCAACCTCTTCGCCTTCACCTCGTCCATACCCCCCATCTATCCCCTCTACGTCCGTGACGGGCAGGGAAATATCATGAAGAACGACGCCGGCATCACGATGTACGACTACGGAAACGGAATGAACGCCGGTTTGACCCGTCCCCTGCTGCCGAACGCGAACGGTCTGGCGGATTCCCGCCTGAACACCGACCGTTCGGAAGGCAATGCCTTCAACGGCACGGGATTCTTCGACATATTGTTCCTGAAGGATTTCAAATTCACTTTCAATGTAGGTGTTTCGCTCGACGAGACCCGCCGGACGACCGTACAGAACCCCTATTTCGGACAGTTCGCCGACGAGAACGGTATCATAGGCAAATACCATACGCGTGATTTCTCGCACAACCTTCAGCAGATCCTCAACTACACCAAAGTCATCGGCAAGCACAATGTCAATGTAATGCTCGGCCATGAATACTACCAGCGCAGGCAGTACCTGCTTTACGGCAGCACGGGCAACATGTTCTCGCCCGACAACGACGAACTGGCCGGTGCGATAATCGACAAGCAGAGCGCAACCTCGTATGTCATCACCTATAATAATGAAGGCTATTTCGGCCGCGCGCAGTACGATTACGACGGTAAATATTTCTTCTCGGCTTCGTACCGCCGCGATGCCTCGTCGCGCTTCCATCCCTCGCACCGCTGGGGCAACTTCTGGTCGGTAGGTACCGCATGGATCGTAACCAAGGAGAATTTCATGTCCGGGACGCACGGCTGGCTCGACATGCTGAAGGTCAAGGCATCGATCGGTTCGCAGGGTAACGACAAGATCGGTGACTACCGTTATGTGGATACCTACCGGCTCGCTTCGTCGAATGGAGAGATGTCCGTGGCATTCCTGGAGAAAGGTAATCCCAACATCACCTGGGAGACCAATACCAACTTCAACGCCGGTATCGAATTCGGCGTACTCCAGAACCGCATATCGGGTAGCATCGAGTACTTCAACCGCAAGACGACCGACATGCTGATGGCATTCCCCACGGCACCGTCGCTGGGTTACTCTTCCTACTATGCCAACGTCGGCGACATGTCCAACAAAGGTATCGAGGTCGACCTGAACTTCACCCCGATCCGCAGCAAAAACGTGCAGTGGGACATCAACGTCAACCTGACGCACCTCAAGAACAAGATCATTTCATTGCCTCCCGAACGCCGCACCATAGAGGTGGAGGGTTATTACGGCTACGGCGGCAGTAGCTTCTTCTACGGCGAAGGGCTGCCGCTGTATACCTTCCATATGAAGAAATACGCCGGCGTCTCGGAGGACGGACGCTCCATGTGGTATAAGGATGTAAAGGACAAGGACGGGAAGCCGACGGGTGAACGAACGACCACCACAGCCCATTCGGAAGCTAGCGATTACCTCTGCGGCAATGCGATCCCCGACCTTTACGGCGGCTTCGGCACGAGCGTTTCGTTCTTCGGGTTCGATTTCGGCATCAACTTCAACTACCAGATCGGCGGCAAGATCTACGACTCGGGGTATGCCGCAGCGATGAGCACGCCGACCCCGACCGGCAGCATCGGCGTGAACTGGCACAAGGACATACTCAACGCATGGACACCGGAGAATCCGAACTCGAACATTCCGCGTATGCAGTACGGCGATTCGAACACGACGGATACCTCCGACCGTTTCCTGATCGACGCAAGCTACCTGACCCTGCAGAACATCAACTTCGGCTATACACTGCCGTCGAAGTTCACCCAGAAATTCGGAGTCGGCAAGATGCGTATCTACCTCGCCTGCGAAAACGTATTCTATTGGTCCAAGCGTAAGGGACTGGATCCGCGCTACGCAGACAATACGGACAACCAGGGCGTTCTGGGAACCTCGAATTACGCAACCTATTCTCCGATACGCACCATCTCGGGCGGTATCAATATCCAATTCTAATCCATAACCAGCTAATTATTCGGATATGAAAAATATACTGAAAATATCTATAGCAGCCCTTGCTTCGGCTGCACTGCTTAGCGGGTGCATCAAGGAAACATTCCCGACCGACAGGGCCACATCCGACCAGATCGCAGGTTCCCCCTCGGCCCTCGAAGCGATGGTGAAAGGTATCCCCACGGCGCTTATCCAGGTTAAGTCGCTTACCGACTACGGCAATATGCACTGGAATTTCTCCCTCCCGGCCATCCACCTCGCTACCGATTCAGCAGCAGGCGACATGGCCATAACGGGCGATACGGGCTACGACTGGTTCAGCCAGTGGGGCGCCAACGATGCTCTCGCAGAGAACTACGCGGCCAATCTCCTGACCTGGAACAACTATTTCACTTGGATCAAGTCGACCAACGACATCATCAGCACCATCGACCCGGAAGCTCTCACGACCACGACCAAGCATATCCTCGGCTTCGCTTACGCTTACCGGGCTTCGTTCTACCTCGACCTGGTACGTCTCTATGAGTTCAAGGAGAATAAATACACGTCCGCAGACGGAGTGCTCGGCCTTGCCGTACCTATCGTAACCGAGACCACGACCGAGGCCGAAGCTAAGGCCAATCCCCGTGCGTCGGCAGCCGACGTCTACGAGAAAGTGATCTTCCCCGACCTCGAAAAGGCGGCGACATACCTTTCCGATTACTCGGCGACAGATCCCTACACGCCCAGTTTGGCTATGGTCTATGGGCTCCAGGCACGTGCTTATCTGGAACGCGGTACTGCCGACAACAATCCCGATGCTTACAAGAAGGCCGCAGAGTATGCCCGCAAAGCCATCACCACGAGCGGTTGCACACCCCTGACCCAGGCACAGTGGGAGGATCCGACGACCGGTTTCAATAGTGCGACGGCAAACAAATCGTGGATCTGGGGCCTGCCGATCACCAGCGACAACGTTTCCAACCTGCTGAACTTCCAGGCCCACATCGGTAACGAGGAGTCGTGGGGATACGGACACCAGGTAGGCCGTGCCATTGACAAGGCCCTCTACAACAAGATCGACAACAAGGATTTCCGCAAGCATTCGTGGCTCGATCCCGACCGCAATTTCTACGCGTACAAGAGTTGCCGCCCCAACGGCAGTGCATACTTCGCAACGCTGAAAGACTATGTCAATATCAAGTTCCGTCCCGCCCAGGGCAACTATACCGACTTCAAAGTCGGCGGGGCTACGGATATTCCCTGCATGCGCGTCGAGGAGATGTACCTTATCGAAGCGGAAGCTACGGCGCAAAGCAATATCGTCGCCGCCCGTGAACTGCTTAACGAATTCATGAAGTACCGTTTCACCGACGGCTCGTACGATTGTAGCGAACGCACGCCGACACTCAAGAGTTTCATCGAGGAGCTGATCCTCCAAAAACGCATCGAGTTCTGGGGCGAGGGTATCATCATGTTCGACCTGAAACGTCTGGATATGTCCATGACCCGCGGCTACAAGGGTACCAATTCTCCTTCCGATTATCGTTTGAACACCGACGGCCGCGCTCCCCACTGGAATTTTGTCATTACCCGTGGTGAAATCCAGAACAACCCCGCCGTAGTCAACAACCCCGACCCCTCGGGCAAGATAACGCCTTGGACGGATAAGTAACGGCAATATGCAAAATTTGCTTTAATACCAAAGACCGAATAGTATGAAAACAATCAAATATATATTGTACGCGCTCACAGCGACATTCGTGCTCGCAAGTTGCTCGGACGACATTAAGTATACTCCCGGCGAAGGCGAAGACACGGACTGCTACGGCGTTTATTTTCCCTCGCAGGAAAATGCCGGCGACCAAGAGCTCGATCCGGCGGAGCCTACGACCCTGACCTTCACGGCCATGCGCAAGAACTACAACGATGCGATCACCGTGCCTGTGGAAGTCAGCAGCACCCAGGACGGCCTTTTCACGGTCTCGGAAATCAAATTCGAGGCCGGACAGGAAGCAACCACGTTCTCGGTGGACTTCCCCGGAGCTGAGGTCGGTAAGACCTACGATTGCTCCATCGTGGTGAAGGACAAGAAATACGCACTGCTTTACGGAGAATATTCCAACGGGCTCGATTTCAGCGTCACCCGCGTCCAGTGGGATCTCGTGAAGGGCCCCAACGGTGAAACCAAAGGCACGTGGCGCGACGACTTCTTCACGGCGATAATGGGCTCCAACATAAAGGAAAACGGTGTCCCCAATGCAGAAAAGGAAGTCGAGATTTACGAACGTGCCGACATGAAGGGTTACTACCGTATCAAGGATATTTATGACGAAGCCTACATGGCCAAAATCGTCGGTGGAAGGTATTCCAACGTTCCCTCCGTTCCGACCTATACCATCATCGACGCGCGGGATCCCGAAAAAGTATGGTTCCCGGTACAGCCGACAGGTTTTGAGATCAACGACGTAGGTTACGAAGACAACGGCGCATTCGTGATCGTTTCGTTCTGCCAGGAGAATTATCCCGGCATGGCTTCGGCCACGATGTACGGCACGCTGGAAAACGGCGTCCTCACCTTCCCGCCGAAGGCGATCCTTCTGACGACACCTTCGCTATGGGAAGCAACCAGCTACTTCAAGGCCAATACCGAAATGACCCGCCTGTTGTTCCCGGGCGCGGTAAGCTACGATTACTCGGTAGCCTTCGAGAAGTCGGCGCCCGCAGACGGCAAGGTCGCCATCACGGCTACGCTCGGCAACGACGTCGACAAGGTGAAATATGCCTTCTTCGAGGGTGCGCTCAGCGAGTCGCTCGCTGCGGCCAAATCGGGAGACATCGACGCAGGGACGATCCCGAGCGAAGAGATCACGGCTTCGGGTACGATCACCGCCGTCATGGAGAAGACCGGCATCTACACCATCGTCGGCAATTCTTATGACGAAAAAGGCAACCTCCAGAAATACGGGTACGTATCGTTCGGTTACGTCAAGGCCGGCGAGGAGAAACCCGTCATAATGAGCGTCCGCACAGAGCTTACGTGGGAGAAAGAGCCCGAAGGCCACACACCCGAGAACTCGATCAAGGCCATCCTGTTCGGTGAGGAGATCGCATCGGGCTACATCGGCCTGTTCACGACGGCTTCGACCCAGGGCATGAACGAATCGCAGCTGATCGCGGGTGTCAAGGCATCCGGCAAGGTACTTACCACAGCTCAACTCGAAAAGATTAACGGCACAGGTTACGCTCCGTTCTATACGGGTCTGTCGGCAGGTACAAGTTACACCCTGCTGGTATACGCCGACAACGGTTACAACGGCAAACTGTTCGCCGTAGAACAGACTACTGCCGGCAAGGCAGATCCGCTGCAGCGCAAGTACACGATCGACGACCTCTATGTGTTCAGCGATAAAGCCCAACTGTTCAAGACATGGAACCTGTGGGGAATCAGCAACGACGGCTCCGGTAAAACGGCTCGCAGCAAGATCGGCCAGGTCGTCTTCTCGGAGAATGAGACCGAAGATACCAGCAATCTGGATGCAATCAATGTCTCGGGCCTCTCGCTCGGAGCAAACAACCAAGACACGGTCGTCTGGGGGTGGTACAACGGGATCATCTATGTTCTGAAAGGACAGCCCATGGGCACGATTCCCTATCAGGGGGCGACGCTCTACCTCAAGTATTACATTCTGGACAAAGAGAAGAGCAAGGGTGCAGACACAATCGACGGCATGATGGTCGGAGGTGTCACGGAAGACGGGTATCTCGCCTTGGTTTGTGGCCCCGACTGGTCGGATCAGTATAATTTCGACACCATATTAGTCAAGGCATACACGGATGCCAACTATACGAACTCGATCGGCAACTGGGAAAGCTATACGTCCCCGCTGATGGTGCCGGCGACCGGTAGCAACACGGGAGCAGCCGCACCGCGCAAGGTTGCCTCGGATAAGATGCTGACCCTCTCGAAAGAAATTTCCATCAACCCCTCGAACTACGTCGAACTGCGCGGCCGCGAACGTGCCCATGCCCTGATCGACGAACTGTTCGGCAAGCCCGTCAACCGCGGCGCGAACCCGCTCGAAGGTGAGGTGTCCGTTCGGATCGCAACTCCCGCGATGAGTTCGTTCTCCGAAGGTTTTGCACCCCGGGCAAACACTCTGCAAAGCGGAGGCATGGAGAAAATGCCCCTGAAAAAAATGGCTAAATAATTTCAGTCGTTCACCCAATTAGTGATCAAGAGCGGTCTCCCCTTCCACCGGGGAGGGGAGACCCTCAAAAAATAACTCGGATTATGATTGATAAAAAATTACTACTCATTACGGCGCTTCTGCTTGCGAGTTGTACGTCAGACCCTATGACCGACGCAACCGACGGCGGTTCGCAGATACCCGCCACATCGCATAAGATCGTCAACACCTCGATCGACGCCGAAGCGGGCAGCCTGCTCGTTTATTTCGACGACGCAGCCATCGGCAGCCTCGAACAGGCCGCCGAAGCCGCCGCCAAGACACGGTCGGTCGCTACCCGCGCGGGTATCGTCTCCGTAGATGAAATACTTTCGGAGCTGAACGTCAGCTCCCTGAACCGCCTGTTCCCGGTAGACACACGCAACGAGGAGCGCACGCGCGCAGCCGGCCTGCACAGGTGGTACGAATTGCAGTTCGACACCGAAGTCGACCTGGATCTCGCCGCACAGAAACTGTCGGCCGTAGCCGAAGTGGCGAACATCCAGTTCAACACGAAGCTCGAAAAAATGTGGGACGGCAAGGCCACCCCGCTCCGTTCGGATGCGCCCGCCATGTCGGCAGGCACACGTTCGATCGTATGGCCGTTCAACGACCCGGAATTGAAGCGCCAGTGGCACTATATCAACAAAGGCGACAAGGCCGTGGCACAGACCGCGCGCGAAGGTGCGGACATCAACGTGGAAGAGGCATGGAAACTCACGGCCGGAGATCCCAAGATCATCGTAGCCGTAGTCGACGAAGGCGTGAAATATACGCACCCCGACCTGGCTGCGAACATGTGGGTCAACACCAGGGAGATGACCGGAACCACGGGCGTCGATGACGACGGCAACGGTTACGTGGATGATTATTACGGGTACAATTTCGTTACGAACGGCCCCATCTCCTGGGATGTGGTCGACGCAAAGGGCGACGGCGACTCCGGTCACGGGACGCATACCGCAGGCACGGTAGCGGCGGTCAACAACAACGGCATCGGTGTCTGCGGAGTAGCGGGCGGCTCGGGCAACAACGACGGTGTACGGATCATGTCGTGCCAGGCCCTGTCCGGCACCGCAGCAGGTTCGGGCACGACGGCCGTCATGGCAAGGGCATTCAAATACGCGGCCGACAACGGTGCTTCGATCATCCAGTGCTCGATGGGTATCAAGGGCGGTGGCTACACCTCCGACGACCAGTACGCCAAAAATGCCAAAGCGGAGCACGACGCACTCGCCTATTTCATCGCCACGTCGAACTGCGACGCGATCGACGGCGGTCTGGTCATCTTCTCGGCCGGCAACGACGCACTCGACCGTGCCGGGTACCCCGGGGCGTTCCGCGATTATATTTCGGTAACCTCGTTCTCGCCCGACTTCCTGCCTGCAAGCTACACCAACTACGGCCCCGGCTGTAACATCTCGGCGCCGGGCGGCGACGCTTACATTGCAAGCAATTCGACCGCTACGGTACTTTCGACGATGCCTTCGGAAATGAACGAGGGTTCGGACTACGGATACATGCAGGGAACCTCGATGGCCTGCCCGCACATGTCGGGCGTGGCAGCACTCGGACTCTCCTATGCGCTGAAACAAGGCAAGCACTACACCCGCAACGAGTTTATCAGCATGCTCCTCACCTCGGTGAACGACATGGAACGGTATCTCGACGGCACAAAGGAGTCGAACGGCACGATGTACCTCGAAAACTACCGCAAGCAGCTGGGTACAGGCGCAGTAGACGCTTATCAACTGCTGATGCAGATCGAAGGCACGCCGTGCCTCAAGGTCGGCGTAGGGGCTGAAGAACTCGTTCCCCTGACGCAGTTCTTCGGTGGCAGCGCAACGAACCTCACCTACACCGGTGTTTCGATGTCCGCAGCCGACATGGCCAAATTGGGGATCGAAACCTTGCCCACAATGGCCTACGGCAAACTGAAGATCAAGTGCACCAAGTCCGGCGTAGCGAAGATTACGGTTACGGCAATCGGCGGCGGCGACAAGGTCGGTACAGGTACCGTGATGGGCGGCATGACGATCACCAAGGAGTTCGCCATCATCGCCCGCGGCGTACAGGCCGGGAACGGAGGTTGGTTATAATACGAATTACGATAACAGCAAAAAGATCATGAGAAAGACTATCTATATTCTCTTTGCCATACTCGGCATGAGCCTGTTCGCAGGGTGCGACGACGACAAGAAAGATAACAACACGCCGTTGGCCAAGCAACTCGTCGGAGAATGGCGCCTGACCTCATGGACAGGCCAGGCTCCGCAGGTGTTCGACGCCTACATCGCATTTGACGGAGGGTCGTTCACCATCTACCAGAAGATCGAATCCGTAAAGTACCAGAAATACACGGGCAGCTACTTGCTCAAAGGCGATGTACTTTCGGGAAATTACAGCGACAACACTCCCTGGGGAAGCTCGTACACGGTCACGGCAGACGAATCGTCCAACACCATCACGCTGACCAGCACGGCCGACACCGGCGACGTGTGCGTATACACTCGTGCGACGATTCCGGAGTCGGTAAAGAACGACGCGGTGAGCATGCAGGGCGTACGCTCGGATTTCTTCCGGTTGCTCTAAGCCCCGGCTTGTAATATTTCCAAAGCCTTCGGTAAATGCCGAAGGCTTTTTTTCATACATATACCAAACTAATGCACAGCAAGTTAAGCAATTAAAAGAAGAAGCTCGCGCGGCCAACGCCGCAGGCACCCGGCCGGCCGGAAAGCCCTCAGTGCAGCCGCCCCATCACGCGGGAATTGTTTTTTTCGGAAACAGATTTTACGCATATCCGAAAAAACGGTTATCTTTACGCAAATTTTTAATACCGGACGATAGGGAAAATCAGGCATGCAGGAAGGCCCGCGCCGTTCCGCTTTGGCATATTTTTCACTATCTTTGAAACAAATACGTCACGAACCATGAACATCACCGAAATTTTGCCCGGCATCCATTACGTCGGGGTCAACGATCGCACAACCACCCGTTTCGAAGGTCTCTGGTCGCTCCCGCAGGGGGTTTCATACAATGCCTATCTGGTTGCCGACGAGAAGGTCGCACTGATAGATACCGTCGAAGAGGGCTTCGGCAGCCGTCTGACAGAGAACATCCGCGAGGCCATCGGCGACCGCAAGATCGACTACCTGGTCATCAACCACATGGAACCCGACCACTCGTCGTCCGTGCGCGCACTGCGCATGCTCTACCCCGACATCCAAATCGTGGGCAACGCCAAGACGCTGCAGATGCTCCAGGGATTCTACGGCATCGACACCGGGACGCTCGAAGTCAAGGAGGGCGACAGCATATCGCTCGGCTCGAAAACGCTCTCGTTCTACATGGCGCCGATGGTACACTGGCCCGAAACGATGGTGACATGGTGTGCCGAGGCCGGCACGCTCTTCTCGGGCGACGCCTTCGGCACGTTCGGCGCCATCGACGGCGGCATTACCGACTCGCAGATAGACCCGTCGCGCTACTGGGACGAAATGCGCCGCTACTACGCCTGCATCGTCGGCAAATACGGAGGGCCTGTACAAAAGGCGCTCGCGAAGGTACGGGGCCTGAACCCCACGACCATCTGCTCGACCCACGGCCCCGTATGGCAGCGCGAGATCCCGCAGGTGATGGACGTCTACGACCGTCTGAGCCGCTACGAAGGCGAACCGGGCGCGGTCGTGGCCTACGGTTCGATGTACGGCAACACGGAGCAGATGGCCGAACGCATCGCCCGGGAGCTGGCCGAGGCGGGCGTGCGACGGATCCGGGTCCACAACCTCTCCTACGCCGATCCGTCGGTCGTGCTGCGCGACGTCTTCCGCTACGACACGCTCGTCGTCGGCAGCCCGACCTACAACGCCGAGCTTTTCCCGCCCGTCGAGCAACTGCTGCGCCGCCTCGAGGCGCGCTGCATCCCGCAGCGCAACTTCGCCTTCTTCGGCTCCTTCACGTGGGCCGCGGCCGCCGTGCGCCGGATGAAGGAGTTCTCCGAGCGCATGAAGTGGGAGCCGGTGTGCGGTCCCGTGGAGATGAAGCAGGGCTACTCGCCCGCGATGATCGACCCGTGCCGCTCGCTCGCCGCCGCCGTCGCCGAACGGGTGCTGCGCAAATAACGGACGCGCCATGATGAGGATCGCCATTGTCGGAACGGGCTACGTCGGGCTCGTGTCGGGGGCCTGCTTCGCGGAGATGGGCCTCGACATCACGTGCGTGGATACCGACCGGAGAAAGATCGCGGCGCTGAACGAGGGCCGGATTCCGATTTACGAACCGGGGCTGGAGGAGATCGTGCGGCGCAATTTCGACGCCGGGCGGCTCCACTTCACCACCGACCTCGCGGTGTGTCTCGGCGAGGTGGAGGTGGTCTTCTCGGCCGTCGGCACGCCGCCCCGGGAGGACGGTTCGGCCGACCTCTCGCAGGTGTTCGAGGTGGCCCGCACCTTCGGCCGCCACATCGGCCGCTACACGCTGCTCGTGACCAAGAGCACGGTGCCCGTCGGCACGGCGGAACGCATCCGGCGGATCGTCGCCGAGGAGCTGGCGGCACGCGGCGCGGAGGTACCGTTCGACGTGGCGTCGAACCCCGAATTCCTCAAGGAGGGTGCGGCCGTCAAGGATTTCATGTCGCCCGACCGCGTGGTGGTGGGCGTCGAGAGCGAACGCGCCCGGCGGCTGATGGCGCGGCTCTACCGTCCGTTCCTGATAAACAACTTCCGCGTGCTGTTCATGGACATCGCCTCGGCCGAAATGACCAAATACGCCGCCAACGCCATGCTGGCGACGCGCATCTCGTTCATGAACGACATCGCCAACCTCTGCGACCGCGTGGGGGCCGACGTCGAGATGGTCCGCAAGGGCATCGGTTCCGACGCCCGCATCGGCAACAAATTCCTCTACCCCGGCTGCGGATACGGCGGCTCGTGCTTCCCGAAAGACGTGCAGGCACTCGCCTGCACGGCCCGCGAACACGGCTACACGATGCAGGTCGTCGAGGCGGTGGAACGGGTGAACGAAGCGCAGAAAGGGGTGCTCGTCCGCAAGCTCCGCGAACTGCTGGGCGACGACCTGCGGGGACGGCGCATCGCCGTATGGGGCCTCGCGTTCAAGCCCGAGACGGACGACATGCGCAAGGCGCCGGCGCTGACGGCGATCGGACAACTGCTGGAGGCCGGGGCCGAAGTGGCGGCCTACGACCCGGTGGCGACGGAGGAGTGCCGCCGCCTGCTGAAGGACCGGCCCGTGCGCTATGCCCGGAACATGTACGACGCAGCCGACGGGGCCGACGCCATCCTGCTCGTCACCGAGTGGAAGGAGTTCCGGATGCCCGACTGGCCGCGGCTCCGCGCGACGATGCGCGGCGACGGAATCGTGGACGGCCGCAACATCTTCGACAAGCAGGAGGCCCTCGCCGCAGGATTCCGTTACCGCGGGATCGGCAAATGACGGGAAGGGGAAGTCCGGAAC
>ERZ779885.969-NODE-969-length-30718-cov-8.630304_pt1 | contig 30718 bp, 39 predicted proteins | sample MGYA00511554_ERZ779885 | MGnify/ENA primary metagenome ERZ779885 (study PRJEB29588, sample SAMEA2160998) | human gut metagenome | biome: human gut; feature: human-associated habitat; material: faeces | place: Denmark | collected 2008/2010 ... | reverse complement strand
ATTTTAATTATATCAGCAAAATAACTATTATTTGTGTTGACATAATTTTTCTTTAAGGTTATCATATCCGCGTTATATAAACAATAATTGTAAAGGTGGATTAAAAAATGAAATTTTATAAAAATTTTGCAATCATGCCCCCGAAACAAGTTGGCACAAATTACAAACCTAAGAAATAAACACAACCTGCCTTTATTAAACAGGCTTATCAGGTATGCTCCAAATAGGTATGCCCGGTAAGCCTGTTTTTATTTTTTCAAAATAATGCTCATTATTTAGTTATAAGTGACGGAGCAAAAAATCCTTTTTACCTTCAAAAAGCAGAAAGAGAATAGTTCTATTAAAGAAACTATTAAATAAAATATTGTAAGTAATGAAAAAGAAGTTGAAGTTGAATCTGAAAATAATGAAATTAAAGAAAAGAACCAATGACTAAAGTGCCAATTGAAATGATTTTAATAGATGCTTATAAAATTAATAATAGTGTCAATGCTTTGAAATATAAAGGTAAATATACTAAAAAACAGTTCTATGCTGAAATGATTGAATCAGCTATTGATAAATTTGAAAATGAGTTAAGTTTGTAAAAGAAAACATTAAAATTAATAAAGAATGAAATAAGTTAAAAGAATAGCAAATGAAGTTATGAAAGGTAGCGATAGAGCCCCTTTTTTAATCAAAAAATCAAGCAGTGTGCAAACAATAAAAATCTTAAGAACGCAGAAAATATATCTGCGTTCTTTTTTTATCTACCTAAAAGGTAGAATATCCAACTTATAAATAGGACACGAAAAATTCTGAAAATGAAATAATTTTTATAAGAAAGGATAGGTGGTTATTATGTATGAAAAAAGATATAAAAAAATAGGTGCGAAAATTCTATATTTTAGAAAAATAAGAGGTTTAACGCAAGAGCAACTAGCAGAAAAAGTAGGGATAACTGCTAAATATTTATCACGAGTAGAAACAGGTAGTTATCCTAATAGTGTATCTTTATCAACGTTAATGATAATTGCAGACAAATTAAATGTGCACACCAGTGAACTATTAAGTGATATAGAAGAATAAAAGATTTTAAAAGGGACGAAGTAAAAAATCTTTTTTACCTTCAATAAAAAGTGGAGGTAAAAAAATGTTAAAAAAAATCAGAAAAAACATTATGAAAAAAATCGTAGCCGGGAATATTGCGTTGCAAATGTTTGTAGTCAATAACGCTTATGCGGCACTACCATGGGAAGACCCGCTTGATACAGTTGTTGAAAGCCTTACCGGCCCGGTTGCGCAAGGCGTTTCGGTAATTGCGTGTGTTGTAATGGGCGGCCTGCTTGCTTTTGGTGAGCTGGGTGCGGTCGCGAAGCGCGGCATTATGATACTTTTTGGTATTGCAATGGCACTTTTTGCTACGAACTTTATAACTGCGATTGGTGGTTGATAACAAATGGCATTTAACAGCAAACCGCAGGATTACAAAATGGAAAAAGAACTGCCTGAAACACCATACAGTAAGGCAAACGAAGTATGGGACAAGCTGATGGGCGCAGCTATTGTAAGGTTTAAAACTTGGAGAATGGTAGCCTGCATATCAATGATTTTAAACCTGGTGCTGGTACTTGGAATTTGTTTTATCGGCAGCCGCAGCAGCATAATTCCATATATTGTGCAGGTGGACGATAAATCCGGTGCCATATTGTCTGTTGACAGAGTGGATGCGCGCAGCAGAGCCAACGAAACAGAAGTTGAATATTTCCTTTGGAACGTTACGCGCAATGCTCGCACGCTGCCTAAAGACCTTGTTATTTATAAGCAGAATTGGGAAGAAGTATATTCTTATCTCGACCAGGCCTGCGCGAATAAAATGAATAACATGGCCATTTCTGAGGATTATCAGACAAAAATCAGCAATGGTAATACTACTATGCTGAAACTTAAAGGCTTTAACAAATACAGCGGACAGGATAATACCTATCAAATTCGTTGGGATGAAACCCTTTATGATAATTCCGGCAAGATTATTTCCAATTACAGCATGGAAGCATTTTATACCATTGATTTTGTACAGGTAACAAAAGAAAGCATCCATTTAAACCCATTGGGTATTCAGATTAAAGATTTTTCAGTATCACAGGAAAGATAAGGAGCAGTTAAATTCGATATGCGGTTAATATTTCATCAGCTGATATTTATATGTATTCTGGTTATTTGCTTTAACGTGCTTGCTGTAACAGTTGCGTCAGAAAGTATGCTGACAACCAGAAAATTACTGCAAAGTTCGGTCTGCTTAATTATTTGCCTGCTGATACTTATAGCATTTTAAACAAAAGTAAAGGTGAAAAATAATATGACTTCTGGTTCTTTAGCAGAGATACTGGCAGCACTAATGATAATATTGACTGCTTCAATCTTTATGGCTGATGCTACTGAAAATAAAAAAATATGCCGGATATTGAAAAAAGTATTATTAGTGCTTTTCGTAATTGGCATTATTCTGGTTTCCAGTGAAGTTTTAAAATAACGTGTTAAAACGGTATTAAAAATAATGCAGCAAAAAAATAAAAGGTATTTGGAGTAATAAAAAATGAACCAGCAGATAAATATGTTTTTTAGTAATTATGATAATGAATTTTTACTTGTTTGCAGCGTGGCTTTTCTTATATATATTCTGCGCGATATTGTTCTTGTTTTAAAGGCAAGGCAAAGTAACAGAAAAGAAAACAGAGCACCTGCATCGCATATGCTGTTTTTTGATTTTCTCTTTCTCCTATATTTGCTGCACATGATTAATACCTTAATAGCAAGGATTTGGTGATTATATGAATTTTAATAGCTTCATTAAAGGCGCAGCCATTGCAGTGCTTTTAACTGCAAATGTGGCAGCCGCAGCACCGGTAGTAGGTAACGAGCCGGAACCGAACTACATAACAGACAGCTTTGACGCCGCTATAAGCGGTGCTGAAGTTGTATTTCCATATCAGTCCAACAAAATATATACAGTGTATTCACAAAAAGGGTTTATTACCGATATACGTATGCAGCCGGGTGAAAATATAACATCTGTTTCGGCCGGTGATACTGAACGCTGGGTAATAGACAAAGCTGCCGTAGGGCAGGGGTTTACCAAAGTAGAGCATCTTTATGTTAAACCGGTTTATACCGGCATACGCACAAATATGGTAATTAATACTACCGCCCGTACCTATCAGCTGAACCTTGTTTCCGGCAATTTTTATAACCCGGTAGTTACATGGCAAGTTGAAAAGGGCATAAGTGGTGACAGCGGCTTTAAGCCCGCGAAAAATTACGCTGCCATTGACCCGATGAAACTTAATTTTAATTACAAATTTAATAAAAAAGACCTGCCCTGGGCACCGGCAAAAGTATTTGATGACGGTATAAAAACGTATATCAAAATGAAGCCGGAAGTTTTCTCCAATGTGATGCCTGCGTTTTTTATTTTGAATGAAAACAATGATGTTGTGCTTACCAATTACAGAGTAATTAAGGGCACATACATTGTTGACCGCATTTTTGATAAAGCGCAGCTTGTTGTAGGCAAGGAGCAGGTAACGATTAAGAGGCAAGACTGATGGATAAAATCAAGGAATTATTTAAAACTTTGGCGGCTAACCTTGGTTTAGGTAAAAAAAAGGCTGCTATGCCGGAACAGGCACATGAAGGTGAGCAGAATGACGGGCAGGCTAAAAGCCTGGAAGGCGTTGCGCAGGCACGAACAAAAGCAAGCGGCAGCGGCCTGAACCGTAAATATGTTATTGGGCTTGTTTGCGTTGTTATTGGCCTTGCCCTGTACAGTATGCTGGCAGGCGCGGGCAGGGAAGGCAGCCATTTAAGCAGTGCCGGAGAAACAAAAACTGAAACGGCGCAGCCCGTTGGGAGCGGCAATCACTTAAAAAACGTGCCTGGTGATTATACCGAAGAAGGGAAATTGGAAAAAGATAAAAATGCCAAAGCTGCTGTAAAAGAAGAAAAGCCTGTTAAAGAAAAAGCGGTGCAGCCGCGGCCTACTCTGCCGCGTCAGCCTGCAAGGCAGGAAAAGCCGCGGATGACTTTGGAACAGCAGGAACGTATGGAAGAATACGAGGCAATGAAAAAGGCTTATCAAAGCCCAATCAAATTTGAATTAAAGGAGTGAGCAGTCCGTGAAAAAGTTGATTTTAAACACAGCCGCAGCCGCAGGCCTGCTGCTCGCGTCCATTGGTGCGGCGCAGGCAGCAGGTGAAGCTATTGCCGAACAGCCGGCTATGGCCACCGAACAGCAACAGCAGCCTTATACGAGGTATGACCAGAATGGGCAGGCAGATAAAATCGGTTTTGTAAACCAGGCCGTCAATGAAGATATGTATTCTTCATATATGCTTGTAAAGCAGGTTACACCGTATGAGGTTAAATCCGGCACGGTAATTCCCGGCGTTTTAATTACCGGCATGAACAGTGACCTTCCGGGTACTGTAATTGGCCAGGTAAGTGAAAACGTCTATGACAGCACCGAAGGTAAATATCTATTAATTCCGCAGGGCACAAGGGTTATAGGCAAGTATGACAGCCGCACTACCTTTGCCCAGGAACGCGGGCTTGTTGTATGGCAGCGCCTTATTTTCCCGAATGGCAAGTCGCTGATACTTGAAAATTTACAAGGCACCGACCAGGCCGGTTATTCCGGGTTTAAGGATATTGTGCGCAGCCATTACGGGCGCGTGTTATGGTCAGCGCTTTTGGGCGGCCTTATTACAGGCGGCGTCGCGGTTGCCGCTGATGTTGATGATAACAGCAGCCTGCGCGGCGAAGCCGGCAGCCAGGCGGCCAGCAACATATCTTCGGCAACAAACAGTATAGTTAATAAAAACCTTAATATTCAGCCAACCATTATCATTGAGCCGGGCTATCAATATAACATTATTGTTTCGCGTGATTTAATACTGGAGCCTTATGTGGACTAAACATGACGTTGACGAGAAAAAGTTAAGAAATATTTCCATTGTGCTGTTTTTGGCTGCCGTTATTGGCGCCGCATCCGCAGCAACGCAGTATGCGGCAGCTAAATTAAATTACCAGGAAGCATTATATTGGAGCCTTTGGGATTTCGGGGATTGGAAGTTATACAACCCCTTTGCGGTATTTGCCTGGAACGGCGACTACCGTAAGGAAGCTCCGGTACTTTTTGTTAATGCGTACAGCATTTTCGGTATATCAACGGTAGTAGCCACCATGATACTTGTATTTATCCGCCTGATGTTCCATAAGAACACATCAGATAATTATGGTTCCGCGCGTTTTGCAACGCATCAGGAGTTAAAAAAATCTGACTTGTTAGATGGCAAAGGTATTTTTCTGGGTATCAGTGAGGACGGCTATTATCTTCGTGATGATGCCAAAACGCATACCTTTTTGTGCGCGCCGAGCCGCTCCGGTAAAGGCGTGGGTATTATTATACCAACGCTTTTAGCCTGGCCTCATTCAGTAGTTGTAGTGGACGTTAAAGGCGAAAACTACGCTTTTACCGCAGGTCGCAGGAAAAAAATGGGGCAGCTGGTGCTGAAGTTCGAGCCTACGGCACTTTCCGGCAGCGCGAAGTTTAATCCGTTTGATGAAATACGTATGGGCACGCCGGACGAAGTTAAGGATTGCCAGAATATCTGCCGCATCCTGGCCGACCCGACAGGTAAAGGCTATGAAGGCAATAATGCGCACTGGACTAATAATGCTTCCGATTTGCTTTTTGCCATAGTTCTGCATCTTAAATGGACGCTTAAAGACGAGCCGGTAAACATTACAACTGTTTTAGAGTTTCTTGCTTCCGGCACAGGCGGCCTGCAAAAGCTGATTAAAGAAATTAAAGAGGGCGTATTAAGCGGCAGCGTTAAGCATGATGAAAGCGGTGAAATATTGCAGTACAGCAATAATGCAGCCGAAAAGGTTTACTTTCATCCGCGCGTGTTTCAGATTTTCTCAAAAATGGCAAGCACGCCGGAAAAAGAGTTCGGCAGCATCCAGTCCACGCTGGAAACCGCTCTTTCCGTTTACCGTGACCCGGTAGTTGCGGAAAATATGTCGCGCAGCGATTTTAAAATCCATGACCTGATGAATCATGATAAGCCCGTTTCACTGTATTTAATTGTGCCGCCTTCGGACATTGACCGTATGATGCCGGCCTTCCGCACCATTGTTGAACTTCTGTACCGCAGAAACGTGGAAAAAATGGAGTTTGACCTGAAAGATAAAAATACCAAAGCCAATAAGCACCGGCTACTGATGCTTCTGGATGAATTTCCGCAGCTCGGCAAGCTGGAAACATTTGAAACGGCAATGGGCGTAATTGCCGGTTACGGTATCAAGGCTTTTGTAATATGCCAGTCCGTAATGCAGATTAATAAGCTCTACGGCAAAGATAACGGCATTATATCAAACTGCGAAGTGCAGGTTTATTACGCGCCGAATGACCAGGAAACGGCAGAGCAGCTTGCAAGGATGCTTGGTAAAAAAACCGTGGAGACCAAAAGCCGCAGTACCGGCACGGCACTTATCAGCCTGGATAAATCCAGGACATATAACGAAACCGGCCGTGACTTGTTAATGGCTGATGAAGTACGCGCGCTTGACCCCAAAAAGGAACTCGTGTTTAAGCGCGGTATGCGCCCGATTATGGCCAATAAAATTACCTGGTATGATAACCCGGATTTTATGAACCTGCCGGAAGAAATGCCTAAAAAGCCGGATGTTATACCGCACGGCGAAAAAGGATGGTACGCGCAGGCTGAGGATAAATTCAGGCTAAAAGAAAAGCGTAAATTGGAGAAAGAAATGGAAAGTTTAGCACTTTCAGAAGAAATTGAGGTTACAGATGACATGGTTATGCCCTTTGATGATGATGAATAAGGTGCAGAAAAAATCCCCGGCGCAGCCTGCGTGCCGGATAAATAAAATAATTTTGCTGCCGGCTGGGCAGTGAACGGCAGCCATGAAAAAAAACGTGGTTACACAAAAACAAGGAAAGGTGAAAGAAATGTTATTGCGTCAGATTCGTTATTTTTTAGCAATAGCCGAGACGGGCAGTTTTTCAGAAGCTGCCGCTCGCTGCTTTATTTCGCAGTCATCCGTATCACAGCAGATAAAGGCACTGGAAGATGAACTTGGGGTAACGCTTTTGGAGCGTACTCCCCGCAGGGTTATATTGACGGATGCCGGGCGTTATTTATATGAAAACGGCAGGCAGCTTGTTGCCGCGGCCGAAAAGCTGAAAATTGGCGTTCAGGCCGCAGCCAATAAAGGCAGCGAGCGGCTTGTTATAAGCTGGATTAACGGCAGCGTACCGGATTTTCTTGAAAATGCACTTTGCGGGTTTAAAAACAGGTTTCCGGATTTACTTGTTGATGTATACGGAACAGGGTATTATGAGGCTTTTTATGATTTGGAAACAGGACGCACTGATATTGTGCTGGCAGGCCGCAGCGCGCCGCGGGAAAGCGGATATGAAAGTTTTCTTATCACTAAGAGCGATTATTATGCCTGGGTTTGTCCGGCACTGGAAATAAGCAAGCGCGAATTTGTAACTGCCGCTGATTTAAAAGACCTGGCCTGCATTATTGTATCAAACGATAAAGAGCGTGATACCGAGCAGCGTTACCTGCGTGAGTTTACCGGGATTGATAATTACAGCCTGTTTGCCGCAAGCTGCGAAGAAGCGGCACTTATGGCAGCGGCAGGAAGCGGTTTTTATCTTACGGATAACCAAAACTTACCGGCAGGATTGAAAAAAGTTCCGTTTTATGCCGGAGGCAGGCCGCTTTCAAAAAGTTATTATTTGTATACGGATAATTTTGGAAAGTATGTACGCGCTTTTATTGATACGCTGATAGATTTAGGGTTTGCGCCGCAGAGTGCGGAGCAGGCAATGTAAGGTGGTGTGTTAAATGGCACAGGATAAACTGGCAGCGCAGCTGCAAAGAATGAAAGCGCAGGCCGCGGAACAGGATGCGCGCTCGGCGGCCGCGGCCGAAAAGCTGAAAAAAATGCGTGATGAACGCAAGGAATTGGGCATTGAAATTGCCGCGCTTGAACGTAAGGTACGCAATCACCGGTTAATTGAAACTGGTGCGCTCGTAGAAAAAATCCTTGGCGAAAGCGTGGATAAAGGTATTCTTGCCGGGCTTTTGGATAAATATAAAGGCTATTTTGACGGCAGCGGTGCGGCCATGGAAATTAAGATTGCCGGTGATACTTTAATAAGCCGCTGGGAAGCAGAAAAAGCTGCCGAAAAATTATCAAGGAAACGCCGTGCGGCCGTGCCGGAAGTGAACGCTGATGCAGACGAATAACGAAAAAATCCTGCGCGCCGAAGCAACTGACCAGGGCGCTAAAGTCCTTAAAATTTCACTTGGCCCGATTCGTCCGTTTTTTGATGACCCGGAAGTAGTGGAAATTATGCTTAATCCTGACCGGCATTTATGGGTAGAGCGTATCGGCCAGCCATGTATGGATACCGGAATTATAATCAGCCCGGAAGAAAGCGCGCGCGTAATAAAACTTGTTGCCAGCTATTGCCATACGGTTGTTACGGAAAATAACCCTATCCTTTCAGCGGAACTGCCGAATTTCGGCAGCCGCTTTGAAGCGGTTTTGCCGCCTGTAACCACGGCACCGGTTTTTTCAATAAGGCAGCCGGCCAGAAAATTGTTTGATTTACAAGACTACATTGATAAAGGCATTATGAGCCCGCGGCAGGTTGAAATAATTAAGCAGGGCGTGCGGGATAAGAAAAATATCCTGTTTGTTGGCGGTACAGGCACCGGCAAGACCACGGCAACCAATGCCGTGCTGGACGAGATTGCCAAAACCGGCGACAGGCTTGTAATCCTCGAAGATACCAAAGAGCTGCAATGCAGCGCGCCAAACGTTGTGTTCCTGCGCACGCAGGATAATATCGACATGACCAGGCTTTTAAAATCCACCATGCGCCTGCGCCCGGACCGCATTGTGGTAGGTGAGGTACGTGACGGAGCCGCGCTGGCACTTTTAAAGGCCTGGAATACCGGCCATCCCGGCGGTATATCTACAATACACGCGGATAACGCTTATGCCGGACTTTTAAGGCTTGAAAGTCTGATACAGGAAGCAATACCGTCACCGCAGCCGCAGCTTATTGCGGAGGCCGTGGATATAGTAATTTACATTGAGCGCGCGCATTTTTCGCGCCGGGTGAAAGAAATGGCTTTTGTAAACGGGTATAAAGACGGTGTTTATCAGCTGGAATATATTGAGAGGTGAGTGTTTTGGAAGAAAAAATTCCCGACGGGTATTATATACCCGCGCATAAAAGCCTTCAGGAAGAAATCCTTTGGGCAGGTGTGCCGCGTGAATTTATGATTTTAAATTTTACAATGTGCATTTCCATTGCCATTATGCTGCGCATTTACCCATTTTTCATTATCAGCCTGCTGCTGCATTTTGTAGCTAAAAGGATGACTAAAAATGACCCGCAGTTTTTTAAGGCAATGGTAAGGCACTTGAATGAAAAGCGTTATTTTGACGTTTAGGAGAATGGCTAATGTACGATTTGAAGTATTTTCATAAAAAACGCCGCAGCGTAGATGATGAATTATGCGACCACCTCCCGTGGCTGCTGTTTGTGGCACCGGGAGTAATTTTAAATAAAGACGGTTCTTTTCAGAGAACATTTGAGTTCCGTGGGCATGATTTAACGAGTTCCACGAAAACAGAAACGACAATTGTTGCAAGCAAAGTAAATAACATTTTAAAACGCCTTGGTGACGGCTGGGCTTTCTTTTCAGAGGCTCGCCGCACTCGCAGCACATCTTACCCTAAAAAAGAATATCCTGATACCGTTACTGAGATGATGGATTGGGAAAGGCAGCAGCTTTTTGCAAGAGGCGACCATTTTGAAAGCCGTTATTTTGCAACCATTGTTTATCTGCCGCCTTCAGACAGCTTTAATAAACTCGTTGGTCATTTTATGGAAACGGAGCGAAGCGCGGAACTGCGCGAGCATGAGCGCGTAAAAGAGCATCTCCGGAATTTTTTAATAACTTACCGCAGGATATATGACCTGTTTAATGACGTTATGTATGAATGCCATGAGCTTACTGATGATGAAACGCTGACATACTTACATGACTGCATCAGCGTCAAGCATCATAAGGTTAAGACGCCGGACGTGCCGATTTTCCTGGATAAAGTTGTTGCGGACAGCCCGTTTGTAGGCGGCACAACCATGACGCTTGGCCAGGAGCGCGATAAACGTTACCTGGGCATAGTTTCCATAACTTCCCCTCCGGACAGGTATTATCCGGGCATTTTGGACGAATTAAACCGCCTGCCTTTGGAGTACCGCTGGTGTACCCGTTACATTGCGCTTGATAAGGTAAACGCACTCGAAAAACTGGACGTTACGCGCCGTAACTGGTTCAGCAGCCGTAAAGGCTTTTGGGCGTTCATCAAGGAAGCCATTTTCCGCGCGGAAAGCGCCATTGTAGAGATTGCCGCCGTGGAACGCTATAACGATACGCAGGCGGCAATTACGGAAGTCCGTGATGACATCTGCTCGCTCGGTTATTACTGTAATACCTTTGTTGTTATGGGGAAAGACGAGCGCAGCCGTGATGACGCGGTACGCGAGATTGAGCGTGTTTTAAACAGCCGCGGCTACGTTACGAAGTACGAGGATTTCAATGCCTGCGGCGCATGGATGGGAACTCTGCCCGGTCTTGTACGCGCCAATATCCGCTGGCCGTTTATTACCTCTCTGGAATTATCTTATATGTTCCCGCTTTCTGCCGTTTGGGCAGGTGATGCCTGGAATAAGCATCTTAACGCGCCCGCGCTGATGCAGACGGAAACTTCGGGCAGCACGCCGTTCAGGTTTAACCTGCATTATAACGATTTTGGCAACTGCATGATAATTGGCCCGATTGGCAGCGGCAAATCAGTGCTTTTGAACACGCTTGAAATGCACTGCCGCGGTTATAAGGACGCCAAAGTTTATATCTTTGATAAAGGCGGCAGCTGCCGCGCGCCGACAGCAGGCGTTGGGGGCATTTTCTATGACCTTGGTGAAGCCGAAGGTGGCATAGCTTTTCAGCCGCTACGCTATATTGACCGCGAGGACGAGCGTGTGTGGGCGTCTGAATGGCTGCAAATGATATATGAACAGGAAAACGTTAGCCTGTTCCCGGAAGATAAGGCCGAAATATGGAGCGCGTTGCAGTCGCTTGCAAGTTTACCGGCGGAGCAGCGTACAATGAGCGGTTATTACATGGTGGTGCAGAGCCTGAAACTGCGCGAAGCCATAAGCCCGTTTGTTGACAAAGTTGAAGGAATGGTTGACGCCGGCCCTTATGGGGAACTGTTTGGTGCAACGGAAGATAAATTATCCGATAATCCGTGGCAGGCATTTGAAATGGGCGTATTAATGGAGAAAAAAGCGGCAATCATGCCGGTACTCCAATACCTGTTCCACGTTATAGAAAAGCGTTGCCACGGCGAGCCGACATTTATTTTTCTTGACGAGTGCTGGACGTTCCTCAGTAATCCGCTCTTTGCCGCGAAAATTAAAGAATGGTTTAAAACCATGCGTAAGAATAACGTATCCATAATTTTCGCAACGCAGAGCCTTACAGACGTAACCGAAAGCAATATTGCAAGCGCGATTTTGGAAAGCTGTTATACAAGGATATTCCTGCCGAACCCTAACGCTTTAACGCCGGATGCAGAAGCCGTTTACAGCAAGTTCAGCTTAAATGATACGGAACGCAGCATCATTGCCACGTCAACGCCTAAAAGACAGTATTATTTTAAATCTGTGCTTGGCTGCCGCGTATTTGAACTGGCACTGAGCCCATTCATGCTCTCATATGTTGGCGCGGCAAGCAAAGAGGACCAGGCAGAAATAAAACGCATCCAGCGCGAGCATCCGGATGAAGATTTTAACCTTTACTGGCTGAAATATAAAGGCCAGGAAGATGCACTGGAATACTACAAAGCGCACAAAAAATAAAAAAGCAGGCGCATAAGCGCCTGCGTAAAGTTGGCAATTATTTTATATAAACGTTTCTTCTGTGACCCGTCTTGATGATTAAAATGATAAGTTCACTGTCTTGAATATCAGCAAGAATACGGTAATCACCAACACGATAACGCCATTTACCTGCATGATTTGCTGTTAAAGGCTTGCCGTGCTGTCGAGGGTTTAAACAACCTTCAAGATGTTTGTTAATCCAGTTATAAATATATGCCGAAACCGGTTTATCAAGTTTTTTGAGTTGTTTTAATGCTTCTTCAGAAAATTTTACTGTATAAGTGTTCATAATCCGAGTTCTTTTGCCACTTCTTCCATGGAGTAGGTTACAGGGTTTTTCTTAAAATCAGCCATTGCTTTCTGATAATCCTGCAAATCAATTTCATCTTCAATTCGCTCCATGACAGCTTTTCTGATAAATTCGGAAACGCTCATATTGTTGATTTTAGCAAAAGTTTTAATCATTTCGTTTTCCTGTTCATTAAGTCTGATAGAAATAGACATTGAACCCACCACCTCTCTGTATTTCAAGTGTAATACATAAGCCGTTACTTGTCAATATTAAATACCCCCTTCACAGCTTTTTTTTCGCCGGTTTTGGCATGAATTTAAAAACGGACTGCTGCTGCACGGCAAGGACGGCGGAGCCGCATAGTATATCCTTGCAGTACAGGCAAAGCAGGCCGTTAAAATGAAATGCTCAAAACCGGCAGAAAGGATTTTGTTTTATGTTTGATTCTCCTTCAAGTATTATGCTTTTTTCAGTTTTTCCTGCATTTTTTATTTTCAGATTAGCAAAATTATCTGAAAATGAAGATTTTTGCAATCTTATTGACTACCTGAATAAAAAATACAGCAAATTTTTTCTAACCGCAACCCTTTGCTGTTCTTTATTTACTTTGTTTCTTGTCCAAAGTCATCAGACAAACCTGATGGAAAATCCAGTGAGTTTGGGAATTATCTATTTTCTTGTTTTAACAGCATCAAATTTGCGTGTGTATGATGGCTTTGGCATTGTAATTATGCTGGTTGGCAATTTAGCTGTTTATGCTGCAATTGAAAGGGAGCTCTTTGATGCGGGTGGCATATATTACGTATTTATTTTTAATGTTCTGTACTGTATTTACAGCCTGATATTTATTAATCTTCATCATATTATGAAATTTTTAAATATAAAAATTTTTGAAAGGAAGTGAAAAATCGTGTCGCTTTTTGGGTTAAGTGAGAAACGCAGGATTGCGGAGCTTGAAAAACAGGTTGCTGACCAGCAGTTAATAATTGACAAGCTCATAAACCTTTCCGAGCGTAGTGTTGATAGTTATGCCAAGGCGCATAACATTGCAACAGAAGCTATTGCCATTGCTAAAAAGGTTGTTGATGACCCTGATTGTTTAAAAGAATTGGAAGCTAACGTATAGTTGCATAAACGTAAAAAAATAAGAAGTTCATGCACTGAATGGCACAAACTTCTTTAAGCGTTATAGATTTTCTAATTTTGTGATACGTTTTGCCCATGTTTTTAAAAGCTGCTCCATAAGGAATGCTTTCAGCGGCGCAAGGTTCTGCTCTGTATCCCACGCTTCGAGGGCTTCAAAATAGGTTTTCCTATCTTCCTGGTGGATGATAAGCGGTGGGTGGTTATTTAAAGTGAGCAGGTAGTTCATGGCAAGGCGGCCAGTCCTGCCATTGCCGTCAGCAAATGGATGGATATTTTCAAATTTCGCGTGGAAAAATGCCGCAGCCGTTAAAACTTTTTCCGGCTCTGCCGGAAGTTGCTGCAAATCTTCCAAAAGTTCCTGCATTTCATCAGGAACATCTTCGGCAGCTGCACCGGTTTCATTACGGCCGGTAACATAATCGCCCTTTTTGTATTCACCGGGACGCTCACCGCGCTGCCAGCGGCGCTCGTCATAAGTATTAAGCGTTAAGCGCCGTTGCAACTCTTTGATGAAGTTTTCATCAAAAGGCAGCTTATCACGGAAGGCTTTAAAAAAGTATTCCATGGCTACTTTTGCATTGCGGATTTCATATAGCGTGCGCAGGTCGCCGGTGTACGAAGTAACACCGTCATGTTCAAACACTTCACGGGTATCGTGATAGGTAACATTAGGGTTTTCAATATTGCCGGAATTATAGGCAAAAGAAATAATGTGGCCGTTAAAGGCTTCGGCCAGCGCGGCATCATCTGAAATATTCAGTGATTGCCACCAGTCAGTTAAAAGTATGTATTTATTCTTTAATTCGTTCATTATAGCACCTGTAAAAAAGCGGCTGAATAAATTAAGTAAACAGCCAAATATAGATAAGTAGTATTACAACAGCAGCTGAAAGTATTTTATTAGCTCCAACCATAGTCTGATACTTTGTTGGAGAGTAAGGTTTGTTTTCATTGTTTTTTTCTGGGTGTCTTAATTGATAATTTATTCTGCTTATTAATCTGGCCAGTTGGCTTGGTGTACCGCAGTATTGCCGCTCGTTGTCTAATACTGGAAAATCTGCAACTTTATCAATTTGCATATAGTCACTGTAATGACCTATTCCGGTTAATACAGGGATTTGGGAATTTATTACAGCATCACAAACACTTTTATTATCAAATACATAACTTAAAGTGTATTTGTCGCTGCCACCTCTAACTATGCAAATAACATCAGGTCTGTATTCCGGTTTTTGATTATTTATTCTTTCTATTGCATTTATTATGCCAGTTGCAGCATAACTGCCTTCCATATCGGTGTGATAAAGTTTGCACGCATATTCATTGTTTTGAAAATATTTAGGCAGACCGCTTATAAAGTCTTTATAGCCACGTGAATTTTCATTAGATATGACGGCAATTTTGTTTAACTTTGTTATTCTTTTGAAGTCCTGTTTTTCAGGATAATTTGCACGTGGAGAAAAAGTTTCATGTTCTTTTGTAATTTCACTGGCATAGATTTGAATAATGGGTGGTTTTTCTCTAAATCTATACAGTGAAATATTACCGGTAACGCTTACTACTGTACCCTCAGTTATGCTTAAATTATCAAGTTGTTCTGTAAGGTCTTTCTTTAAAAATACCTGTAAAGCTTCTCCGTTAGATAAACTTAGCGTAAAAAAACTCGTTTGGGAAAACTCATTTTTTGTTAAAAAATATATTTCGCCTTCAACTTTTACTTTAGTTTTATATTTGATTATTCCATTAATTAATTTTAAAACATCATCTACACCATCTATATCCGTACAAGTTTGGGGTTGATAGTAGTTATTCATATTCTCCGTCCCTTTTATTTAATTATTTAGAGAAGTGATGAATAGTATCGCCAGTTTTAGGTTGTCCGACCATAGGGCGACCACCGTGTTTTTCTTCAATTTTTTCCATTTCTTTATCAGATGCTGTTTTAGTTTTTGATTGTTTTTCAGTAATAGTAGTTTCCGTTTTAGTGGCAGCAGTAGGAGCTTTAGCAGGTGCATCAGCAGCAGGTTCATCACTGCCGCAGCCAAAAGATGCAAAAGCGGCTAAAAGTGTTAAAAGTACAAGTAATTTTTTCATGATTTTACCTCATTTCTTTCAAAATTTTCTTTTAAATAATCAATTTCTTTAAAATCTTTACTTATTTCTTCACATCTGTTTTGAAAGCCTGCATCATCAGCAGCGGCCTTCATAATATTTTCATACATTTCTTCAACTGTATTGTAGGTTTTATAATTTTCCGGATGTTTTTTCATATCATCAGCAGCCAGCGTTTCATTGTTGTATTTATGATTCATTTTGACCTCTTAAATATCAAGTATGGCAGCAATTCTCTGCTGTACAAGCAGAAATTGTTCCATAGGTAATGTATCAACTTTCTGCCATTCGCGGCTAATAAAATCAACGCTGCGGAATTGCTCACATAAAATTTCGCCGTGGGTATTACAATCTTCAACCTTAACATGCAATGGGAAATTACGTTCTGTCGAGGTTATAGGAGCAACTACGGCAAGACCTGTAAGCTGTTGAAAAGTAGCAGGGCTTAATACCACTGCCGGACGTCTTTTCTTAATTTCTGTACCGGTTTGGGGGTCGAAATTTAAGAGAATAATGTCCCTTTGTTTTGGTACTTGTTCTTTTGAGTAAAGCATTTAAAATTCCTTTCCCACTGAACCGCATTTAATTTCTTCAGGTTTGTAATTTCCAGTGTAACCCTCAAATAATTCATCAAGGGAAACGCGTTTTATAGATTTTTTAATAATAATTTGGTTTTCATCAGCTGTGATGGTTACTTCATCACCAATTTTTAATTTGGTTAAATCGGCAATTTCTTTAGAAATCCGGAAACCCTGGCTGGTGCCCCATTTTGCTAAAGTAGCTGTTTGCTGCATATTTTCACAACCTTTCAATATATTCTTGATATATCTTATATATATTATATAACGATAGAAATTAAAAAACAATAATCAAAGGAGGCTTTCTTGTGAAAAAATCACTTTTAATTTTAGCGTTTGCCGGGACAATGGCTGTGGCGCAGTCTGCTTTTGCGCTTACTGTGTATGACCCAACAAATCATGAAGAAAATCTGGCAACAAAACTGGAAGCTATTAAGCAGACGGCGCATCAGGCTGAAATGGTGCAGAACGAACTGAAACAGCTCGCAAAATTAAATCCTGCTTATCAGGATGAAACGCTGATGCAGATACGTTCCAGTATTTCCAGCATTAATGACATCCGTAATTCCATTGATGCCATAGGTACAGATTTTAATTCCATGATGCAGGCTTTTGATGAAATCAGTCCAGATTATGAGGACTGGAACGGCGTGAGTGCCGAACAGTACGCAAGGCAGATGGACAAGGTGCGCGAAGCCTGGGATAAAGCCGTCAACCAGAGCATGCTTTCTGGCACGGCAGCAAGCCCTGATGAACAGCAGCAGACCGCGGATACCGTTACGCAGCTTGTGGAAGCCGCACAGAACGCCGAAGGCACAACAGGTGCTATACAGGCATTAGCACAGCTTAATGCCATTCAGATAAATGAGCTGCAAAAAATGCTTGCGATAACTTCTGATGCGCAGCGTACGCAAAATATGTATTTTAAGCGTCAGATTGAAGCCGAAGAAGCCGGCCGACGCAGAACGGAAATTATGATGGATAATTACGAAGCTAATTTGAAAGCGGACGTTTCAATTACCGGTGACGGCAGCGATATTCACCATTTTACGAGGTAACAGGGCATGGATACAGGTATTTTAGATACAATGCTTGCCACCATAGCGGGTTATACAACCGGTTCATCCGGAACTATTACCGGCTATGCAACAAGCCTTTACGGCATATTAATTCTTTTGGATTTTATTCTTGCTGTCCTTTTAAATATCGGTGAAACCGACCATATAAAGCAGCTTGTAAGAAAGGTGCTGTTTTATGGTTTTTGGATTTGGATAATCCGTGAATGGGGAACGCTTTGTGACGCGCTGCTCGACAGCCTGATGATAACAGGCACGGCGATAGGTGGTGTTGATGCTTCTGTATTAAAAAATCCATCAACGCTTATTGACGCTGGTTTATATATAGCAAAACCTTATATGGATTATGCGAGTGAAATGTCCTGGCTTGAAATAACGACTTCACCTTTAAACTGGCTTATGGCCATTATTGGTTATGCCGGTGTTGTGTTGGCTTTTGGTATTCTTGCTTTGCAGATATTCATAACTTACGTTGAGTTTTATATTGCCAGTGCTCTGCTTTTAATCTTTATTCCCTGGGGCAGCTTCAAATATACGAGTTTTGTTGCTGAAAAGGCAATCGGTGCGGTAATAAGCTACGGTACAAAACTGATGATGCTTGGCGCGGTATATGGTTTATCTTCTGGAATTATAAATTCTATGACTGTTTCTTTAACAAATGGTGAGCCAACTCCTGGTGCTGTTTTATCATCCATGCTTGGGCCTTTCGCTCTTTGCCTCTTGTGCTGGCAGGCACCCGGCATGGCAGCCGGCCTGATGACAGGAGCGCCTACGCTTTCAGCAGGTACGGCCGCAGGAACAGCGGTTGCCGGTTTTGCCGGTGCTGCTGCCGGCGGCTCGGCAGGTGCAGGCATTGGCAGTATGGCAATGTCTACGGGCAGTAGTGCTGCCAGAGCAGGAGTCGCGCTTGCAGGTGCAGCTACGGCAGGTTCAACGGCAGGCGGACCGGGCGCAGGTGGCGCGGCAGGTGCAATGAGCGGTGCCGCAGGTTTTGCGGCGTCAGCCTTTAAATCCGCGGCTTCCAATGCTACACAGGGCGTAAGGGGAGCATTTGCAAGCGGCCAGGCATCCGTTGCTGCATCAGGTGGCAGTTCGTCCGGAAGTTCAGCAGGCGGGCCTGTTTTCGGCAGTGGTGGAGCAAGTGGTTCTGCCGCAGGCAGTTCTGGCGCATCAACGTCCGCTTCCGGAAGTGGTAGTACAGGCAGTTATGCCGCAAGCAGTTCAGCCGCTGGCGCAGCACAAAGTATGGGTGCCGGTAGCTCGGCAGGTGCAGGCAGTTCAACAGGTGGGGCATCGGGCAGTGCGCAGTCAGCTTCTGCTTTTGCTTCAAATGCTTCGGCCAGCACTAAATCAGCAGCCGCGCAAGGCAATACAAGTACCAATGCTTTCAGCTCGTCAGGCAATAGCTCTGTCGGAGGAAGCAGTGCTAAAACCGCATCCTCATTTGCCGCAGGAGAGGCTTCAGGCGGCAGCAGCACTTCTTCTCATGCAAGTGCGTCAGCCGCTTTTCAAAAAGCAATAGATGAAACCAAACAGGCAGTGCCGCCGGAAGCATCCCCGCAGGGTGGCTTCAGCGTGCCGTTGCCAAAAGATAACGATTAGGGGGTTGGTAATTTTGTTAAGCAGAAAAAAACGCAGCACGATAACGGCAGCACTTGCGGTGCTCATGGCTTTGCCTGTTACGGGCGAAGCCGCAGAAAACGTGCCGGAACCGGGTCCTTTTAAAGCAAGGGTCATAGAAATGTTAAAAGATAATCCGTTTTCAGTATATTGGGACGGCACGGCAAGCGCGCCGGTAAATATTAGTTCAGCGGATATTACGGTTAAGTCCGGCTCTATTGTGCATAACAGCACTGATGTTGCTGTACCAGCAGAAGATGTGGATTTTTGGGAGCCTGCGCCTAAAGCGGAACAGGCTGCTTATCAGCCGGAAATTGTTGTAGAAGAAGATACTACGCTTGATTTGTTTGAAGATAATGCAGCCAATGAAAATGCCGCGCTTTATGAATATGTCCGCGGTGAAAGCTATGACGTTTACGCAGCTCCGGGCTTTATAGCTGATGTTCAGTTAAAGCCTGGCGAACAGATTACCGGCATTACGATTGGTGATGCAATAAGCTGGTCGGTAGAAACAAGGCTTGCGGCAGACAAAACTTGGCACGTTTATGTTAAACCTCTCCAGCTCGGCGTGGTAACTAACATGATTATTAATACAGACAGCCATTATTACAGTCTGCGTCTGATTGCAGACAGTGATTATTCCCCGGTAGTAAGCTGGACTTACCCAGGCGAAGCCAGGGAAGAATATAACCCGCAGGGCATTTCCATGGAAGTGGAAAGCGTGCAGGATATAAATTTTGATTATTCAGTATCCGGAAAGGAAAGCTGGACGCCGGAAACGGTTTTTGATGACGGCGCAAAAACTTACCTGATATTGCCTGACGGCGCGGCAGCAAGGCATACCCCGGTAGTGTTCCAAAAACGTGCAGGTCTGTTATTGAATCTTGATTACAAAATTGTCAATAACACCATTATTTTGGACAGGGTTTGCAATGAGATTTTTATGGCCACGAGCAACAGCGACCGCGTTGTAATTAAAAACGAGCACGCTGTTATGCCCTGGAATTATTAATAACCATATTAAAAGTTTTAAAGGAGCTGATTTGTATGACGAAGGAAGAATTTGTTCGTAATATGTGTGAAAAATGCGGTCTGACGCAGAAGGACGCTAACAGTGTTATCAAGGCATTTACGGAAACGGTAATGAACGCTGTGGCAGCCGGAGATAAAGTCCAGCTTATCGGCTTCGGTACATTTGATAGCCGTAAGCGCAGTGAACGTACCGGTCATAACCCGGCAACCGGTGAGGAAATAAAAATTCCGGCTGCTACTGTACCAGCTTTTAAAGCCGGCAAGGCTTTTAAAGCAATGGTTGACGCCGCGCATGCAGCACAAAAGCCTAAAAAAAGGTGGTCTAAAAAATGATTCAGAGTGAAGAATTTACCCGTGAGGAAGCAATGGCAATGGGTGCCTTCCGCGAGGATGCGCTGGAACTGGAAGATGTTTTGGATGACCAGGAAATTATGCAGCTTATAGAGATGGGAGTAGATATTACAGGCTATGCAGACAAGTGAGTACAGAAAAGCTGTAACGGAACGCCTTATAGGGATGTTGGAAAGCGGTACTGCGCCCTGGCAAAAACCATGGGACGCCGGTATCGCTGCAATGAACCGGCCGCATAATTTTAACGGACGGCCTTATCATGGTGTAAACGCATTAATGCTTTGGTGTACTGCCATAGATAAAGGCTATGAGGACCCGCGCTGGCTTACTTTTAAACAGGTTAATAAACTCGGCGGCCATGTCAATAAAGGTGAAAAAGCACAAATTGTTGAGTATTGGCAATGGGAAAAAGAGGTTGAAAATCCTGAAACCGGCGAGAAAGAAAAAGTTCCTTTGGAGCATCCTAAAGTGTACAGGGCTGCCGTTTTCAACGCTGACCAATGCACCGGGTTACCGAAACTGAGACGCCAAGTGCAGAAATGGTCGCCGGTAGAGCGTGCTGAAAATATCATAGCCGCAAACGGCGTTCCGGTAACACATAATACAGACGGCAGTGCCTTTTACAGTCCCGGTGGTGACTTTATATGCCTGCCGCCCCGTGAAAGTTTTGCAACAGTGGATGCCTATTATTCTACGCTCCTGCATGAAGTTGGTCACAGCACCGGCCATCCAACCAGGCTTAATCGTGAATTTGGCGGCCAGTTTGGAAGTGAAGGCTATGCGAGGGAAGAATTACGAGCTGAACTTGCATCAACGTTTTTATGCGGTGAACTTGGCATAGCTACAACAGGCAGTGATGAACAGCACGCAGCTTATGTAAAAAGCTGGGTATCTGCACTGAAAAATGATTATAACGAAATTTTCAGGGCAGCTGCTGATGCTGAAAAAATTTGTAATTACCTGTATGAGCGGGAAAAAGAATACCTGCAACTTAAAGAGCAGGGCATTGAACCGCAGGTTAAGCAGGCCGCGGCTGAAATCATAAATGATGAACAGGTATTAATGCGCATGACTCCGGAAGAACGGAGAAGTAAAGAAAATACCTTGCCGCAGGATATTGTAACGGTGCAGCTCGCGGAAACTATACCGCTGCGCGGCAAAGACGTTTTCATCATTAATGACAAAATCTATATAGGTGACAGGGAATATTACGGCAATAACGGTTTATATGATAATTCCGATAATACATTGGAATACGTAAGCAGCAATCCGCACTTATTATATTTTGTTTCCGGCCGTGAATTTGCGTACAGCGCAGAATCCATGCTTAAAAGGGAAGAACTGGACAGGGCAGATTTTGAGGAATATAAGGCACTGAAAGAAACCGGCGTGCTTGCAAAATATAAAAATATCCGTGTTGGTGATGTAAGTTTTGAAGGCAAAACTTTTAATGCAGTATATTCAGAAGTCATTTTAAAACCTGAAAATAAGGAGTTGGAAAATATGGCTAAAGATGAAAAATCAGCTTTAATGCCGGCAAGTGATGCGCAAAAAGGCTTCCTTGTAAGTCTTGGTGCAAAGTTTGAAGATGACATTACCAAAGGCGAAGCTGACCGTATTATTAAAGAGCGTGTTGCTAAACGCAGTGCATATTTTGAAAAAATCAACGCTCCTGCAACAAGTGAGCAGAAAGAAACGCTTGCTGCTAATAACTGTAAATTTGCAGACAATATCACAGTAGGTGAGGCGTCTAAAATAATCGGGCAGCTGCATGCAACTGTTGAGCAGATGGATTACATGGATAAGCTGAAAATAAGTTACCCGGCAGAAGTTACGAGAAACGAAGCATCTAAACTGATAGAGCAAAAAATGCGTGAATTTGAAGCAAGGGATAATTCGCCTGCTACGGATAAGCAGATTGCCGCGTTAAAGGCTCATGGTATCCAGCCATCTGAAAATATCACGCGTGCTGAAGCAAGGGCCCAGATTTATTTGAGCCCTGCAACTGAAAAACAGATTAAATACCTTAATGCAAATAAAATTGAATACGATAAAGATAAAATCTGTTATGGCCGGGCAGGATATTTAATTGGAAAACATACTTTGCAGCTTACAGAATTACGTTCACAGCCTGCTACTGAATACCAGCTTGATATGTTGGATAAAATGCAGATTAAATATGGCAAAGAAATTACAAAGGGTGAAGCCTATGACATTATCAAAAAGCAGAAGCAGGCTGAAAGCGCGGTTACTGAAAAGCAAGTAAAAAAAGCTGAAGCACTTGGCATTGAGTTACCCAAAAATGCCACGCGCGCTGAAGCTGCCCAGCAGATTGAATTAAAAGTCCGTGAAAATAAAATTGCGGAATTTGTTTCCAAAGAAGCAAACCCTGATGCTTACGATAAATACCTGGAACTTGCTAATAAGCAGTATGCGAAAACAGGTGATTTCAGCAAAATTGATGATAATAAAATTGCCAGAGAAATGTTGAAGCAGGGCTTTGAGAAACAATCTGTTGTTGATGCTATTACAGAACACTCTCCTGTCGGCAGGGATTATGCCCGTGCTGATAAAACTGTTGAAGCCGCGGCCAAAACTCCTGCTGTTGCCAAAGCCATGGCAAAAGTAAAGGACGCTGAAAAGGGCAGATGACTCTTAAAAATGTTTTAAAAGCATTTCTTGCTTTTAATATATTTCTGTTTATTACATTGCCCGCAGCAGCGGCCGAAATAACGTCCCCATTTGGTTGGCGTGAAAATCCGATAACCGGAGAAGAAGAATTTCATTCCGGTATTGATATAGCCTATGAATATGGGACGCCAGTAGGAGCTATGCTGCCGGGCAGGGTAATATATGCAGCTGAATACGGTGGGTACGGTAACTGCGTTATTCTTGCCCACGAAGGCGGATATAACACGCTTTACGCCCATCTTGACAGTATTACAGCTGTATATGATACCCAGGTAGAGGTAGGTGATGTAATTGGTTATGTCGGGTCTACCGGTTTTTCCACCGGCCCGCATTTGCATCTTGAATTGTGGGATAACGGGGAATACGAAGACCCGTTATATCTCTGGAGGTAATTTAGATGTACGAAGATATTAAATTTGGTTTAAACATGAAAGTAGCCCGTGTCCGTCAGCAGCTGACGCAAAAGCAGTTTGCCGATAAAATGACTGCCGCCGGTATTAAATGCACGATAGATGCGATTTCCAAAATTGAGCGCGGTGAACGCACTGTAAACAGGGAATTTATACGTACCGCTGCGGAAATTTTGAATTGCAGTGTGCAGGAGCTGATTGCTGATACTGCCAAAGCGCAGACGCCAGCACAAAAATTGGTGGCAGCATTAAGAAATACGGCTGACTTGATGGAACAGGTTTACGAAGGAAAATAGTAAAAAGGAGCGCTTTTTATGAGTTTGTGGAAAAAGTCTAAAAGCCGTAAACTTCATTCACTTGTAATGGCAAGTATATTATCTTTTTCAGTTACTTGTTCTGTATTTGCTGAAAGTTTTTGGAGTTCGATAGGTACTGGTGAGTACTCATGGGATAGAGATTGGACTTTATCTTTATCTAATTGTGGTAATGATGGTGTAAATAGTAGTGCATTTGGTTCTTATTTACAATATGATGCTTCCAGTGGTCAATTAACTTTAGTATACATTGCTGAGATTGCTGGTGAAAATAATTACACAAATAGATATTATACCAATTTAGGTGATGCTAAAGCCTTTTTTGGCGGAATGTCAGAAGAAGATATTAAAGACCTTATCGACGATGCTATTCATAACGTAGACGGCGACCAGACCGTAAATGGCAGCCAGGATATTACAGGGGACCAAACCGTTGAGGGCGAGCAGACTGTGAATGGTGGGCAGACCGTCACGGGCGGCCAAACTGTAAATGGTGACTCTACCACTACCGGCGATAGCACCACAAAAGGTGATGGTAATATTGAAGGTGATTTGAATGTTGGTGGAGATGGTAATGTAGATGGCGATATGAATGTCGGCTTTGATGGCGCTGATGATAATGGAGATGGTACTCCTGACCGCCCTGGCGACCTTAATGTTGCAGGAGATAGCAATATTAATGGCAATGAAACCGTAGATGGTGATGAAACCGTTAAAGGCGACTCTGACGTTTGGGGCGACCAAAATGTTGGTGGCGATAGCCATATCATGGGCAATGAAACCGTAGATGGTAATGAAACCGTTAAAGGTGACTCCAATGTCGGAGGCAATCAGGACGTAGCAGGTGATGGTCATTTCGGTGGCGATTTAACAGTAGATGGCAGCGAAACTGTTAAAGGCGATTCTGATGTATGGGGCGACCAAAATGTTGGTGGAGATAGCCATATCATGGGTAATGAAACCGTAGACGGTGATGAAACTGTCAAAGGTGATTCTTCTGTTTGGGGCGACCAAAATGTTGGTGGCGATAGCCATATCATGGGTAACGAAACCGTAGATGGCAATGAAACCGTTAAAGGCGACTCTGATGTATGGGGTGACGGTCATTTTGATGGCAATGTATCCATAGGTAATCGTGATGATAATGGTAATGCTACTGATAGTTCTGATTTAGACGTTACCGGTAACGGTAATTTTGGTGGAGATGTTAATATTGGCCATGATGGTGTAGATGAAAACGGAGATGGTACTCCTGACCGCCCCGGTAATCTTGATGTTGCCGGAGATTCTCACCTTACCGGCGATATTCAGGTTGGCAGCCGTGATGATAATGGTGCAGTTGTAGACCGTTCAGATTTGGATGTAACAGGCAATGCTAATTTAGGTGGTGACACCTTTGTTGGTTTTGATGGAGCTGATGATAATGGAGATGGTACTCCTGACCGTCCCGGCAATATGTATATTGCCGGCGATACCGTAATTGGCGTGCCTGTCGTTCCGGGTGCTGAATCTAATCTGCATGTAACCGGCAATACAACTATTGACCATGACCTTTACGTTGGTGGCGAAGGCCACTTTGACGGCAACCTGTATGCTCCGGATTTAATCTTCAATGGTGGCAAATCCTTAACCGGTGAAATCAGCCGTTTGGATGGCCGCATTGATACGGCCGGTGCTAATGCCGCAGCACTTGCAGGCCTGCATCCGCTTGATTTTGACGAGGACCAGAAACTTAATTTCGCGGCAGCAGTAGGCAGCTACCAGGGTGCCAGCACTATGGCTCTCGGTATGTTCTATCGTCCTGATGACCGTACAATGTTTAACCTCGGCGGAACTTTCGGCAACCGTGAAAACATGGCAACCCTCGGTATCAGCTTCGCGCTTGACGGCCCGAATGCTGTTAAACGTTCCAGTAAAAAACAGATGCAGCGGCAGATTGTAGAGCTGACAGCAGCAAATGCTGAAATGGCTGAAAACAATGCAAAAATGCAGACAGAACTTGAAGAACTTAAAGCCATGGTTATGGAACTAAAAGCAGAAAAGGCTGCTTAAGCAAATAATATCTTTTAAACTGAAATAAGCAGCTGTTTTAATTGCAGCTGCTTATTTTTCTTAAAAATTTTGCCCCTTCAGGCGTTTTAATTTTAGGAGTGCTTATATTTGGATATAAACTGCTAAAAAACCGCTTAAAACGCAAATTTGAAGGTCTGAAAGGATTTTGCCTATGAAACGTCTGTTTATTTGTGAAAAACCGTCACTTGCTGAGGCCGTTGCCGGATTTTTAAGCAATCCTGACAAAAAAGACGGTTATTTTGAAGCAGGTGATGATTATGTTGCCTGGCTTCAAGGGCACATTCTTGCATTGAAAATGCCGGAGGATTATAATCCGGATTTAAAAAAATATAGTTATGATACTTTGCCTATAATTCCGGACATTTGGAAAAAAGAAGTTAAGCCAAGTGGTAATTATCCCAGAATTTATAAAACGGTTACACAGCTTCTGAAGGAAGTTGACGAAGTAGTAAATGTTGGCGACCCTGACCGTGAAGGTCAGCTTTTAGTAGATGAAGTATTGGAACTTGCCGGAAATACCCTGCCGGTAAAGCGGCTTTATATTAATGCTATGGATGAAACTACCATCAGCCGTGCTTTTGATAACATGATAGATAACAGCACAGCCCATAATACTTATCTTGCTGCTTTAGGCCGGGAACGTACCGATTGGCTTTTTGGCATAAACGCAAGCCGTAAATATACGCTTGACGCCGGCACAACAATTAAAGTCGGCCGTGTTAAAGTGCCTATGCTCGCACTTGTGGCACGCAGGAATGATGAAATTGATAATTTCAAATCTGTTAAGTATTATAACGTGCGCGGTCTGTTCCGGCTCTCTACGTCATTACCTTTTGAGGCAATGTGGCAAATACCTGAAAACACAGAGGGTCTGGACGAAGAAGGACGATTGCTTGATGTTATCCCGGCCCGCGCCTGCGTGCAGAAAATTACCGGCAAAACCGGTATCGTAAAATCCGTTGAAACGGAAAAAGGCACAGCAGCTCCGCCTTTGCCGTTCAGTCTTTCCACGCTTCAAAGTGCAGCCGAGCCTGCTTATGGTTTCAGTCCATCCAAAACATTAGAATTGGCTCAGATTCTTTATGAAAAAAAGCTAACCACCTATCCTCGCAGTGACAGTAATTATCTGCCTGAAAGCCAGTTAAATGATGCTGCCGTGATATTAGGAAATTTAAAGTTGACCGGCAGCGAAAATTTAAAAGAATATGCTGACGGTGCGGATGCGGCTCTAAAGAGCAAAGCCTTTAATACCGCGAAGGTTTCAGCTCACCACGCTATAATCCCGACCATGGAAAAAATTGACTTAAATTCTTTGCCGGAAGATGAATGTAAATTATACAGCATGATTGCTGAACGTTATGTTTTGCAGTTTTATCCTGCGCAGGAATTTGAGCAGACTACGGCCATTATCGAGTGCGAAGGTGAAACTTTTTCAGCCCGCGGCAAAGTAATTATAAAAGAAGGCTGGAAAGCTGCCGTTACCGGAAGCACCGCAGATAAAAAAGATGATGATGCCAAGCAGCTGCCTGTATTGCACGAAGGTGACGCGGTTTCGCTTACTCTGGCAAGCATTGTTGAAAAAAATACTGTACCGCCAGTACGTTTTACTCAAAGCACTTTGATTGCTGCATTAACAAATGCTCATAAGTATGTAAAAAATCCGGAACTTCGTGAAACTGTAAAAAACATTAAAGGCATTGGTACAGAAGCAACACGCAGCACTATTATTAAGCAGCTGCTTGACAGCGGCATGCTTATTGAAAAGCCTTCAAAGAAAAAGCAGGAGCTGTATGTTTCTGATAGCGTAAAATATCTGCTGACCTGCCTGCCGGATGAAGTTACTTATCCGGACATGACAGCACTTATGGAAATGGATTTAGATAAAATCGACGCCGGCTCGTTGTCGCTTGATGATTATATGCACGGCCAGGAAGAATTTGTAAAAAATATTATTTCGCTGCCAAGCAAATTTACAAAAATCTCCTCGAAAAATCAATACCCTGTATGCCCGATTTGCGGAACTGGTAAATTATTTCCTCATGAAAGCAAATTCGGAGAATTTTGGGGTTGCAGTAATTATAGAAATGGCTGCAATGCTATATTTTCAGACTGTAACGGCGCACCAGTTATTGAAAAATGCCCAATTTGTGGTGAAGGTTACTTAACAAAACGTCCAAGTTTTGAACCAGGCGATAATTTTTGGGGTTGTAATCAATATAAAAATAATGGTTGTAAGGCTACTTTCAGTGATGTTAAAGGTCGTCCGTTTATAAAATTATGCCCAAAATGTAAAAAAGGTTATTTAGTTAAAAGGCAAGGCAAATTTATGTGTAACAATTATAAGGAATGCAAAATGACATTTGACATCGGCAAAAATGGTTTGCCAGTATTAAAAAAGAAGGGTGGTAAATAATTATGAATAAAATAGCAGTTACCGGACGGCTTTCCAAAGACCCGACAGTACGTTATACACCTTCAGGTAAAGTAGTTTGCCAGTTTACTCTTGCTGTACAAAGAGAATTTAAAAATGCTGACGGGCAATATGAAGCTGATTTTATTCCCGTTGTTTTATGGAGCAATTCTGCCGAGGTCGCAGGCAACAATCTTTCTAAAGGTAAAAAAATACTTGTAGAAGGACGTTTGCAAACCCGTTCTTATGTTGATAAGCAAAATGTTACACGCTGGGTTACTGAACTTGTAGGCAGGCATTTTGAATATATGTACAGCAATCCTTCCCCGCAGCAAAAATTTGATGAAGAATTTGAAAATCCTTTCGAGGGCGTTCCTATGCCGGATATGGATAATATCCCGTTTTAAGGCAGGCTTTTATGGATAAGCATAATTCTTACATGGAAGATTTCATTAATACTTTTGATGTTGCGATTATTCCGGAAGAACTTTATAAAATAATATCTGAAAATAAGATTGAATTTTTTAATCGTTCTTATAAATGTAATAACGTATGCAAAGCAGCAGAGATAAGTATTATTACAAATGATATGCGCCGCAGGATTTTTATTTTGTACGATTATGGATTTTGTATGAAATTTGAAGAAATTTCAATCCATGAATTTAGCACACGCCAGGGCAGATATGCTGAAATAATCCGGCTCTATAAAGAACATGGGTTATCGCAGCTTTTCCTGGCAAATGTTTTTAAAATGAGGCAGCCTACTATTTCTCTTATAGTAAATTCAAAATGAACTGTATAATAGCAGCTATTAGTTTACCTAATAGCTGCTATTTGCCTATAAGCACAGCTATTAGGTATTTGAATTGCTCCCTTTTTCAATGGTTTATATAATTAATTTTAAAGAAGGTAAAAAAGATTTTTTACTCCGTCCCTTTTAATATTACGCTTATCACCTATCCCGTAATATTTGGAGTTTTTTTGTTTTGCAGGTTTACCTTCTCCGGAGGCTTTGCTTCCTCAGGGCAAAGCCTCCACTATGCTTATATTGTGCGGTGTATATATTAATACGGATTGTAAAACAGGTAGAGGAAACCAGGAGACTCGCACCAAAGTTTTATTTGAAATAATAATATTTTTCTCCGCACTTTATAAAATAAATTGTGTTTCCAAAGGAGGAAATCAAAATGAAAAAATCTTTAGTATTGGCAATGGCTATGGCACTCGGCGTAACTGCATCTGCTTATGCAGCTAACCCGTTCAGCGACGTTCCTGCCGGACATTGGGCTTATGACGCAGTAAATAAACTTGCTGCGGCTGGTGTAGTAGACGGTTATCCTGACGGCACCTATGGTGGCGATAAATTGATGACCCGCTATGAAATGGCCCAGATTGTAGCAAAAGCAATGGCAAAAGGTGCTAATGTTGATAAACTGGCTGCTGAATTTGCTGACGAGCTGGACAGCCTTGGTGTTCGCGTTGCCAACCTCGAAAAGAAAACCGATAATGTAAAAATTACCGGCCAGATTCGTGCTTCTTATCTTGACGCAGATAAAGGCGGTAGCGAAGGCCGTCTGCGTACCCGTTTGTTTGTAAACGGTACTGTTAATGAGGACTGGAGCTATACTGGCCGTCTGGAAAACAGCCAATATTATGCAGGCGATAAAGGCGCAGCAGGTGATGATGATGTTAGCTTGAACTGGGCATTTGTTTCCGGCCCGATTGGTGACGTTAAAGTTGATGCTGGCCGTATGGATTTTGTTAAATCTGATGTACTTGATAACCGTGGTGATGGTGTAAAACTGTCTTATGGCGATAACATTAAAGTATTCGGCTGGGCATTCAAGGCTTCTTCCGATGACTATGTAAACGGCGTTTACGAAAGCTGGGACCAGCAAAAAGACGGCAGCTACGCCTGGACCGAACATGATATGCTTGATGACGGCGACCGCGTATATGTAGCCGGCGTTGAAGCTAATTGGGAATTGTTTGACGCAGCAATCCGTTATTACAATACCGATAACTGGCGCGACAATGATATTTGGGAAGCAACCATTTCCGGTGAAATCTCCAAAGACTTGACCTTAAAAGGCAGCTATTTCTATGGTGACAGCGACGTTATTGACGGTGATGACAGCGGTTATCTCGTTGGCCTGTCCTATCGTGGCGCCAAAGCATCTAAAGTAGGTAGCTGGGGCGTATATGCTAATTACAGCGACCGTCCGCTTGCAACATATCTGAACCCGACCATTTTCTCCGGCGGTTATGCAGCTTATCCGGCTGACGCTAACTGGGCAGTTGATAAAGCAGGTAATGTAACCAGCGGGGATGGCTACGAAGGATTTGATGTAGGCGCAAACGTAACTCTTGCTAAAAACATTGTAGCTGGCGTTAAATACTCTGATTTTGAAAGCCGTGAAGGCGATACCGATAATCAGGCAATCTGGTCTGAAGTAGTATTCACTTTCTAATTTCAATAATAAAAATAGCCAGGCATTTATTGCCTGGCTATTTTTATTTATGCTTTAATTATCATTTTCAAACAGATTTTTATATAATTCATTAAAAAT
>ERZ779885.964-NODE-964-length-30818-cov-7.005819_pt1 | contig 30818 bp, 25 predicted proteins | sample MGYA00511554_ERZ779885 | MGnify/ENA primary metagenome ERZ779885 (study PRJEB29588, sample SAMEA2160998) | human gut metagenome | biome: human gut; feature: human-associated habitat; material: faeces | place: Denmark | collected 2008/2010 ... | reverse complement strand
CACCATCGAATCGCTGATCACCGCGGTCGGCGGCGGCTACGGCGAGGACTTCGACCTCAACAAGGTGCGCTACCACAAGGTCATCATCATGGCCGATGCAGATGTGGACGGCGCGCATATCGCAACCCTGAACCTGACGCTGTTCTTCCGCTACATGCGTCCGATGATCACCGCCGGCTACGTGTACGTGGCCATGCCGCCGCTGTACCGCCTCAAGTGGACCAAGGGCCCGCACGACTTCGTGTACACCGACGCCGAACGCGACCGCGTGCTCGCCGAAGGCAAGGCCGCGGGCCGCCAGCTGCCGAAGGGCGAAGGCATCCAGCGCTACAAGGGTCTGGGCGAGATGAGCTACCAGGAACTGTGGGAGACCACCATGGATCCTGACCATCGCATTCTGAAGCAGGTGCAGATCGAAGACGCGGCCGCGGCCGACGAGACCTTCTCCATGCTCATGGGCGACGAAGTCGAACCACGTCGTCTGTTCATCCAGCGCAACGCACGCAACGTCAGCTGGATCGACGCGTAAACGCGTAGGGTTTCGCAGGACTTCAAAGCAAGGATTAGAAATTGGCAGACGAAAACAACAGCAACGAAGACGGCCAGTTCGTGCCTGACGGCTCCATGGAACCGTTGAGCCCGCAGGAGGCCGACAACACCGATTATGGCCTGATGGTCGGCGAACGCGTCCAGAAGAAGGATCTGCAGCAGGAAATGCGCGAATCCTATCTGGCGTACGCCATGTCCGTCATCGTCGATCGTGCCCTTCCGGACGTGCGAGACGGCATGAAGCCGGTGCACCGCCGTGTGATCTACGCGATGTACGACGGCGGCTACCGCCCCGACCGCGGCTACTCCAAGTGCGCACGCGTCGTCGGCGAAGTCATGGGCAAGTACCATCCGCACGGCGATTCCGCCATCTACGACACGTTGGTGCGTATGGCGCAGTCGTGGTCGATGCGATACACGCTCGTCGACGGCCAGGGCAACTTCGGCTCCCCCGGCGACGACCCGGCAGCCGCAATGCGTTACACGGAATGCCGTATGGCGCCGCTCGCCATGGAAATGGTGCGTGACATCGACAAGGACACCGTCGATTTCCTGCCGAACTACGATGGCAAGACGCAGGAGCCGACCGTGCTGCCGGCCCGCTTCCCGAACCTGCTGTGCAACGGCTCGTCCGGCATCGCCGTCGGCATGGCGACCAACATTCCTCCGCACAACATGCGCGAGGTGGCAGAAGGCGTGCATTGGGCGCTCGACCATCCGGACGCGAGCCGTGAGGAACTGCTCGACAACCTGATCCGCATCATCAAGGGACCGGACTTCCCTACCGGCGCCACGATTCTCGGCCATAAGGGCATCGAACAGGCGTACCGTACCGGCCGTGGCCTCATCACCATGCGAGCCGTGGTGAACACCGAGGAGATCAAGGGCCGCATGTGCCTCGTGATCACCGAACTGCCGTACCAGGTCAACCCGGATCGTCTGGTCGTGTCCATCCGCGAAGCGGTGCGTGACGGCAAGATCCAGGGCATCGCCGACATGCGCGACGAGACCTCCGGCCGTACCGGCCAGCGCCTCGTGCTCGTGCTCAAGCGCGACGCCGTGCCGAAGGTGGTCCTGAACAACCTGTACAAGCACTCCCAGCTGCAGCAGACCTTCGGCGCCAACATGCTGGCGCTGGTCGACGGCGTGCCGCGCACGCTGAGCCTGGACGCCTTCATCCGCCATTGGGTGAACCACCAGCTCGACGTGATCGCCCGCCGCACCGCGTACCTGAAGCGCGAGGCCGAAGAGCGCGACCACATCCTGCAGGGCTATCTGAAGGCCCTCGACATGCTGGACGAGGTCATCGCCCTCATCCGTGCCTCCGAAGACACCGACACCGCACGTACGGGCCTTATGGGGCTGCTGGACATCGACCAGGTGCAGGCGGACGCCATCCTGGCCATGCAGCTGCGCACGCTGACCCGCATGAACCGCGACAAGATCGTGGCCGAGCATGAGGAATTGCAGCGCAAGATCGCCGACTACATCGACATCCTCGCCAAGCCGGAACGCCAGCGCAAGATCATCGGCGACGAGCTCGACGAGATCGTCGCCAAGTACGGCGACGACCGCCGCACCAAGATCCTGCCGTTCTCCGGCGAGATGAACGTCGAAGACCTGATCGCCGAAGAGAACGTGGTGGTCACCGTGACCCACTCCGGCTTCATTAAGCGCACCAAGGCCGACGAATACCGCTCCCAGCACCGCGGCGGCAAGGGCATCAAGGGCACCAAGCTGCGCGAGGACGACGTGGTGGATCACTTCTTCCTGACCTCCACGCACAACTGGCTGCTGTTCTTCACGAACAAGGGCCGCGTGTACCGCATCAAGGCCTACGAGCTGCCCGAGGGCTCGCGCGACTCCAAGGGCCAGCACGTGGCCAACCTGCTGCAGTTCGCGCCTGATGAGTCCATCCAGACCGTGCTGTCCATCCCGAACTACGAGGTGGCCAAGTATCTGGTGCTCGCCACCCGTTCCGGCAAGGTCAAGAAGACCCCGCTGGCCGAGTACGATTCCCCGCGCCAGGGCGGCCTGATCGCCGTGCGCCTCATGGCCGACGAGAACGGCGAGAACGCCGACGAGCTCATCGGCGCCGCGCTGTGCAACGCCGAGGACGACATCATCCTGGTCTCCAAACTCGGCATGAGCCTCAAGTTCCAGGCCGACGACGAGCAGCTGCGCCCGATGGGCCGCCAGACCGCCGGCGTGCAGGGCATGAAGTTCCGTAACGACGACAGCCTGCTGGCCATGGATGTGGTCCCTGGCGACTCCGACAAGGACCTGTTCGTGGTCACCAACGAGGGCTTCGCCAAGCGCACCGCCATCAGCGAATACCGTCTGCAGGGCCGCAATGGCCTGGGTATCAAGGCCGTGCAACTGGTCGAGGGCCGTGGTGCTCTGGTCGGCGCGCTCGTGGTGTCCGAAGACGATCAGGTTATGGCCATCATGAAGTCCGGCAAGGTGATTCGCTCCAACGTGGACGAAGTCAAGCGCACCGGGCGCAACACCCAGGGCGTGACCTTTGCCAAGCCCGACAAGGGCGACACGATTCTCTCCATCGCCCGTAACGAGGAGAAGGACGAGCCCGAGGATGGCGGCGATGCCGCGGCGAACGGCACCGCCGAGACCGCACAATCCGGCGAGAATGTGAACAACGCGGACGAGGCGTGAGCAGCGTCCTGAAAAGCTGGTAGCCTCGCATACAGCAGAGGCTACCGCCAAGCCTGTTAAGGAGAAACGATGAGCGAGAATCTCGAAGACAACGAGCCCCGGATCATACCGCCGGCAGTCGGCAATACGCAGAACGAGCATGTCGAGCCGCTGATCGGTACTGAGCACGCTCCCCGCGTGGCACGCTCCGTGTCCAGCGATCCGGAAGAATCCGCGTTGCCTTCTTCAGGTGCCGCCACTCCCGTGCGTCCGGCACCTCGCCGTAGCGCCCCCAGGGCTCGCCGCATGAGCTTGTCGCTGACCCGCGTGGATGCTTGGTCCGTGGCCAAGGTGACGTTCATGCTGTCCATCGCCGTGGCGATTATTCAGGTCGTTGCCTCCGCGATCGTATGGGTGCTGCTTGATGTGGTCGGTGTATTCAGCCAGATTACGCAGATTGTGTCTTCCACCGGTCTTGATGCAGGCGGTTTCGATCTCAAGAACGTGTTGTCCCTTACCACCGTGGTCTCCGGCGTCACCATCTTCTCGATTGTCGAAGTGGTGATCTTCACTCTGCTGGCCACCATTGCGGCACTGATCTACAACGTGGTCAGCTCTCTGGTCGGCGGTGTGCACGTTACGCTCGGCGACGACTGATATAGCTATACTGACGGAACTCTCCTCAGTGAACCGCACCCCGGTTGTTGGACTGAAGTAATTCAGATTCGATGATCGGAGGTGCGGTTTCTTATGTGTGGGGATCGCAGGCGTCGTTGCTGGGCCGAGACTTGGGACTCCGGCGACGCTGGGGGTGGCAGGCGTCGGTGTTGGGACAGATTTTGTATCTCTGACGACGCTGTGGAGGGCTTACCGTCGTCAGCGGTACAGATCTTGGAGTTCTGCCGACGCTGAGGGTGCGTTCTGTGTCGTATGCGTCCAATTCTTGGCCCTCTGCCGACGCTGGGCACAGCAAGCGTCGTTGCTGGGCCAAGTTTTGGACTGCCGCCGACGCAGAGAATGCACACAGTGGTGTTGGTCTGCCAGCGTGTGGCAGCTTGGCGCCGTTGAGGAAGGTCTATGTGGTGTGGTTCCGCCAAAGGACTGGCAGGTTGGCGCTACTGAGGGGACTTTATGGGCTCTTCCGGTTTTGGCGTGTAGGGGCCGTGCGGTTTCATTCACTTTTTCAATCACACACCGAATCAAACCGCACGGCCCCTACGCACCAAAATGCGAAGAGCCGGTTTCGCTAACTAGTGCCTATATGCCTGCAATCAGGCTGATTTGTGCTGTCAGGCTGGCTGGCGTCAGCGGTTGATCTGCCGATGTTGCTGCTCGTCAGTCTGGACTGTTGGGCTTTCGTTTTGACAGCGGAAGGAAGATCCTCCTCGCGGTAGGGCAACAATTATCAGTATCATAATTAAGGTAATCGTGATTACATTAACCATGATACTCTTATTATTGGGCGGTAGGCGGATCGGAGGGCTGCAATGTTTGTCGCACGAGAGCACGAGTTACAAGTGCTGGAAAAGCTGTTTACCAGCGATTCGTTCGAAATGGTGGTGCTGTACGGTAGACGGCGTGTAGGGAAAACGGCGTTGATCGACGAATTTGTCAAAGATAAACGCGTGCTGTACTTCACGGCCATACAGCAAAGCGCCAAGATGAATCTTGAAGATTTCTCAAGAGCGGCATTGTCGTTCTTTGGTATGCCGGATTCCACCCCGTCGTTTGGCGGGTGGTCTGATGCGTTATCGTTTGTTGCTGAACGTGCTGCACAGACTGACGAACGTATGGTGTTCGTATTCGATGAGTTCCCTTATGCAGCTGCCGCCGAGCCAGCATTACCCTCCATGTTGCAGATAGCAATTGACCATGGATTCCTCGCCACAAAAGTGACGATGATTCTATCCGGTAGTAACGAGGGATTCATGGAAAACGACGTATTGGGGCGTAAAAGCCCGCTATACGGGCGTCGTACAGCACAGATTCGACTCCTGCCATTCGACTATGCGGATGCGGCAAAATTTCTAACGAACACATCTCCGCAAGAACTGGTCCAATACTATGCGACTTTCGGCGGTACGCCATATTATCTGGCCCGTATACAGGAAGCCGATGGCTTTGAATCCAATGTGCTGCGCTTGATGTTCGACAACTTGGGCGTACTGCGTGAGGAACCTATGATGCTGTTGCGTCAGGAGCTTCGTGAACCGGCATCGTATTATTCGATATTGCAATCTATTGCGGGTGGTAATTCCTCGCCAAAGCTTATCGCTGAACATGCGGGTGTCGGATCTGATTCGATTGGAGCATATCTGAAAACGCTGGTCGATTTGCGCTTAATTGAGCGAAAAGTGCCGTTTGGTGAAGATCCGAGTAAATCGCGCAAGGGAATGTATGTGGTGAGCGATCCCTTCTTTGCATATTGGTTCCGCTTTGTGGGGCGCAACATGAGCATTTTGGATGGTAATATCAGCGAGGAGGTTACGAGCAGACTCGCTTTTGGACCAGCGTTTGATACCTATGTTGGTCAACAATTTGAGACGATTTGCCTGCAATGGCTTATTCGAAACAACGCTATGGGCAACCTCCCCTTTGTTGCCACTCAGTTCGGCAAATGGTGGGGCAATGATCCGATTGCTCACGAGCAAACCGATATCGATGTGATTGCTGCGGATTCGCTCGATAAAACGATTCTGTTCGGTGAATGCAAATGGCGTAATTCATTCAACGAAACGGAGGCTATTGAAAAGCTCCATCAGCGTGCTGGCTTAGTCCGCGGCTATCGGGCAGGTAATGCGTGGCTTATGCTGTTCACCAAGAATCCGGTGAGTGAGTCCACGCGAACCCGCTACATGGATGATGAACGAATGGTGTTCGTTTCCGCGGAAGAGTTATACACTGCGTGATGCATTACTGGGTGATTGTGACGCGGTATCTAGAGTCCTGCCGACAGCCACGTGGCAATTACGCCGAATCACGCACCACCAAATCGGTGTTCAGGTGCATCACGCGCGGTGAAGAGACTCCGTTGATGGCTTTGATGACCACGTCGGCCATGGTCCAGCGCGCTGATCCATGTGCTGATCGACGGTGGTGAGTTCCGGGGTTATGGAGGTGGAAGCTAAGTTGTTATCGGGCTTACGTATTTGGGGATAGCACTTGTTGCTCGTTGTACATATAGCAATGCCCTTGCCTCCTCACGGGAAGCAAGGGCATTACGCTACTGCTTAGTACTGCTCAGAGGCAAGCGTCACAGCACGCCCTGGGCAACCATGGCGTTGGCGACCTTGACGAAGCCGGCGGCGTTGGCGCCGAGCATCAGGTCACCCTCGTGACCGTATTCCTTGGCGGCGGCCAGGGAGTTGGCGACGATCTCTTCCATGATGGACTTGAGCTTGGCGTCGACCTCTTCGAAGGTCCAAGACAGACGGTAGCTGTTCTGGCTCATCTCCAGGCCGGAGACGGCCACGCCACCGGCGTTGGCAGCCTTGGCCGGGCCGTACAGCACGCCGTTCTTCTGGTAGACCTCGATGGCCTCCGGGGTGGACGGCATGTTCGCACCCTCGACGACCACGGTCACGCCGTTGTCCACGAGCTTCTGTGCGGATTCGCCATCAACCTCGTTCTGGGTGGCGCACGGCAGAGCGATGTCGCCCTTGACGGTCCACACGCCCTTGCTGCCCTCGTGGTACTCGGAGCCCGGAACGCGCTCGGCGTATTCCTTGATGCGGCCGCGCTCGACTTCCTTGATCTGCTTGACGACCTCGACGTTGATGCCGTTCGGGTCGTAGATGTAGCCGTTGGAGTCGGAGACGGTGACGACCTTGGCGCCCAACTGCTCAGCCTTCTGAGCGGCGTAGGTGGCCACGTTGCCGGAGCCGGAGATCACGACGGTCTTGCCCTCGAAGGAGTCGTTGCGCAGCACGCGCAGGGCTTCCTGGGTGTAGTAGCACACGCCGTAACCGGTGGCCTCGGTGCGGGCCAGGGAGCCGCCGAATTCCAGACCCTTACCGGTCAGGACGCCGGAGTACTCGTCGCGGATGCGCTTGTACTGGCCGAACAGGTAGCCGATCTCACGACCACCGACGTTGATGTCGCCGGCGGGAACGTCGGTGAACTGGCCGATGTGGCGGCTCAGCTCAGTCATGAAGGCCTGGCAGAAGCGCATGACCTCAGCGTCGGACTTGCCCTTCGGGTTGAAGTCGGAACCGCCCTTGCCGCCGCCCATCGGCAGCGTGGTCAGGGAGTTCTTGAGAATCTGCTCGAAGCCAAGGAACTTGACGACGGACTCGGTCACGGTCGGGTGGAAGCGTAGTCCGCCCTTGTACGGGCCAATGGCGGAGTTGAACTGGATACGGTAGCCGCGGTTCACCTGAACCTTGCCCTCGTCGTCAACCCAGGCCACGCGGAACTTGATGGTGCGCTCCGGCTCGACGATGCGCTCCAGTACACCGGCCTTCTCGTACTCCGGGTGCTTCTCGACAACCGGCTGCAGGGTCTCGAAGACCTCGCGAACGGCTTGCAGGAACTCCGGCTGATCGCCGTCACGGGCAACGACCTGGTCGTAGACACGCTTGATGTACTCGTCAGTGAGCATGATTCTCCTCGATTTGCTAGGGAATTAAGACGGTTTTATTCTATGCGCGCAGGCCCTTGCTGCATAGAGTCTCGCTCGGATAACGGGAAAGCTATCGGCGTGGTTATGGGGTGGTTCAAGTTTCCGTTTGTTAGATTTTTCGGCGATTGCTGGATGTCTGTCTGTGCGTGAATCGGGTCGAAATGGAAGCTGCATCACACCGAAGGTGCGTTCATATAGTGGACATAAAGGTGGACTTGGGTGATGTCGGATGTGCCCGTTGGGAATCGTGCGCCGTAGGGGCCGAGGTCTTCGGCGCGCAGGTTACCGGGTTCGCGGTCAGTGCGCGAAGTAGGTCTGCAGAATCATCGTGGTCTCGGTGCTTACCGGCACCGTGCGGTGGATGAGATTGAGCAATTCCTCAAGGGCGGTGGGGGAGGCCACGCGTACCACCAGTACGAAGCTGGGGGCGCCGGCCACCGAATAGCAGGAGACGATGCCGTCGATATTGTTCAGCTTGTCCGGAATCGAGGATTCGGCTGAGTAGTCGAGCGGGGTCACGTTGACGAACGCGCTGATGGGCAAGCCGCGCTGCTCTTGGTCGATGATGGCCTTGTATCCCTTGATGATGCCGCGCTTCTCCAGCTTCTGCACGCGCGACTGGGCGGCGGAGACGGACAGTCCGGTCGCCTGGGCCAGTTGCGCGAGCGTGGCGCGGCCGTCGGCCTCCAGCATGGTGAGGATGCGCTGGTCGGTCTCGTCAATCGCGGTCATGGTGTCTTCTCCGTTCGTTGTGCTCTGTGTTCACTGTACCTGTTGCCGGAATGCGATGGCTTTCCGATTTTGCCTGGTAATTTCAGTAGTTCTTCCTGTGTTTTCTGTTGTGTGGTGGAATGTTTATGCCTAAAGTCCTAATTGAATGTAATAATTCCTTCTGAAATAAGAGAACGACGAAATAATTCCATTGAGGAGGGATGATATGCAGAAGTTTTCCAACATGCCTCTGTCCGAAGTTGCATCTGCTGCTGTGCCTGCTGCCAGACGGGTTGCTGTGCCGACCGCCAAGCCCGCGAGCTTGTCCGCCGAAGCCCTGAATATCCCGCGCTCCGGCATCCGAGACGTATTCGACCGTGTAGAGCGCGTGCCTGACGCGATTTCACTGACCGTGGGGGAGCCCAGCGCCACGGCCGCGCCGCATATCGTGGCGGCCGCTTGCGAGGCCGCACAGGCTGGCCGCACTCGGTACACCAACGTGCTCGGCGTCCCCGAATACCGCAAGGCCGTGGCCGATTACTCCGCCCGTGTGAAGGGACTCACTTATGATCCCGAAACCGAGATTCAAGCCGTTGACGGTGCCACGATTGGCCTGTTTCTGGCGCTGAAAGCCGTGGTAGGCACCGGCGATGAAGTGATTATTCCCTCGCCGTTCTTCACTTCCTATGACGCCGAAGTGATGCTGTGCGGCGGCCGCCCGGTCACCGTGGCGCTGCGTCCGGAGCACGGCATGCGCGTGAACGCGGCGGACATCGAAGCGGCGATCACCCCGCGCACCCGCGCCGTAATCATCAACTCACCCGGCAATCCGACCGGCGCGGTAACTTCTGCCGCTGAACTGGCGCGTATTGCCGAAGTATGCAAGCAGCACAATATTTGGGCCATCTCTGACGAGGTTTACCATCCGTTCGTGTTTGGGGAAACGTTCGGGGAAACGCTTGGGGGAGAGGCAGCCGTGGCACCATCGATTGCCGCGGTGCCGGGCATGAAAGACCGCACCATTGTGGTGGAAAGCCTGTCGAAAACCTACGCGATGACCGGCTGGCGCATCGGCTACCTGCTGGCACCCGAAGCGGTCATCGAACAGACCGGTAAAATCGCCGAACTCATGCACTCCTCGGTGAACTCCTTGGCGCAATACGCAGGCGTGGCAGCACTGGCCGGTCCGCAGGATCATGTGGCCGCCATGCGCGAGGAATACCGCGCCAAGCGCCAGATCGTGCTGGACGGTCTGGCCGGATGCCCGGTATTGCGCTTGATTGAACCGCAAGGTGCGTTCTACGCCTTTGTGGACGTACGCCTGACTGGCCTTGACTCCGGTGAATTCGCAGACCGTCTGCTGGACGAAGAGCACGTGGCCGTGGTCCCCGGCGAGGCCTTCGGCGAGGAGGGGCGCGGCTTCGTGCGCCTCTCCTACGCCGGAGATGCCGGCGAGCTGCGTGAGGGCGTCGCCCGTCTGCGCGCATTCGCCGAACGGGTATGGAACCCCATCACCGGACACCACACCGCCACTTATCACCCCATGGAGGTGTTGGCCTGAGGCTTAAAGCGAGGCTAGGCCGCCAATTCAGACTCGTCGGCGCGAGCGATGGCCTGCTCGTAATCCTTGGTGCCTTTGAACACTTCCTTGGTCCACGGGTTGATGCCCTGCTTCTTGGCGCGTAGCAGGATGTAGCCAAGTGCCAGCACATTGGCCGCCAACGCGATTAACGAGACTGCAAGGTTCACATTCGGATTGTTCACGGACTGGGTGGAGAACATGGAATAGTCCTGGAACATCGGGAACACCTGCGCGAACATGCACCAGATGGCCAGCGTGTTGGCGCGGTTCTGAATCCAACCGCCCTTGTTCCAGAAGAAGTTGGCCACGGTGGGTGCCAGCAGCAGCGCCAGGCCGCAATACCAGGCGTGGGTGGGCAGGCAGTTGTAGGTGTAGCAGAAGTTCCACAGGTCGTAGGCCACGATGAACACCCAGGTCATGTCCGGCCAGAGCATGTCGTCCTTCTTCTTGGAGGCGTAGATGCCGAACCAGCCGGTCATGCAGAAGATGTTGAGCAGGCCGGCCACGCCGTTGAAGACGTTGTGCCAGCCACCGTACAGGGTCACGCCTTCGGTGGAGATCCACGTGGTGCCCCAGCCGCGGATGGCGGATTCGAAGTCGGACACTACGGCAATGAGGATGTTGATGGCCACGATCACGAACGGGAAGCACTTGAACCAGTGCGATTTGCCGATGGATCCCCACTTGTATTTGAGGGCCATGAAACCGATGCAGCCGATGGTGGCCGCGTACAGCTTGGCATAGTGGAACCAGCTGGTCATGTGTACGTAGGTCGGGTTGTTGAGGGCCCAGTCGGCACCCATGGCGGCGGCCGTGTAGATGGTGATGAAGTAGACGGTCAGCACGGCCGGTATGACGAGGAAGGCGATAACGCCACCGGTTTTGGTGCGGCGGGCCAGTTCGTTGGCGCCGATAAGACAGCAGAAGACGAGTATCCATCCGATCCATTGGTAGATGGCGTTGTCGCCGTAGACCTGAAACAGCATAAGCGGTCCTTTCCGTGTGTGCGCTGTGCGCCTCGCAGTCCTCCATTGGGTTGCTGAGACGCCTATAGACGCCGCTATGTTGACGCAGCGTCAATTTCTCTCACGGCACAGTCTAGCCTCAAGTTGACATCGCGTCAAAACAACCGCATTAAGGCTGCCGCGTTTCGTATCGTTACGCGTAGGGGCTGGCTGAGGCGTAATGCTGAAGAGTAACATTGAAGCAATGGCAATCAAGCCGATTTGAGGAAGAGAAGCACACGATGGCGTACTGCGGCCACTGCGGAAATAGAGTTGATAGGCCGGCACGATTTTGCCCGGCATGTGGAGCGTCTGTAGACAGCGCACCGGTTGCGTCTGTACCAGTGCCGGCCGCATCGTCAGTCGTACCGACTGCGTCGATACCGGCACCTGCTGTGCCAGCGCCTTCAGTACCACCATCGATACCAGCCGCGCCGGTTGCCCCATCGGTTTACGCCGCGCCCGCTGCCCCACAGCCGGCACCAACTGCTCCCTTGCCAGCTTTGCCGATTCCCGCTCCTGCCGCATATCAGGCGACTGATGCAACCGCCGTCCTGGCACCGCCGCGCAAATCCAGCAAGAAGCTGATCGCCGTTCTCTGCGCATTGCTTGCGACGATTCTGGTGGCGGCCTTGGCATTCATCGTCCCCAACTTCACCGCCGTCAAAGCGATGCTGGGCTTCCAGCCCACCAATCCGCTGGTCGTCACCTTCGACGCGATCAACTCGCTGTCCACTCTGCGCAGCACCAAATACGAACTCAGAACCCACAGCAGCACTGACGACTCCCTTGACGCGCGGATGTCTGGCATGTATTCGCTGGGGCAAAACCACCAATGACTCCTCCGCGTCTGTGACCATCAAGACAGATGAACAGGCAACAACCCTCGCTTGGCACAAAGGCGCATTCGCCGGGAAAAACGTTTGGTATGATGACGACCCCTACTACATCTACTACCCGGCCGACCAATATGAAGATGACTTAAGGAACGGCGTTGGTAGTGATGTGGCGGACTTGATATTGAACGTCAAGGATGCGTTGGTCAAGAACGGTGCTTGGGACATCACCGGCGCGGAGCGAACGTTCTACGATCAGCTGGACAAGATGAACGACGATGGGTACTCGAACGACATCGACCGGGCCAAGGGCACGAAAACGTCTGCCGAGGTGAAGGCCGAGGCCAGCAAATTCATCCAACAATATCTCGGCGTGGAGCTGGAAGATAAGAATGTGCGCAGCCAGCTGTTCCCGAATACATCGTCTGCCAAGTCTGCCGGCAACACGCAGCTCTCGTATCAAATCGATGTCAAGGCATTGGCCCAGCACTTTGTGAATTACTGGATCAGCCATGAAGCGCAGTATCCGCATCTGAAATCATGGGTGATTCAGCAGATCGAGGATACCGGTGTGGGCGATGCTGAAGGCGAGTACCGTCAGGCGCTCGACAATGTGCGCAACTGGGACTTCGGCACGGATGAAGAGCCGGATATGCCGACTATCACCGTGGATCTGAACTACGGCAGGAAGCATCTGATGAGCTCGATTGCCGTAAGCGTGTCCGGCAAGGACGAATACGGCGACTCCTACAAAGGTTCGCTGTCGTTGACGCTCAGCCAGCAGAACGCGGTGTCTGTGGACGACCCCGATTTGACTGATACGGTGAGCAAAGCCAAGGACAACAACGAGCTGGATCTGTCTTGAGCAGAATCAGAATGTGCGGAACGCCGTGAACAGATCATCGACGTGACGTCGCATGTGATTCACAGAACGGGTTTTGGGGCTTTTCCGTTCGTCAGGTAGCCGAAGCATGCGGATTGACCGAGCCGGCGGTCATATACCATTTCAAGAACAAAGTCGGCTTGCTGATTGCCGTGCTGGAGCATCGTGATCGGGAAGATATGGCTACGTTTGCCCATTCTCTTGGCGTTGAACCTGAGGATATGTGGAGCGGCAACGCGCAGTTCGGCATTCGTGATATCTGTGCTGCCCTTATGGAGCGCAATGCGGCTCAGCCAGAGATGGTGCGGTTGTATATACCGTGCTACAAGGCGAATCGTTGAACGAGCATCATCCTGCCTATGAGTATTACCAAAAACGAGAACATCGCGTGATGGACACCTTAACCCGAGCAGTCGAGCGTGACGGTTTGGCAGATCCTCGTCGCGAGGCGCGGACTGCTTTGTCGATGATGAACGGCATTCGGGTCCGTTTGGCTCAGGGATCGGGCATCGGTCGATTTAGTGGCCGATTGGAATGCCTATGCCGACTTCCGGTGGCCTCGACAGTCGTGAGGCAATAAGACTTTTCTCGTGAGATACGCTATCGGCGTGTCGTCATCTTTTTGTTGCAATACGCAGAAAATGCAAGAACAAAAACCCTTGGAATCGGACTGATTCCAAGGGTTTTGTTGTGTCTGTGGAGCTAGCCGGGTTCGAACCGGCGACCCTCTGCTTGCAAAGCAGATGCGCTACCAGCTGCGCTATAGCCCCATAGGTGAAAAAAGCGGCTATGCCGCTTCCTTACCATCTACGTGGGCCCGGGAGGACTTGAACCTCCGACCTCATCCTTATCAGGGATGCGCTCTAACCACCTGAGCTACGGGCCCGTTCCTGCTGTACTGTTAAGCACAACGAGTTAAGATAATACGTGATAATCAGCGAAAGTCAAAATCCGGCGTGTCGTGGCATAATGCAGGCATGCCAAACAATCATCGCAATGCCAGCAGGGGAGTGCGCAACCGCAATCGCACGCTATCGGAAGAAACTGTGCAAATCGCTGGAATGACGGTGACCATCATGCGTAAGCCCATCAAAAACATGTATCTGCGCATCAAGCCACCGAACGCGCAAATCGTCATCTCCACACCTTCTCGCATGTCACAAGCGGCAATCGCACGATTCGTGACGGAACGCAAATCATGGATCGAACAAGCGCAACGAGCCATGCTGCAAGCCAGAGATCAGCAGATCCATGAAGGAAACAATCCTAATGATCCGCATTCTTTCACATGGAATGACGCAACCAGAAAGCGAGCGGTGAAGACCATCAATGCGCAACTACCGGTGCTGCTTGCGAAATGGTCGCCGATTATCGGGCGCGAGCCAACGCATGTCACACTGCGCGTCATGACGTCGCGATGGGGGTCATGCACGCCGAAAACCGGCCGCATCCGCCTCAACCTACAACTCGGTCTTATGGACCCCAGATTCCTGGAATACGTGCTTGTGCACGAAATGACGCACCTGTGGGAAAACGGGCACGGAGAGGGCTTTCAGCGGCGCATGAGCGCATATTTGCCGCAATGGAGGCAATTGCGGCGGGAGTTGAACCGTCACGTTATACTGTGACGCTCGCGATGCTGTTGCATTGCCTGCGATGTTGAAATACTTGCGAAATTACGCCACTGCCGTCACATTGCGCGGATTGCCATGACTTTCCACGGCTTGCGAACGTTTGATAACGACGTATAGGTGATTCGTATAGCTTTTCCGTTCATAAGATGTTCCAAACGCTTAACATTCGCGAATTGCAAGCCTACAATCATGGCGGCTGAGATGTTTGCGTGCAAACAGTTCACGCAGAAAGATCAAACAAGTGAGGAAGGGAGCGATTATGGCTGTATTGAGAAAAGTCGGCATTATCGGAATCGGACACGTGGGCGCGCATGTTGCAAATGCCGTGCTTTCCGCAGGACTGGCCGAAGAACTGAAACTGTGCGACATCAACGAGCAAAAAGTAGTCAGCGAATGTCAGGATTTAAGCGACACGTTGAGTTTCTACCCGCATAACTGCGTGATCGGCAACTACGGCACGCAATACGAGCAGCTGGCTGACTGCGACGTGGTAATCAACGCTGCCGGTGACGTGAAAACCAGCGCCAAAGATCGTGACGGCGAACTGTTCGTCACCACCGACATTGCACGTACTTGGATCTCCCGACTGTTCAACGCAGGCTTCCACGGTGTGATCATCACCATCTCAAATCCGTGCGACGTGGTAGCAACCGAAATCTGGCACATCACCGGCTACGATCCGCGCAAAATCATTGGCACCGGAACCGCGTTGGATTCCGCACGACTGCGCAACGCCATCGCGAAACGCGTCAACGTGGATCAGAAATCAATCGGCGCATACATGCTGGGGGAGCATGGCAATTCACAGTTCGCCTACTGGTCGAACGTGAACATCGCAGGCAAGCCGCTCACCCAACTCGCACAAGACAATCCGCAACGATTCACCCTTGACGAAGACGAAACCGAGCAGGACGCCCGTCGAGGCGGATACCGCGTGTACGCCGGCAAAGAGTGCACGGAATACGCCATTGCAGCCACCGCGGCACGCCTTACGCAAGCCGTGCTCTGCGACGAACACTATGCGGCCGCCTGTTCCACGCTGCTTACCGGCGAACAAGGCGAAAGCGGCAATTACGCCAGCCTGCCGTGCATCGTCGGCGCGAACGGCGTCGAAGAAGTCCTCAATCCTACACTCACCGAAAGCGAACAGGCCAAATTCCACGCGTCCTGCGAGCATATCCGCGCCAATATCGCGCAGCTTGCATGGTGGAATGACGAATGCCATCCCACACTGCGTAGCTGAATCTATGATTAAATCTGCGGCTGAATCTGTAATAAATCAACAGATTTAATAACATGACAAACGTAATAAACAGACTTGCGATTACTGATGTTGATCGTATGAAAAATCAACATTTACATAATCGCAAGTCTGTTTTTATTTTGATTTATCTCAAATTATTTCGATTAATTTCAGATCATTTTGCAATCTTTGCGGATTTCGCATTATCACCATCAACCATGTGCTTGCGGATTTCCAACGTTTCGATACGGCGTCCGTCCACTTGCGTGACAGTCATGTCGTAACCGTCGTCGGAAGGCAACGTATCGCCGACTTCGCCCATCTTGCCAGTGTGCGCCAGGAAATAGCCGGCAACCGTCTCGTACGGGCCATCCTCAAGCTCAATACCGGTCAAATCAGCGAAATCCTCAATCGTCATACCGCCTTCGATAGTGGCGACGCCATTGACGAACGCGGTACGCTCCGTGCGCTCGCCGCCCTTTTCCTCCGGCAGATCGTATTCGTCGCGAATGTCGCCGACCAGCTCCTCCGTCATATCCTCCAACGTGACGATGCCGTCGGTACCGCCATATTCGTCGATGACCACCGCCAGATGAATGCCACGCTTACGCAGCAATTCAAGGCTTGGCAGCAGCTTCGACGTACCCGGCAGCGAAATGCCTTCGCGCGTCACGTCGGCGACCGTTTTCGCCTCGGGATCGCGAATGTCGAGCAAATCGCGCACGTGCACAAAGCCGAGCACGTCATCGAAATCCTTGCCGGTCACCGGATAACGGGAGTATGGCATTTCGCGCACGTACGCGGCCGCATCCCCGATCGGCATGGCACCATCCAGAAATACCACGTCGGCGCGTGGGCGCATCACTTCCGCCACAATCGTTTCGGACGCGTCGAACACGTCATCGAGAATCGTACGCTCGTCCTTGCTTAAGTTCGTATTGGTGTTGACGAGCACGCGCAGCTCCTCGTCGGACACTTCGCTGTCGGTTTCGTTCGGGTCAAAACCAAGCAAGCGCACAATAATGTTCGTATTCTTGCCGATCAGCCAAATAATAGGCTTGCACACCTTCGCAAACACGTGAATCGCAGGCACCACGGCACGCGCGATCTGCTCGTTGCGCTGCATCGCGATACGCTTCGGCACCAACTCCGAAATCACGATCGAACAGTACGAAATGATCAACGTCAGCACAATGGTGGTTAGAGGAGCGGCCACGCTCGTTGGCACGCCCCAACTTTCAACAATCGGCACAATGTATGGCGAAATCGACGATTCGCCGAACGATGCGGAAAGAAAACCGCTCAATGTCACGCCAATCTGCACAGTCGACAGAAACGTGTTCGGATCGCGTGCGATTTGTGCGACGCGCTTGCCGCGGGCATCCTCCTGTTCCATTTGGTCGATCTGCGATCCGCGCAGGCTGACCAATGCCAGTTCGGTGCCGGCGAACACGGAACCGAGCAGCAGGAAGATGAAGATCAGGAGAATGTTCAAACCTAGAGACATGGTTCCACTCTATCGAGGTGGTATGTCAAAGTGTCTGTATCTCCTGATTTTTTGGATTTTCTCAATTATTCTTAGATTGCTTAGCTTCGGATTGTTCTTTTTCGGATTTCTGTTTCGCAAATCTCCGTTTTCCGAATTGTACTTCGTTTCAGAAGCTGAGAACCTCGACTTTGCCGGAGTCCAGCTGGTACCTTGCGCCGACGATCATGAGTTTGTCAGCTGCCAGAGCCTGCTGGATCGCTTCGGATTGTTCCACCAAGAGTTCGATGGTGCGCGCGATGTGCACGCGTTCGAAATCTTCGCTGGATTCCAATTCCGACTCGTGTGCCTGCCAGATCGAGAAACCGACAGTGCGCATCATGATCGAATCCGAATCGCAGATGCGTTCGTCGATGTCGGAAATGCTGTCGGCGGCCATCAGCGAATCTTCCGCATCGGCGGTCAATTCGTGCAGTAACGCTTCGTAATCCTTGGAAACTTGCTTGATCGCACCGCAATTCTGATGGCCGAGCACTACCAGCAAACGTACGCCGAGTACGGTCACCGCGTATTCTAGGGACGCAATCACGGCTTCGTCGATGATTTGACCGGCCGTGCGAACCGTGAACAGGTCGCCAAGACCGGAATCGAAAATAATATCCGGGCTTACTCGCGCGTCGGAGCAGCTCAGTATGGCCGCTTCCGGTGCGTGTGTGTCCACAAGTGCCTCGCGTGCTTCAGCGCCACGATTCGGATGTTCCGGTTTGCCCTCCGCAAACCTGCGATTACCTGCCAGCATGCGGCTCCAAACGCCGCTTGCCGTGCCTTCGACCTCGTCTTGGTCTACAAACAGTTCGTCTGCCATTGACTCCACCCCTCATTGTTCAGGCTAGCCAACATCATACGTTTTGGTCTGACCGTTCGCTGGGAAATAGAGCGATATCTCGCTTATGTATGGCAGATTTCGTGTTCTGTCCGGTGATATTTCGCTTATGTATGGCAGTCCCAAAGGTGAAAAACCGGAAAAATGTACCCCCGAAGTGGGTTTTTCGCATGATGGCCTGCCATATATAAGCGAGAAGGCTCATGACAAGGCTCCGATTCTGCCATATATAAGGCAGATATAGGTATGAAAAAGGGTCCCCGATCGGCAGTGCGAACGGGGACCCTGAAAGAAACTGGCTAAAATCAGCCCGTGTTCTGCAGGCCTGCTGCGACACCCGACACGGTGCACAGGATCAGGTAGGTGTTACTGCAGTCTGCAGAAGATGAAAAGAATAAGAGCTAAAACAAGAAAGGCGGCACCGCTTATTCTCATTAAGGATGTGTATAGATTGCTCGGATCTCCTTTTTGAGTCCAGAGGAAATTGCTTATTTTCCAGAGTTGCCTTGGAAAAATAAGCATACATAATCCTAGCAGGGCAAGTGCTGTGAGATATATGTACTGCACTGTTCTCCTTATTTTAGGTAGTCGGAGATGCAAGGGTATGGTCCTTGTTTATTTATTCCGTTGCTTGAATCTTTGAAGAAATCGATACTCTCAAATGTAATCCCTTTATATTGCTTCACGGTAATTACTTTAAAATGAAGGTTAATTCTGTCTTCTTTCTTGTACTTGTTGGTGATATTTCCATTAAATTTCCATTCAATATATTCGTTGTCTAATAAAAAGAAGAGTGATGTATTGTTTTCATTGGGATTGAATTGAATTTTATCTATGATATCTTCAAAAATAATATCATCTCCTGTATTGTAGTCGCGAAGATAATCGACTGATATACCACTTTTTTCGTCATAAAATTGATTGTTAAGTTGTTTGATGTCAAGGGTTGGGGCTTTTGTTGTTCTTGGTTGATCTGGGTTGGCGTTGTATCGGAACGTGGTGCCATCGTTAGCCAGGTAGTCGATTAGATTGGTATTTGGGACGTCGATGATCGTTGGAAGACTTCTTCCATTGCCGTAATATTGGCGGTAATAACACTGCCAATTTTTCCCGCTGTCATCTTCGGTGAAACGAGCGTCCCATGTTCCGGTGCCATCGCTGCTTGATCTGGTGTATGAGACATACTGGTTTGTCCCTACTGTTTTATTGATAACCCTTTTGCCTGAGGTTGTGGACAAGGCTAGAACTATATTGGCTCCAAAATCGACGGGGTTAGCTCTATGCGCGTGCATTTCGAAACTGGTCACACGGCTGGAGACTTGAGGGCGCATATAGAATTCGCCCCCATTGGTGCCATTGTTGAAAACAATGGAAGGTGAAACCATATAGGTGGAATATTGATCATTTGAACTTTGCCCATCGAGATTGACTACCCGGTCGATGACGTTATTGGCGACAATCCATCCAACCTGCCACCAATTTACAGCAAAGGCTGGAGTGGTCATAACTGTGCATAGGCAAACTGAGATAATTGTGGAGAATAAAAAACTCTTCTGGATTTCATAATTTCCTCCATGTGAAAATTTAATCTCAATCGACAATGATTAAAATATTAAGAGTATTCTAATGGAAAATGAGTAGGGGTGCACTTTAGGGTGTGATTTTCTAGTGAAAATAGCAAAGGTTCTCTCTCGTGGAAGTTACGAACGAGGGCTTCGCTATGTGTCTGTGTTTCAGGAGTCATGCAGTTGTTACTGAATCATGAGTGGATTGAGGATAAGTATGCTAGTGCTGCATGTTAGGCGCTGAACAAAAACCTTCGAGTGCGGCGTCTTCCGTCAACAACACAACTCGTTCAGAAATACACCCAATATGGTCAAACAGTAAGACAGCGCTATGATGCGAACAATCTTCTTCCAAGACAGTTTGTCATGAAGGAAAGCCGTAACCAAAAGGGTTGTCATTGGGGTTATAAGCAGGACGAGGAAGAAATAGAGAAATGTGGACTAGGCTCAATCTGCCGAGAATATAAGTCTGACCGAACCAGTTGTATAAGCCCACGATGGCTGTCGGTGTCGCGGCGTGGGTAAACGCGGACAGGCGCCGGGTTACGTCGGATGATCGCGAGTCTGTTGCCCGGTCCAGTGTCCGGCTTGCCGTCTTCGCCATCCGTCCCAGCGCCGTCCGCGGGCGTGTGGTCCCCCTCGTACGCGTCCGTCGTCCCGTCCGTGTCCCTTTCCGCGTCCATATGTCCCCTCCGATCATCCGAGTCTGTCGTTCGGTCCCGCACCCCCTCGCGTGCTCCGCCGCGGGCCAGTCTAAGGCCGGACAACGCGAGCGGGGAGGCTCGCGCCGCTGATCGGCACGGAGCCTCCCCGCTCGTTCATCCAGGCAGTCAGCCGAACGATCAGCCCGTGTTCTGCAGGCCTGCCGCGACGCCCGAGACGGTGCACAGGATGAGGTAGGTGTAGCCCTCCCTCTTGCCGTGGCTGAGCTCCTCCTTGTCCACCTTCTTGCGCAGCGACTTGAGGGCGAGCACCTGGGTGAGCGAGAGCACGTCCACGTACGGGGAGCGGATGCGCACGGCGCGGCCGAGCACGTGGCGGTGCTGCAGCGGCCACTTGTCTCCGACGATGGCGAGCACCCACTTGCGGGTGAGCTTCATCTCGGTGAGCACCTTCTCCGGCAGGTCCTCGCGGTCGTCGAGGGCGAGGTACATGCGGGCGATACGCTCAAATTAGTCCGGTCGAATGGCTTTGGAAAATCATGGGGAGGCCGGCTGCACGGGTTCGCTCCTCGATAAGGTGACTTGTTTGGGATCGCTGTTAACTTTCGTCAGACACATCGTAAACCCCGTCCAGGTATCCGTATCGTCCATTGTGCTTGTCTTTTGAAAATTCGACGATATTGACGTTTTCATCAAGAGGAATACCGGCCATGTGATTCGTGTTTTCGATAATGATGATCTGCTGTGAAACCGCTTGTTTCGCTAGGTAGGAAAACAAGCCAGCTTTCATGGAAGAGTCTTCCGTAGACCGTGTCCCCTCATCGAACCCATGCAGAGGCGTATCAATAAGCAACCAGCCTGGAGCGTGCTTTGACTGTTTATTGAGATAATCATGGAATGCGAGCATAACAACGCTGTTAAGAAACGCGCAGTACCCTTTGCCTTGTTCATCAGCTTTGGAATATCCTGCTATTTCGACATCGAAAGAAGTTTTGCTGAAATCCGCAATATCGGCACCAGGGAAATGACATTGTCGCAGAATGTTGCGTATGGTGTTATTCATGGAATACCAGAAATCGCCTTGGAAGCATTCGCGCGGCTTGTATTTTTCATTGTTCGACGTTGCCTGATCAGCGTTATCAAGTGCCTTGTTGAAACGGGCATGCAACGCCAGGAGTTCCGCATATTCCGCGTGTAACTGCTCTGCATGGGCAATTTGTTCAATATCCTGTTGCATATGCTGCGCTATTGGTTGAATGTCAGATTCGAGCGTATGCATGTTTTGCCGATGCTGCTGTTGCTTCAGCTGCAATTCCCGTTGTACCTTATCGGCTCTGTCTGCGAGGATGGCCAGATCGGTTTCAACATCCGCTTGGATGCCGTGGATATGTTCGATTTCTGTTGAGACGACTAAAATGTCCTGTTCAGTTGGCGCAGACATGTGAATGGAACTATGGCAAAACTGGCATGTGGTGGGATAGGCATGCGTACGGGCATGTTTCATCGCTTGTAGTTGCAGATCAAGGCGTGCAGCGTCTGATTCATATTGACTGATAAGTACCTTGCGCTGGCGAATAAGTACCTCAAGATGCTCATATTGTTGATTAAGCTGCGAGATATGTGAGATGGTACGGGCATCTTGGTCGAGAAGAGTTTGCCTTTGCTGCTCCACATGCAATGCTTTTTTCGTAGGGCTTCCAAATAAGTGTGAACGGTTTTTCCCTCATTCGTTGCGATATGGCGCATTTCTTCAAGGCGTTTGATGCGGGGTTCTATGTCGTCCAATTGCTGGTGGATGAACTGTTCCACGGCTTTTCTGCGGGTACGATGTTCGCTGGCGCTTTCTGTCTGCATAGAGCTGTCGATTTTGTCGTCTTGGACCAAGACAAGCAGCGAGGACAAACTTTGTGTGAGAGTTGTTAACGTGGTGCTTTTGGGAAAGAGAATGGAAGGCTGCGGACGTCCTACTTGGTCTTCGGGAACAAGCATAAGATGTCTGACGGCATTCCATGTAAAAGCAACTGTATGGTAAGTTTCGTTCGTCGCTATCCTACGGGTTGGCTCAATGCCTAACAAGGCAAGAAGAACCGTATTGATTGATTTGCCGGAACGTGATGAAACAGAATAAGAGCCGGAAGCAACTGCGGGGTTGCTGGATTCCACGTGAATAGTGTTCTGAGTGCGAGTCGAACGACTAAGCGAAACTTCACCGTCATTGGTTATGAACGTGACCTGTGCGACTTCGTAGGCAGTTTTGTCGGTAAAGGGGGTCTCTTTTCCTCCACAGACGAATTCTACGGTTTTTGCAATCCGGGTTTTCCCGGTATTCGAAGCGCCGATAACACAGTTCAACCCGCATGTGAGATTAATGGCGGATTCCACTCCATCTTTTCTGATTGCCGAAATCTGACGTATCCACGTGCTTCTCATAATTGGTTGTTCTCTTTCGTTATTCGGTTCATGATGTCTTCATAATCTTCCTCCGCCAACAGCTGAACAGCCCGGCGATAGGAGGTAGCATAATCGCCATGCAATGCTTCTGAATATTGAAAACATTCCGGAGTGGCGCGGTAGAACAGGCAAGTGGAATCTACGGTTGCTGCTCCAATGATTACAAGTTGCGCCAACCCTGCTTGCACTCGTTTGCGACGGGCGTCATATTCGGCTAAAGCGTGTGGGCCATCACCATGAAGATTATGCTGCCCGAATCCGAATGCCTTCATATAGGTGGCGGTAAGGTCGATGGCTGCGATCTCGTCGATTGTGGAAGGCCTAGAGAGCAATGGGAGGCATAATGTCAATCGCGTTGCTGTTTCCTGTGTCGTATTAAATAGCGAATTATGCATTCCCCTGTACCCACTCCAGCTTATGATCATTGACCAGCATGTGACACAGCCCCTTCTTTTCTGCTGCCTTAATCATTGATGGGAATTGGGCTATAGCCGAGCCAGACAATGGGAAGCCGGCTGCTTGAGATAGCGTTGCTCGCATACGCAGCAGTCCATCGGCATAATCAGATGCGCATATATCGCATATTCCGTCATAAAGATCCACCTTCAGCGCGTCAAATTCCTGCTCTCCATTTTCTATGACATCCCGTAGATTCCTGCGCATTCCTTCCGCATCGTAAAAATATTCCCGCTGCTTGGCATATTCGGGACGGCATGTCTGAGGAAGATCGTCGGAACAGTTGATTGGCTTGTGCAAGTGATCGGCATAGGCAGCTTGCATCTGCGTGAGGTATGTCTTCTCAAGATGATCATCTGGTTTATCCGGTGGAATCGGATAAGTCTTCCAAGGGACTGAAGACCGCCCAAGGTGCAATTTGCCGTTGCTGATGTGGCCGGATGCCAAAGGCAAGTTTTCGAACATATCGAATTCCGGCTGAAAACCTATGCCATCGACGAGAATATCACGTCCATCGGCATTGGCTTTGAGGACTGATAGAAGCCATTTCCCTGTGGCGGAAGGAAGTTCGCTGATATCTGAAACTTTAATATTCGCCTTGATCAGTTCCTTTTGGAAATCAGCGAGGGCGTCAACACTAATATCGCTACAAAGACGTTCTACCTCTGAGACGTCCAGATGCTGATAGAACTCGGTGGCTTTCCATGAAGGGATTTTCTTGCTCCCGTTATAGAAGCGAGTCAGGTCAGTTTCGTTGATTCCAGCCCAGACCCCAGCGGTAATCGTGGTTTTCCCAGGTCTGCGGGTTCGATGATGCCGGGAAGGTGGATTACTTAAAATGTCGCCCTCTAATACAGCGTCGAAGAAATCCTTCATAAATCCCTTTTTGTGGTGGTCTACGCCAGATATATAAGGGTTTACGAGCTGACAGAAGACTCCCAGAGCATAGGTAGCAGTAGTTTCGGCCAAGTGAGTCTCCTTCTCGTCTCCATTTGTCTTCATCCGTCGCCTTCCCATGAGGTCACTGTTCCTACGATGGAAGCCAGATTCAGACGAATAAGCCGGTAAAACACTGGAATATCGCCAGTATACGCCGCTTACAGCTGGATCAGAGAAGCGCAACTTTCGTCTATTGAAAGGATTTGAGACCAGACACATCGTAATTTCTTCTTCAACTCGATGTCATGCGATAACCGGTTATAGAAGTAGGGCATTGGGCTGTTCATCCGTTGTGCCGCAGTGAAGCTGACTGGGGCTTTTAACTAATCACATGCATGAGATCTGCCTGCTTATTCATGGTGACGCGTCGGTTTTCTCCTGAACTGACGCGTCATGCTTATCCAGCAGGTTGGATGCTCATGTGGTGGCCTATGCAAGCAGGTCTCGAAGACCCAATAACTGGGTGGGATCGAGACTGGAATGAGAATTTCATTGAAACATGAGGCAATGCGCGCCGGTAATGTGTCCGTAACTGATATATACAACTGTTCGGAAGTGGAATTACGGACGATGGTTGAACGCGATAGATGTTTGCGCGCAATCCGTATGGGTTGTTCGCCACGTGATATTGCACTACGTACCCCTCAAACGATACTTCAGGAATTGTGGAATGCGGAGGAACGTTCCGCTCACGCTTATTATCGATCGGACCGTGTCAGCGGAGTTATTTGCTCCTATGAGGATTTGGTTGGTGCAGGGCGGGAACCCCAGGGGTGTTCTGCTTCTTCTGAGGATATTCTCTTATGCGCGGAGGATGCGAGAGAAAGAGCTAACTGTTTGCAAGCTATCTTTGCGGAGATCGAAAAACTGCCAGCAGGTCAGCGCAATATCGTCAGGGGTGTACTGGTAAAGGGGGCATCTCAATCAGATATGGCACGAGAGCTGGGCGTGTCCCGAGCTGCGGTGTCCAAACAGCTTTCAACGGCTGTGCGCAAAATTCGTGCCGCTATTCGCGACGAAAGCAAAGAAACGAAGAACACGACAACATCATCAGTTTGTGAAAGAAAGGAGCATTAATGGTTCATTTCAGTGTTATCAGAGTGAAAGGAAGCCCGTCATATGACTTCGATGCATGTGGAGACATTTTGGCTATGGCCAAAGCTGTAGGTGTCATGACGGAAAACATGCGCACTGATCGCTGCGACAATACACAGTGTGATGGAAGTCGTTGTAAGGGAAACACTATGTTTCGGTTGGAGTTAGACACCGAAAATCGCAGAGTTCATCGCAGACGCCATGCCAGATGAAACGCCCGAGGTTAACACCTCGTGGCGAAACGGCAGTGCAGGTGAGGGCAGATATTGGGTCTGCCTTCAGCAACAGGTCCCGAAGGAGGACATCATGACTGATCAGATGGTGCTGCAGACGCAGCAGTGGCTGAACAAGACATACGGGAATGATCCCCGATTCAAGAAAATCAACCCGGACGGCAGAACTGGTTGGCCGACAATCTATGCGCTTACTCGCGCATTGCAGATTGAATTGGGCATCCAGTCCACTGCCGATAACTTCGGTCCTTCCACCCAGCGGTTATTCAAGAAGCGGTATCCGAATGGGGTGCGGCAGCAGGCCGCTGCGGACAAGAGCACTTCCAACGTGTATTCCATCATTCAGGGGGCGCTGTGGTGCAAGGGCTACTCCACTGGTGGCAACATCTCACAGCATTTCTACGACGGAACAGGTTCCGCGATCAGGAAGCTTAAAACCGATATGGGCATAGAGGGAGACTCCAGCGTAGACGTTGAGATCATGGGGGCGTTGCTCTCGATGAAGCAGTTCGTGCTGCTGGCCTCTTATGGCGGTATCGACTCCGTCCGTAGGGCACAGCAGTTCATCAACAAAGCATATCGTCCATACACGGGCATCATTCCGACTGATGGACTGTACGGCAGGGAGATGAACACGGCGCTCATCCAAGTGCTTCAGTCACTTGAAGGTTTTTCGCCCAGTGAGGCAACGGGGAATTTCGGCAACGGAACTAGATCTCGTTTGAAGACGATAACAGCAAATAACGCATCCTCTAATGAGTCGTGGGTCTGGCTCGCCAGCACGGCTTTGGCGTGTAATGGGATCGGGGGCGGGCCGACCTTCGTATGGACGAGCACGTTCGCCAATATCGTGAAAGCGTTCCAGGAGCGTTATGCCATTGCTGTGACGGGCTCTATTGATTCGACCACGTGGATGAGCCTGTTGACATCTAAAGGTGATCCTGATCGCCCGTGTGTGGCCTGTGACACTAGGTTCGAAATTACCGACGCTAGGTTGGCGACGTTGAAGGCAAACGGGTATGAAATCGTGGGACGTTATCTGACGGAGCCTGGCCAGTCGTCGTTGGCGCCCAAGGATTACTTTAAGGCCATCCGTCCGGGTGAGCTCGAGCGCATCACTAAGGGCGGCATGCGGTTCTTCCCGATTTTTCAGGAGTACTCCACGAAGCTGGAACATTTCACCCCGGCAAACGGCGCTGCTCATGCCAAGACCGCTCGTGAGGCGGCGCAGCGTCTTGGCATCCCTCCCACCCATATCTACTTCGCTGTAGACTTCGATGCGACCGATGACCAAGTGACCAGCAATATCCTGCCGTACTTCAAGGCTGTCCGACAATCCCTCGGAGGCCGTTATGGTGTGGGCATCTACGCTTCGCGCAACATCTGCAGCCGTGTCGTCAATGCCGGCTACGCAAGTTCCTCCTTCATCTCCGATATGTCGACGGGGTTCTCGGGTAATCTGGGATTCCCAATTCCCAATAATTGGTCCTACGACCAATTCACTGAAATCAGCAACTACAAGGGCCAGGGCTGGGATCTGGACCGCGTCGCCAGTTCCATCAACTCGCAAGGCTGTTCTTTCCTGCTCCCGGCGACAGCCTCCTCACCTGACCCCGATCCGGAATCGCCCGATTCCGACCCTCTGCTGAAATGGACTGTCACTACGGAAAATGCTTGCGTCAAGACGCTCTCTGATTTGGGGACGCAAGCCTCGGCATATACAAGCCTTATTGGAACATTCATCCTGCAATGGCTCCGCAAACCTACGTACTGGTCGGAAGGTAGTTCCGGCACGCAGGCACTATGGCATGCGTACACGCCGGAGCCGGTTACTCCCAGCGAATTGGCCTTGTCGCGTCAGGCATGCGGTGTCGCATGTGATGCGCAACCTGTCATCAAAGGCACACTGCCCAATCGGGACATTGCCCATATGGCTGCCACGTCCTTGGGATACTTGACATGGGGCGTTACGAACGATCCAATGGACTATGGTCTCGGTGATCTGGGCGGATGGGCTCTGGATTTGTTGCAGATCTGGGGAAGCTACCTGGCGAATACCCCGAAAGAGGACCTGGCGTCATGGCTGCACACTCATCTCGGCGAGCAAGACGCCCGTATGGGATTCAGTTACAGCGATGTTCTCGCGGACTGTGATGCATGGTTGCTGGCGCAGTCCATGCAGAGCAATTCCTCCGAAAGGTCTTTGTCCACCGCTATGCGGGACATGTTCGCGCAAAGCGAGACGAATCGAATTAAACGGTTCTATCAGTCCCGGTTCAAGGGAAGTGCGGACAACCTGGTCATCGCATTTCGAAAGCTTGTTGATGGAATCGATCTTGGAATATTCGATAACGTATCCGGAAGTAAAAAAGCACTGCTCATTGCGTCACATGCAGACCGACTCCCGAGTCAAGCGGAGGCTGGTATATTGGCATTATCCTATGCTGAATCTCTTGAAAATCCGAACCGTTAATCAATCATGATTGTGATCGCATTGCGTGGAATGATTCAGCCATTCCACGCAATGCGCCTCTGGTAAAACGTCATAGAGTCATTAGAGCGGAAAGTAGCGTTATCACAAGAACGGGAAAGACCATGACCAGCACGAGAAACGATATGATTCCCACAAGGACATGCGAGGCGGAAGAGGAATGATCACGAAGTTCCGGATATACAGATCGCATATATGAACGCACGCCAAAGATGACAAGCGCCGCAATCCAGCAGACTACCCCCATAATCAATACTAAGGTAAGTCTACGTACATACTCAGTTGCCGTAGTTAAATTCATGCACGAAGAGGAAGAGAACGTTAAGACTCTGCAGATTATAGTATCATCATCGCCATTGGCGCCCCATTCCGCCCACAAAATAAGTGCTGGTGAAAGCAGCAGTAATCCCAGCCACCATAGCACGCGTCTGGCTTTGCCCAAAGCCACATAGCATCTACTCGCCTTAAGGAATTTGGTAGCTGCTTTCGGTGCCAAAGCATATTTCTTGCCGGAAAAATTTTCTGACGTATCTTCCAGGCCATGTTTTTTCCCAATGTCATCGATCATAGCCGGATTCGCTTTGCAAATGTGGCGTTCGTTTCCGGCATCGCCCTCCGCCTTGACGCCCAGCGGGAAGGTAGCGCTGGAGCCGGGGACAAGGTCGTCGTCCCCTTCGTTCTCCTCGCCGCCCATGGGCTGGCCCATATTCATCATGAGGGAGAGGGGGTTCGCGTCCCCCATCTCATCCATCATGCTCTCCATCCGGTTTTCCATGTTATCCATGTCCTCGTCGGACATACCGAACTGCTTCATCAGGTCTTCCACCGGCTTGATGTGCAGCTCACGCGCACAGTGCAGGCAAAAGCCCTCATTTTTCATCTGGCCATTCTCCATCCGCTGGACGAAGATGATGGCCGGACGTTTCTGACAGCGATTGCAGACCATATAGGTTCCTCCTAAAGCTCCCCTTTACAGGAAGGGGTTGAACAGATTGAATGCTTTATAGTAAAGGCTGCTGCTCATGACCGTATCGTTCAGGACGGTCAGATTGCCGCCGGTGATGACGATGACGGCCCACACCACACAGAGCACCAGATAGATGTCCATGGTGCTGGCGACACAGCCGGTGACCCAGCCCAGCCAGCGGTTGACGGTGCCGATGACCGGCAGCCGGTTGACGAGGCCCAGCACGGTGACCAGCATACTCACCAGCATCCGCAGCAGGGCAAAGGCCACGAAAAAGAGCACGACCGAGATGACCGGCGTGAGCAGCGGAGCCAGCACCTTCTGGACGATGGCGTCCGCCAGCACCACGGCGTTGTCGCTGAGCACAGCCGAGATGGAGCGCTCGCAGGTCTCCACGATGGAGGCGCGGAAGCTCTCGGGCAGAAAGCCCGCGTACTTGTCCGCGATGCCGGTCAGGTCCACGACCCCTCCGGCCGAGATGCTCTCCGCGATCTGGGTACGGAAGCTCCCGGCCAGAAAGCGCTGGAACACCTCGGCAGCCGCCCAGCCCGAAAAGACCCGGGCGCCCACGAGGCTGAAGACATTCCCGCCCAGCTGGACACTGGATGCGAGAAAGCCCTTGCGGGCATAGCGCACAGCCAGAAGCAGCCAGACCACGGTACATACTATATCAAAAAGAAATGACGGATTCTTGAACATATCTTGTTTTCCTTATTATGTATTGCTTTGAGCGTTGTTTTCCGCCGCAGGCGGGGTCAATACCTGCACCGTATTGCCGCAGAAGACCAGCAGCTGCCTGCGGTCGGCCAGCAGACCCTGCGGGCGGGCCGAAAGGCTCTGGGTCCACTGGGAGGTGCCGTCGGTGGAAAGGCACTCCACCCCTGTATCGGTGAGCAGATAAAAGGTGTCTCCTGCCCGGACGATGCGGTTGGACGCCTGCACCTGCGTGGTGCTCTCGACGCCGAGGTCACGGCCCAGCATCACGGCCTGACAGAGCTGGCCGGAGGCCAGCAGAAGGGCAGTATTGCCCGAAGCGTCCACTGAGATGTCGCGGAGGGTCTGCCCGGTAAAGTCATAGGCTGCCCGCTCTCCGCCCGATGCGTTGTAGAGGACAGCGCGGCTGTCGCAGACGGCCAAGATGCTCTGGGAACCGGTCCAGCTCAGCCACTGAGCCGCGCCGCTTCCGCTGCCCACCAGCATGGGGTCGCCCTGCGCCAGGGTGACGACATAGAAATTCGTGACCATCTGGCCGCCGTTTACCGTCACCGCCGCCACTGCCAGCCGCCGCCCATCCGGCGAAAAGGCCAGCCGCAGCGGGGTGCCGTCGGTGATGGTGAGGCTCCAGCTCAGCAGCTGCTCCATTGAGGACGAGTAGACCCGAAGCCGGGCCGCGCTGCCGGGGTCCTCTGTGACGACGGCCAGTGTGCCGTTGTCGGCCATGGCACAGAGGGTGATGCTGCTCTCCATCGTCTTGGTGTAGAGGTTCTGGGTTCGGCTCTCCACCCGCAGCTCATTGCCCGAGCGGTTGTAGAGCACAAAGCGGTTCTTGCCCGCAGCCAGCGCAGGGCGGGCGTAGCCGCTCTGGATGGAGTTGAGCCGGGTGCCGGTGCGGGACCAGACCACGCACCCTTCCTCGCCCAGCTCCACAAAGCTGCTGTTCATGGCGGCAAGCTGTTTCACCTCCATAACGCCGGTCTGCTGGGGCCAGCCCGTGCCGGGGAAGAGCAGGATGCGGGCGGTGTCGGCCCAGTCCTTGGCCATGGCAACAGAGCTGCCCACGATGCCGGTGGTGAACAGCACCACCAGCGTCAGCGCCACGACGATGAGTGCCGTGCGGCGGATGCGCCGGTTCCGCACCCGCTCGCGGGCCTGCTC
>ERZ779885.961-NODE-961-length-30905-cov-13.082075_pt1 | contig 30905 bp, 22 predicted proteins | sample MGYA00511554_ERZ779885 | MGnify/ENA primary metagenome ERZ779885 (study PRJEB29588, sample SAMEA2160998) | human gut metagenome | biome: human gut; feature: human-associated habitat; material: faeces | place: Denmark | collected 2008/2010 ... | reverse complement strand
TATATTTATTGTATCAGAACAAGTGTTTTTGCGATTTTTTATGAATTTGAGCAGATATGCTCGAATGTGCAATTCATCCCATCACCTATAGGATGCCACTGAAAAAGTGGTAAGTTTAGTATCACAGGGTGTCAAATATGTGCAAAAATGTTCCTTGATAATAAAATATTGCTAAAATAGTGTTTTGAGGGATGCAAAATCTACCCTTTTGAGAGATGAATTTTCCTATTTTTCCTCATTTGGGCAGACTTCTCCCTTTAGTTTTAAAATTCGTTTTAAATTGACTGCAAATATTGATACTGCTCCTTGAAGTTGCATGTTTGATAGTCCAGCAGCATCACAACGACTATATCCGTGTATATTTTTTAATTCACTATTTTTTGCCTCTATCATATAGCGGGTTTTGAAACGTTCCTTGAAATATTGTGTTTTTTGAAACGCTTCTTGATTTTTATGATAATCCGATTTAATAGTGATACTATACGTTTTGGTTTTTGCATTTTCTTTATAGCAGCCATTACGATAAGGACAGACATGGCATTTATTAATATCGAAAAAATATTTGATACGTGTATTCTTTTTCTGATTACTACGTTTGTCAATTCGATATTTTATAGCCAAATGCCCCGCTGGGCACTGCATGGTATCCGCATCTTTATTAAAGATAAAGCCGTCCTCTGAACGAGTCCCTTTTATGATGCTCGGGTTAAGCTTTGAAATTAATTTATAGTCATTGCTTTGTGCATCTTTTAAATTTTCCAGTGTGGAATATGCGGTATCTGCTATTACTTCATTAACGGTTGCACCTGCTGCTTTACTTTTTTGAACCAGTACTGGAAGTTCCTGACCATCAAATGCTTCGCCGGATGTGATTGTTGCTGCTGTGATAATCCGTTCATCTGTCATGGCCAAATGAGTTTTGTATCCGTAAAAAGAAGAATTGACCGTTTTATGGCCAATCCGGGCATCCGGGTCAATGGATTGATCATAACAATCAATCTGATTATCCAAAATTTCGGATAACATAGAAGATTCTTCTTTAATCGTTGGCAGTTCTGAATACGGACTTTCCTGAACTGTGTTTAATAATTCATGACAGTATTCATTATACTCATCTAAAGAAGCTCGTTTTTCAGGTTCATCTGGCAGATAAATGTCTTTATCAGAATCTTTTAAAGCTGCTTTTAAAGAAGTAGAGGCTTTTTTCAACATTTCTCTCTGAGTAGTTTTATGATAACGGGCTTCTGTATGAGTTGAGTCAACAATTATAGTATTGCTTTTTAAAACACCTTGATTTATGGCAAGTTCTACACTTTTATTTATGAGCAGATCAAGTATATTTTCATCTTTTAAACGCTGCTTTCTGAATTTGGTTAAAAGACTAGGATGGATAACCTCTTCTTCTGGCGTTAATTCCAGAAAATATTTAAAAGACATATCATATCGTGATCTTTCAACAACACCATTATCAGAAAGGTTATAAAGATATTTTAAAAGCAGATATTTAAATAGCAATATAGGGTTTTTTGCATTACGTCCATTATCAAGGCAATATTTATTTTTTAATTCATCATATATAAAAGAAAAATCGACCAATTCCCTGATTTTTCTTAGAATATGATCTTTTGGAACAATCATGTCATATAAATCTGAATAATAACTAAGGCTAAGTTTAAGTTGGGATGATAACATTTCAACCTCCGACAATTATGATACCTTAATTATATCAGATATATGATTTTACGACCACTTTTTCAGTGGCGTCCCTATAGAGGTGAGGGAATTCTTGCTACGGTTGTTAAAATATTCCATAATCTGTGTCAGAAAAATATTACGTATTTCCATATTAGGAATGGTAAGCATGAACGTATTTGCATCTTTTCTTCCAGTCTGTGTGAGATATCCCGTAGTAAAAAGAACACTCCATAGGTTTTCAATCGAAGCATACATATCCTGATATGTCAGTTCCTGATGAATCTCCTTTACAATTGTTTCTCCTGCTATCAGTTTCTCAATTTCCTTTCTGACCGTTCCCTTATCAGTCTCCTGAATAAAGCGTTTCACCGCTTCATTACTGCTAGTATTAGACCAGTAATTCTGTGGCTGCGCCATATTGTTTATACGCAATTCATCACAATAATTTATCACATCCCAGGGACAGTAAACCTCTACATTTCCAAACCGATATCCGTCATACCACATTTTTATTTCATCATAATGCTCAGAAAGTTCATAATATTCCAATATATTCTTTACATCTCTGTCCGTAAATCCAAAATATTCATCAAACTGTACATCCGCCACTGACAAAACTTTCAGATTATTTAATCCTGTAAAAATACTCTCCTTTGAGATACGCATGCAGCCTGTAAGCACAGCAAACTTCAGACTGTCATTTGTTTTTAATGCATTTTCAAACAAGTTACGGATCAGCAGAGTCATTGAATTGTAATATCCCAATTCAAATGCTTTCGCCAGAGGCACATCATATTCATCAATCAATAAGATAACTTTCTGACCATGATGTTTCTCCAGAAGTTCTGACAGAATCCTCAGACTGCTGCACAGAACAGATTCCTTCATATCCGGCAGAAGCAATGATTTGAACGCATCCTTATCATATTCCGTTAAATGTTCACTGTCCAATAAATACTGGAATCTACGCGCCTCACCATTTACAATCTGTATTGCCATATCACAGGCTTTTTCATAAGTTTGCGCACTGATACTCTTCAGGGAAATAAAAATCACAGGAAACTTTCCCATGTATTGTTCGCAAAGATAAACTTCTCTGGAAATTCTTGTTCCTTTAAAGCAGTTCTTATCACCGTTTAATTCAAAGAATGCTTTCAGCATACTCATATTCAATGTTTTACCAAATCTTCTCGGACGTGTAAACAGATTCACCTCCGCCCAATTATCCAGAAGTTCTTTGATAAGCATCGTTTTATCTACATAGTAGAAATCTTCCGCCTGAAGCTTTGCGAAATTTTCTATTCCTATTGGAAGTTTCTTTTTAATTTGTTTCAATAGACACACTTCCCTTTATATTTGATATATTAAACTCTAACTTTCATAAAGTGTAACATATTGTTATTGAATTCGTCTATCAAAATTTCTTTACATTCCATAATGTTTCTATTAATACAAAATCCAGAAGTGAATTCTTCTTATTATTTTACATACTTTACATTCCACAATATTTCTATTATTACGATACAGAAATAGACTGTGAAGTGCTGTTTATGAGCTTTACATTCCACAATGTTTCTATTAATACGGAGAATCCGGATGTAAGTGGTGTAGACTTTCAGAACTTTACATTCCACGATATTTCTATTAATACTGTGTATCAGATAGAAAAAGGAAATACATTCGCACTTTACATTCCACGATGTTTCTATTAATACGGAAATGAAGAAAGAATGGTCAACTGCTCTGGATCTTTACATTCCACAATGTTTCTATTAATACAAATAAACCCGGCATAATTGATATGGGATTTTTTATCTTTACATTCCACGATGTTTCTATTAATACGAGGATTTGGAGATGTTCGAAAATGTAGCGTTCGTCACTTTACATTCCACGATGTTTCTATTAATACTCACCACACTGCAAGTGATAGAGGATATATTCCAGTCTTTACATTCCACGATGTTTCTATTAATACATCGGGAAAACGGAGCTGAACGTATTTCCTCTTTCCTTTACATTCCACGATGTTTCTATTAATACGTTTCATATCCCACTAAAAACATCTGGTTATACACCTTTACATTCCACGATGTTTCTATTAATACGGGGACTCTACAGCACAATATCTTCTGTCAATCTACCTTTACATTCCACGATGTTTCTATTAATACCATCTACGATAGCGTATGCGCAATAGTCTACTTTTCCTTTACATTCCACGATGTTTCTATTAATACACCGCATATGAGCTTCCCACCTCACTCAACATCAGCTTTACATTCCACGATGTTTCTATTAATACAGCATATCTGATCTATTAATTTTGCTTCTAGCAACTTTACATTCCACGATGTTTCTATTAATACGATACCGTATGCGTCTTCTTTTTCGGTTTATTGTCCTTTACATTCCACGATGTTTCTATTAATACTGGTTGCGATACTTACGGCCGAGCTTGCGATGCTCTTTACATTCCACGATGTTTCTATTAATACCTCCTTTAAAAATTCCACAAGTTCTGTTTCACTGTTCTTTACATTCCACGATGTTTCTATTAATACGATGTCTGATATCGTCCTTGAACTTTCTCAGATGGGTCTTTACATTCCACGATGTTTCTATTAATACTATGTGTTCTTGCAAAGAGAAGGAGAGGGCGACTGCCTTTACATTCCACGATGTTTCTATTAATACGAGGGTATTTTGATGAAAATACTTTTTATCAAATTTCTTTACATTCCACGATGTTTCTATTAATACATAAAAACCATAACACCTATATCAAAATCAATAACTTCTTTACATTCCACGATGTTTCTATTAATACATACAGCGGAAACATCTTCTAATCAGTTCTCAAATACTTTACATTCCACGATGTTTCTATTAATACTATTTGTCTACGGCACGGCTCATACCTACTAATCCAGCTTTACATTCCACGATGTTTCTATTAATACGGAAAGACAAGAAGTCAGATATCGCAGGCAATCAGCTTTACATTCCACGATGTTTCTATTAATACCCTGGCACAGTGTTGTGTAAATCTTGTCTGCGGTGTACTTTACATTCCACGATGTTTCTATTAATACCCATGCTCTGAATCATACCACACCCCTACAAGAAACTTTACATTCCACGATGTTTCTATTAATACAGTCTTGTAGATTCAGCGGACTCTGGGGACTTCCCAGCTTTACATTCCACGATGTTTCTATTAATACATCTTGAATGGATTCCTGTTATCTGTGTTAGAGAACTTTACATTCCACGATGTTTCTATTAATACCAATCTCAATTCGAGACACGTTTTCAACCGACTGTTCCTTTACATTCCACGATGTTTCTATTAATACCTCTGTCCCTCTTCATGCAGCATATCCATGACCTTTCTTTACATTCCACGATGTTTCTATTAATACTAATTGCTGTTAAATTGTTACTCGGACTACAAGCCTTTACATTCCACGATGTTTCTATTAATACAGATACCACGCAGTCCAGAAAAGACTCAGTGCTGAACTTTACATTCCACGATGTTTCTATTAATACCCGTTGTCTATTTATCCTTACAATACAGATATAATCTTACCACTTTCTGTCAATCTTGTCACTTCATTATTTTTATACTTATTTTTATCTTTCTGGACAGCTCTCATTTTTGAAATTTTCCTGATATCTCAAGCATTGTCGACCTCCTGAAGTTTTTACTCTATCTGACGTCGACAATCATAATATGAAACTCGTTAAATCATCCTTCCTACCCCAAAATTCTTTATCCAACCATTTTTCCTGCCGAGATTTAAAAATAATTACAGAATCTAATTCTTTATCAATATACTCTTTTAATTCTTTTTGCAGCTGTGCCAGCTGTCCTTTTGACAATTCACCTTCAAATACAGAATTTTGGATGTGCGTCAGATATTTTTTACATATTTTAAAAATTCTTGACCAGCGTCTTGCACCGTTTTCTTCCTGACTTACATCATAAACTAATACTATATACATAACTCACCACCATATTCTGAATCCCTCATATTCTTTTTCGCCAATCAGATGTTTTATCAGTTTATATGATTCCAATCTTAATAAATACTGATAAGATACCTGTCTGCCTAAGTCTTTATGCATCACTGATTGTTTCAACCTTTTTTCGAGTTCTGAGACAATCAGTTTAGACGCATCTTTTTTCAAATGTAAAAAATTTAATTCCTTCGTAAAGCTATCTTCCGTAATCTGCTTTCGATTTAACAGTGAAAAAATCAATCTGTCTCCGATCAGTGGTTTAAACACTTCTGCAATGTCCAAGCTCAAAGAAAATCGTCTTACCCCAGGCTCATGTAAATAACTGATTGTCGGATTTAACTGCGTATGATAAATTTCACTAAGCACTTTTGTATAAATCAATGTATTCACAAATGAAATCAACGAATTAATCATATTATCTGGTGGATGCATAACTCTTTTTTCAAATTTTATTTCCTGATTTACGATTACATTCCACGCTGCATAATACCTTCTTCGGATATTTCCTTCAACCCCCATTAATTCTTCTATTGTTTTTGTTTTTCCAATCTGCTTCCGCAATGAATCCACATCTCTAAGATATTCTGCTACATCCTTTCCTCTTCCATTATAATATCTCAAATTCCTGTAAATATTATCTGCCGCAGCTTCTATAAATTTTTTTGCAAGTATCATTCTTTTCTCATAGTCCGTATAGTTTTCCACCTGTTTTACCAATAGCTGTCCTGCCAACAGGCTTTCTCTCGGATAATAACTTCCAGTATAAAAATTATAGTAATTAAAGAAATGAACTGGTATCCCATACTGAGAAATGTAATTGATAAATGCTGTATTAAAAGACATTTCTGACATCACATAAATATCTGATATTCGCTCTATTGGAATATCTCGCTTTTCACCTTCATAGGTTGTAAATTGCAATGTATTATCTTTACGTTTCAAATCCCCATTATTATAAACATAAAAGCTTTGCTTCATAACCTTCTCCTAATTATAAATTGAATGTTCATATAAAACACAAATCATAATAAGCACATTTTTTGCATAATTTAGAGTTTACAATCATCGGTGGCGTATCCATGCACTCTATCTCTGTAATTTCACCAATAATCTTCTCCAGCGTTTTTATATCATTTTCTGATAGCTCAACTATCACCGACTTTTTTAACAGCGGATAGTCAACCTTTCCTTTAATCCCTTTGACTCCACGTTTCCATAAATAATATAGATAGTACTTAACCTGCCATATTCCAGCGTCCTCTACTGCTTTGCTTTTCTTCACTTCATGCAATTCTTTATGTTCACTTATAAAATCAATGTTAATAATGTTATCAATATTTATATGCTTCTCATTTTTACTGTAACTGCTTTCATCAAGTATTTTTCCTAATATGACATCCTCATTTTCTGCTTCCATTCGGATTTCATGACAAAAATACCAGAGTTTTCGTTTGCATACAAAATAATAATAAATCATCACTCCTGTTATCCGATTTTCCATATCCACGCTCCATATTTACACAAATATTCCATCCAATTCTAATTGTTCATCAAACAATATTCCACGTCCTTTCCCGCTTTCAATGTCAAATTCATAATTATACTGTGCTCTGTGAATATCTGTAATTTTTCTGTTTTCGCTTAACCCAATTGTAGTTCTGTCCACTTCTGCCGGAAATTTTTGATAGAGATTTAAACTTAATGTAAGATTTTCCAATTTTGATTTTATCAGGCTTCTGGCTTCCCTGCTCATATTAGGTTTCTTCAAAAACTCTACTCCGTATTCGAATAAATTCTGGTTTTCAACATAAACATTTTCCGGAACAATAGTTACACTTCTGATATCCCGAACTTCAGCCTCATCAGCAGAATACTCTGTTGGATGAATTTCAGAGAATAATTTTAAATCTTTTTGAATGTTTTCAAAGTATATGGTTTCTTTCACACCATCTACACTATAAACCTCATTCATGTATGCAGTTTTTTTATCTTCAGAAAATAATATGTGTTCGTATTTGCTCAGTAATTCCAAAGACCTGTCATATAATTTGTCTTCATAAACACTCCGTCTTTTTCCTTCACTGACTCCATTTCTATTATCAAATACAACAATGTTCGCCTCATTCGGACAATAACGACCTTTACGATTACATCTTCCCATTCTCTGTAAAAGACTATCTGCCGTACACATTTCTGTATACAAAATATCAAAATCTATATCTAAACTAGCCTCAACTATTTGAGTTGTAATCCATATTCCAGATTCACCTGACTCCGAAAATCCCATAATTTTCCTTTCCAGAAATGCTCTGTCTCTTCTAATATATTTTGAATGTAAAAGCCATACATTTTCTCCCTCTAATTTCTTATAAAGCTTCTGAGCTTTAGAAACAGTATTACAGATAACTAACACTTTTCTATTTTTTCCTCGCAGCCTGATTTCATCTAAATTCATTTCCGAATGTCTGATTTCAACTTTATGTCTTGGATATTTCTCCACCTGATATTCTTTTCCGGTGAAATCTTTAAATATGTATTGTTTTCCCTCAACCAAACCATATTGTTCCATAAAATATTTAAGTACAGGTGGAAAAGTTGCTGTAATAATTGCAAATTTGCCACCCATTTCCTGTATCATTTTTAATCCATAAATAATAGTTGCAATTACACGTGGTTCATATGCCTGAATCTCATCCAGAACCAACTTTGAATATTTCAATGTAGCTGCAAATATCTCTGTTCCTAATGCTCTGTATACAAATCTAAACAGTTGGTCAACTGTACAGACAGTCAATGGTTGTGACAACATTTTTGACCTTTCATATTTCTCTCCAATATCTTCATTACCATTATACTCTCTTAAATACACCGCCATAGCATCAGAATGTAACAATGCAACGTCTTTATATTCATAATTTTCCTTTATACGTAAATATATCGCATTAGAAGATACCTTCAACGGTAATGTATAAAAACTTTTTTCACCATTCATCCATAATAGCGATGCTTCTGTTTTTCCAGATCCTGTAGGTGCTATAACAATCAGATTTTTATCTCTATTCATCTTCATAAATTTTTGCGCCGGCCTTAATTCTTTTCCGTTTAGAAATTTTTCTATATTCTTTACCAATTTTTTTTCATGAAGATCAATGGCGCTTTCTGCATTTTCATATCCTGCACTGACTGTATAATCAAATTTATTAAGCAAGCCTTTTATCAATAAATATTCTTTCCAGGCATTTGAATCTGGTATATATTTTCCAGTATATACATTGTTACGAAACAGTAAATCATCTAAATTACTGCAATTTAATTTTCTGATTTTTCTATTCAGATATTCTTCAATCTGTTTCATATAATACTTTTCAGCATATTTTCTAATTGCCGGACTGTTATAATGATCCTCCCTGTCATGATGATAATAAACCGCTGTAATAAATGGTCCAAAATCTTTATCCGAAAACAATTCCGACAAATCATCAAATTCATCTAAAGAAATAGTAACAGCACTTAAAAAGCCATGTGGAATCTGCTGAGTTTTTCTTACATCTATATGAAATTTTTCAGCTAATTTCGGACATATCATTGCCTGAAAAACAAGATTAACCTTTCCCAGATCATGAATCCTGCATGCCTCAACCACCAGTTTTTTTTCTTTTTCAGTAAAATATTCCCCATATTCTAAAAAAAACATCTCAGCACACGTTACTATGTCCTTATGATGTTCTTTCAATGTTTTCTGCTTTTCTTCAGTTTTTTCGGCTATATCAGTAATACTACTATTCAATATCTCAACATCTGTTTCGGTAAGATTCTCTTTCAAACATTCCTCAATATTCTTCATATTTTTCTTTATTTCATTGATCCGCTCCGAAGTGAATTGTACTTTTTTTGACTTTGCATAGTACTCCATACATATAATCCTTTCTGAAGCAAGACAGCCTCCATAGCTGCCTTGCTCTATATATTTATACAACAGGTTATTAACAGAAAACTATAGCAGCATCCTCTTCAATATTATCTACATACGCACCTTTTCTTAACGTCATTCCCTGCGGACAATAATATGCTTTGATTCTTCCATTTTTCTTTTTCCATCGCCGTAATCCCTGCTTTGTAATTTCATATTCTTTTGTAAGATTATAAACAGTCATTCTTGGATTTTTGATTTTTATCTTTTCTTCATCCTTTTCCCATTCATTTTCTACCGGAATATACATATCTCTTTTCAAATCCACTTCATTTTCCGGATGAATTCTTACAATATCAACTCGTTCTATGTCCAGAAGATCTTCATATCGTCCCAGTGCCAAATATTGTGGAGGATTTTTTAATGATTGATATACCGTATCAAAGTCTTCTTCATCTGGAACAATATGAATAACCATACGATTTTCGCATATAAGTTCTACATTTGCAATTCCACGAAAAATACCATATTTTTCATCATCTTCAATGCAAATCTGATGCCTTCCTTCCTCAAATTTAGCTCCCGATGAAAAAGAATATCGCGTATATAATTCTGACACTGTACCACAATTTGTTCCTTGAATGCAAAGCTTCATTGGATGAAATTCCGTATAACCACATGCAGCATGAATCATTCCCAGTACAGTGGAATAAGGAGGTAATGGAAATGTTTCTTTAATAATAAAACTGCTGGGTTTTCTATAATTGACCAGATTTTGAAAACACTGTAATCTAATTGCTTTCTCCATAATATAGATTCACTTCCTCTTTCAAATGCTTAAATACTGTTCCAACAGATTCTGCTTTTAACTCTTCTCTGACAATCTTTTCGTTATCAAAAATACCTGACGTAATTCCGGTAAAAGTATATCCGGCAAGTTCATTATCTTTAATCAATTCCTGTAACGTTTCTACATTTATTTTATTATCATCAACCTTTACCCTGTTTTCAAAAAACGGATTTTTTCTGCTATATCTTCCTCCAATAACAAATAACGGACTCAAATTTTCACGTCTTCCTTTGATATCTCTATATAGATATTGCATAGTATCCAACAGGATCTTCACACGTTCTGCCTTTTCTTCTTTATCAATATCAATCTCTCCATCGATACCTACTCTGTCCAAATCAATTGACATAGTATATGCGTAATAAGAACGATGAACCTCACTTTGCGCAATTCCATTTTCCAGATTTCCTCTTACAGCCAGTCCCATATTAGTAAGAAATTCCAGATTTCCCTGAAATGGTTCCAAAGCAATAGCATTGCTAAGTCTGGCAACTGCAGATCTCGTAGCAGCACCTCCCTTTTGCTCATCACCTTTCGCTGTTGTTTTCATGTATCCAAACAAATCAATTTCGGGGTAATCTTTAATAGTTGCAGATGGTGCAAACTGTACAACTCCGCTTTTTCCATCCACCGGAGTTGTATCCCAATTAGACTGCTGCACAATATTATATCTCATAGCCTGTCTGGAAATATAAGAATACTGCTCATGATTTCCCCTCGTCATTTTTTTGAGAGAAGAAATGTTTCCAATCCCTTCCCCATAATTTGCACTTTCTGCCAGAAAAATCATCGTAATAGTTAAGCCTTCTCTTTTCATAATCATTTTTCCTCCTTTTTCTCATAGCATCCTTCCAATCCCATTACAAATGCATATCCATATCTTGTAAATTTTTCCGAATTTCCCAGCATTTGTACAAGACCTGTTGGAATTAATAACTCCTGACCATTTTCGTTTTTACGTGATCCGTACGCACTATACAGTCGCAATACAATATCCATAAATTTCTCTACATTTCTTACAGACAGAGCATTCAACAACTGATATTCCATTCCCCGCAGGCATTCGCCGGAAGACTCACCCTTAGCAGACATGATTGCTCTTCTTAAATCTGCTCCACTTTTTTTCATACTTGTGTACATGGCAATCTCCTTTCTCTTCTCTTCTTCTGTATAATATACAATTTCTGACCGCAGCTGAATTTCATATATACAGTTAACATAAAAATTTAATGAGCCTGTTTCAACAGCCGCTTTCAATACCTTATCCAGCAATTGATATTGATTACGATATTGCAGCAGATTAATAACCACTATTTCATGTATATTGACAAATTCATTCTTAATTTTTATATAAGGATATTTTCCCAACAATTGCAATGCATTTGAAGTACCAGGCATACTTATAATGTCCAGCATACTTTTATGAACAATACCAAGCAGATACCTGTCTTCTGCCCTTATTCCACGCAAAATCACCTGAATATTAGAAATCTCTTTCGTTTTTTCTTTCAGCAATATATTAATTGTTCGGGCAAACCACTGCGAATATTTTTCATCCTCCTTTTTTTCTCCCTCTATACTGTCAGTTCCGTTTTTCGAATTAACATCCAATAATGCATGAATATCATTATTAATATTCATAAAGACAAATTTATTTACAAACAGCCGAAATCCCAACGGACTCAGAGCATAAACAAACGTACATCCCGGACAAAGAAATGCATCTACTTTGCAATCCCAGAAAGCAGAACGTTTTCTTGTAAAATCATCCCCCACTTCATTCATAAATGCAATTGAATTCTTCTCTTTAGGTCCTATCGTTGCTCCACAGTCAATGCATAAATCTTTTGCTTTTACATGATCTGTCTTCAGATATTTCCTAAACGGCTCGGAAAAATCTTTTTCAAATAATTCCCGCATATCTTTTTTTGCATTTGCCCGCAGTAAAAAACACTTTCCGCTCCAAAAACGATTAATATATGTATATATCACACTTTTCATAATAAATGTTTCCCTGCACTTTGGTTGCTGAAGAAATTTTTCCAAATCAATTAATCGTTTTTCCAAATCTGTCACGTCTAACTTGTCATTGAGTTTATCCTTTTTTAGAATTTGGTATACTTCCTGCATTTCAATATCATGTTTTATATTTTCAAATCCAGCCTGATAACTATTAGAAAGCAGTTTGTCATTAATAAATTTCAGATCTTCCTTTTCTTCCTTTCCTGGATTCCATTTTCCAATCTGAATTTTATCTATACACTTACTAATTCTGTCAAGGACTCCCTGATAAACTGTAAATGGTCCAAAATACTGTACACAGGCTTTAAAGTACATGTCTGTCCAGTCAGCATTCAATGCGAAATCCATATCAATCCATAATCCTTGTCCGTCTTGCGTAATGCCAAAGTCTGAATCTTCTTTTGCATCTGCTGCTTCTAACATATATCTGAAACCTACGATTCCTGCATTCTTCAGGAAATCCCCCAATGTAATTACATATTTATCCAAGAAATCACCGCCTCCTACTAAAATATGATTTCAAATTTCCCGTGTCCAGCAGAACGTCTGGTTCCAATTCCAGCTGCATACAATATTTCCAACAGTCTGAGATTTCCTGTTATTTTATAGATACCAATATTTCCATCTACAAATTGCCCCATAGTTCTTGTAACTACCTTTTTTCCTTTTAAAGGTACAATAGAAAAATCACTTGTATCGCACTCTATGTTTATCCTCTGTAAAAAGATTTTCAGATTCTCCTTTACAATATCCGAAAATTCCGGCTCATCAAAGGTATAATAAACATCAGTATTATCATCACTATTATGTTTTCTCGCTATTAATGAACTCTGCATTTTTACAATCAATTCCGTTTCTTTAATTGTCTGAAGTTTCCTTGTTTTCACCGACAGCAGTTTCATGGAATTTCTGTTCATATGGAATATTTTATGCTTCATAAGACTAAATGCATTAAAAAATATCAGTAATTCTCCCATATCAATATCAGAAAAAGTTAACATAAATTTATTTGCTCCAAGTTTAATTGTGTCTGAAGTAAATTGGGCATGAGGCAAATAGCATGTCCAGCAATAAGTCTTCATTACAGACTCCCGCTTGTTGTATAACCTGTCAAATAAATCCGGCGAAAAATTTTCAATTGCTGCTTTCATAAAGCTTAATATCACTTTATCATAATCTATTGGCAATTCCGCATTTTCCAATTCAAATTCCAGTTTAAGTTCTGTCATCTCAGTTCCTCCTCTCTTCGTCCTTTCTTTTTTTATTGTATCACTATACTTTTGTATTTTCAATACTATTTCAATGGATTTATTTTTTATATTTTGACTTTATCAAATTTTTACATTATAATATCAATACACCATTTTGGAATGTAAATTTGAAATAGTACTGAAACAGTATTTAATAATAGTACCATATTGGAGCAAAATAGAGATTGCCAGCTATTTAATAACCACTGACAATCTCTATTTTTTATTTTATCAATCAGATCACTCTGAAATCTCAACAATTATTCATATAACAGAATGTCACTCTTTAGCAGTTTAACAAGAGAAATCTTTCATCCAATCGGCTCGAAGTCTACAGCTCCATGTTTACACAGTGGGCAGATATAATCTTCCGGAAGTTCATCACCTTCGTAGATATATCCGCAGACTTTACATACAAATCCTTTCTTACCTTCTGTTTCAGGTTTCGGTTTTACATTTTTCTGATAATAGGTGTAGCTCATTGTCTCCTGGTCACTTACCACGCGGGCTTCTGTCACACTGCAGATGAACATTCCGTGAGTTCCCAGGTCTACATACTGCTCTACTTTCAGAGACATAAATGCGTTGATATATTTATCCAGGAATATCAGTCCGTTATCAGAACGATTCACCTTCTGTCCCGCAAATTTATCCACGCTTCTTCCACTCTGGAAACCAAACTGTTCAAATACAGAGAACGGAGCTTCTACAGAGAGACAGTTTACATTCATCACCCCTGTCTGCTTGATAACATGGTGAGAATAATTTGTCTTATTGATATTAACTGCAACACGGAACGGAGAGTCTGTCAGCTGGGTAACTGTGTTGACAATCAGTCCGTTATCCTTCTTACCGTCATTTGATGTCACTACATAGAGACCATAACCAATGCGGAATAATGCTGTCATATCATTTTTATTTGCCAGTTCATCATTCTTTGCAATATATTCCTTACAAAGCTCGGAAGCCATCGCTTCCATCTGATCTCTGTTTTCCTGATTGACTGCGGACATGATCTTCACTGTGGTGTCCAGCCAGTTGATCTTCTTACATTCAGAAAGCATATTTTTCATTACTTTTGCTGCCAGAGGTGCCCAGGAACCGTTTTCAATAATGCCCACTGTGCGGTTCTGGAAATTATGTTCTACCAGACGGGTAATAAAGTCATTCATAAACGGATAGATTCCTGCATTATAAGTAGTTGTTGCCAGTACCAGCTTACTGTAGCGGAATGCATCGCTGAGTGCCTGAGACATATCATCTCTTGCCAGATCATAAACAACTACTTTCGGACATCCCTTGCTCTTTAATTTCTCCACAAACTGATTGACTGCTTCTTTGGTATGTCCGTATACAGAAGTATATGCAACTACGATTCCTTCTTCCTCCGGTGTGTAAGAGGACCAGGTATCATAGAGGCTGATATAATGTCCCAGATTTTCTGTAAGTACCGGACCATGTAACGGACAGATGATCTGAATATCCAGAGTAGCTGCTACTTTCAGAAGTCTCTGTACCTGTGCGCCATATTTACCAACAATACCGATAAAGTATCTTCTTGCTTCATCATCCCAGTTTTCTTCCACATCCAGAGCACCGAACTTACCAAATCCATCTGCTGAAAAAAGAACTTTATCTGTGCTGTCATAAGTCACCATAACCTCCGGCCAGTGTACCATTGGTGCAAATACAAAAGTAAGATTGTGGTTTCCCAGGCTCAATGTAGAACCATTCTCTACTTCCAGTTTCTGCCCTTCCAGATCCAGTCCGAAGAAATTCTTGATCATTACAAATGTCTTCGCATTGGCTACTACTGTAGTGCCGGGATATACTTCCAGAAAGTTCGCTACATTTGCTGCATGGTCAGGCTCCATATGCTGAACGATCAGATAGTCCGGCTTACGTCCGCCCAGTGCCTGTTCAAGATTATCCAGCCATTCATGTTTGAAATTGGCATCTACAGTATCCATAACTGCAACCTTGTCATCCAGAATCACATAGGAATTATATGCCATTCCGTTTGGCACTGCATACTGTCCCTCAAACAAATCTACCTGATGGTCATTCACTCCGACATATTTAATGGTATCTGTAATCTTCATATTTCTGCCCTCAATTCTTTCTTTATAGTATATCGTCTGTCCGTTACTATTCAGCAATCTGCTATCACTCAACGTTAATAAGTTATAGTTGCTATGCATTCTTAATTTTTTTATGTTTTTATATTATACTATTTTAATCCAATTTTCAAGTCCTTTTGGTAATTTTTTTCATTTATTTATGAGATTTTGTTATTGTTCACACACCACTGTCCCGCGAGGTGTTTTGGCATGAATATGCCAAAATCCCGAGACATACAAGCCAAAATTCCATTGCCGCAGGCAATCTGGAATGAATTTTGGCTACGTTACTGTGAACGGAGTGAACAGTAACGAGATTTTTCATAGAGTCAGGTGGATATCCTCAATTGAAGCAGGACTTACTTAATTTGGTTAATTTACAGTATTCTCTGAAATTATTACGAGTATACTCAAAAAACAGCAGAACAGATACAAATTATCCATCCTGCTGACGTTCCTTCCATAGCAATCTGCGTAAATAATATATTAATCCAGTTCAGTAGAATTTCACGCTCTGCTGAACCACATCACAATTCATTATTTTCCAAAATTGCAATACTCATAATGTAGTTATAATCTTATACAATGTCTCCACGCTGTACGGCAGTATTCTCTCATCCAATTGAAATTTCGGATGATGCAGAGGATGATTCTCTCCTGGTATTCCCGCAAGAAATACTGTGAAAAGTCCTCTGGTTTCTCTGAAATATCTGTATGCGTTGTCACCGGAAAGAAACAACTCATCTTCTCCTTCCAGAACAAATTTATCTCCGAATACTTCTGCACCCACTACCTTTGCTGTCTCTGTAAGTTCCTCATCATTGGCAAACGCATATACCGGATCTTTTGGAAATTCCATACGGATCTGTGTGCCAGTCTGCTTTTCAATTTCCTGCAGATTTCTCTCCAGCTCGTGCTCAAGTGCCATGTAAGTTTCTTCATGAACTGCGCGTATATTTCCGTTTAATACCACATGGTCTGCAATAATATTCGTATATTCACCGCCATGGATCGTACCCGTACCCACAATATATTTTCCTGCATCCGGATGCTGTTTTCCAAAACTTTCATTCAGATCATGAATGGCACTTATCACTTGAGCAGCTGCATAAATTGCATCAATCCCCTTATCCGCTTCACACCAGTGACTGGATTTTCCATGAACATGAATCTGCATACTGTTGATCATGGAAGATGCCTGTCCCTGATGCACTGCCATTCCAAATGTCATGTCCGCTGCGTAATGAAACATCAGAAATGCATCTGCTTTCGGATTCTCTAATGCTCCGGCCTGAAGCATTCTTTTTGCACCTTCACCAATCTCCTCTGCAGGTTCAAAAAGGAACCGGAGTCTGACCGGAAAACTTTCCTGCATTCTTTGCTCTTCTGACACAATTTTTGCAAGGATCAGTGCTGCTGCCAGGATCATATCGTGACCGCAGGCATGCATACATCCCTGATTTACTGATGCATATGGCAGATTTGTCTGCTCCTGTATGGGCAATGCATCCATCTCCGCCCTGAGTACAACCAGTTTCTCCCTGTTTCTCAGAGATGGAAGTTCCGCAATCAATCCTGTAGGTTCTATCGGCACAATCTCATATCCCAGTTTCTCCAGATATTTCCGGATATATGCAGACGTCTCCACTTCCTGAAGTGCCAGCTCCGGATGTTGATGAAAGTAATGTCTCAATGTGATTAATTCTTCCGTATATTTTTCTATATTCATCTGTTTTCCAACCTTTGTTCTCAGGGATTACCATTTTCATCTTCCGACATACTCAAAACCGCATTCGGACGTTCCAGGCAGAACTTCTGTATCTCTTCCAGAAATCTCTGACCGTATTTCTTTAGCTTATTCTCGCCCACACCGGAAACCTCCAGCATTTCTTCTTCATTTGATGGACATTTGATGCACATATCTATCAGCGTCTTATCACTGAACACGATATATGGAGGCATGGCTTCCTCTTTTGCAATTTCCAGACGAAGTTTCCGCAGGGCTTCAAATAAATCGTAACCTGCTGCCGTAAGCGCATCTGTACTGCGTTTTCTGACAGATTTCTGGGGCTTTTTCTTTTTATCCGGTTCTTTTTCCTCGTAAGTACGCATAATCACGTGAGTATTTTCATCTCTTAGCGGAGAAATATCGCCCAGTTTCAGCACACTGTAACGTTCCTGTGTCTGATAGAGATATCCCATCTCAGTCATCTGGCTGATCAATGCCCTGAGTTCTGCCTCACTGTGATCATTCAATGCTCCATAAGATTTATACTTATCTGCTCCAAGCTCCCTCAACCGGGCTCTCTTAGCCCCCAGCAGAGTGCCAAGCACAATTGTCAGTCCATACCTTCCTCTCGTCTCAGCTACACAGTTCACTACCCACTTCGCCTCTCTGGTCATATCTGTCTCATGGTATTCTCTGTGACAATTTCCACAATTATCACAGGGACCGAAGGTCTTTTCACCGAAATACTCCAGAATATAATTTCGCAGACATCCTGTTGTTTTACAATATCCTTCCATGATCTGAAGCCTTCGTATATCCCGCTGACGAATGAGAAATTCATCCTCTTCATCCACATCGGAAAAATCTTTGTTATCCAGAAGCATTCGGTCGATCATAACATCCTGTGCAGAAAACAATAGAACGCACTGGGAATTCTCTCCGTCACGCCCTGCACGTCCTGCCTCCTGATAATAATTCTCCATACTCTGCGGCATATTGTAATGGATCACATATCTCACATTGGATTTGTCAATCCCCATTCCAAATGCATTTGTTGCAATAATAACGGGGGTTCTGTCGTAAATGAAATCATCCTGATTCTTTTTTCTGGTTTCATTATTCAGTCCTGCATGATATCTGGTAACAGCAACTCCTTTTTGGAAAAGCAGTTCAAAAAGATTGTCCACATTTTTTCTTGTAGAGCAGTAAATAATCCCGCTCTCTGTTGGATGTCTGTCTATGTAATCCATCACAAAATCGTCTTTTCGCCGGATATTTTCCACGCTGTAATATAAATTCTTTCTATCAAACCCGGTAATCACTACTTTCGGATCTTCCAGATTTAAAGTACAGAGAATGTCGTTCTTTACTTCCTCTGTTGCAGTTGCGGTAAAAGCACTGACGATCGGACGACCGGGAAGATTTTTTACAAAGTCTACGATTTTGACATAGCTTGGTCTGAAATCCTGGCCCCACTGTGAAATACAATGTGCCTCATCCACTGTCACCATGGAAATCTCCACCTGTCTGGCAAATTCCAGAAACTCATAATTTTCCAGACGTTCCGGTGCAACATAAATAATTTTGTATCTTCCTCCTGCTGCCAGGTACAACGCCTTGCTAATCTGACTTTCCGACAGTGAAGAATTGATAAATGCGGCATGTATTCCCGCTTCATTCAAAGCCTTTACCTGATCCTGCATCAGTGAGATCAGAGGAGAAATTACAATCGTAATTCCTGACAGCATCAGTGCCGGTACCTGATAACAGATGGATTTTCCAGCTCCTGTCGGCATGATTGCAAGCACATCCCGGTGTTCCAGAATGGACTCCACAACACTCTCCTGCCCTTCTCTGAATGTATCATATCCAAAATAAGTCTTTAAGGTTTGTACTGCCTGTCTGTTCACCTGAAGCCTCCCTCTGCATTTTAATCTATTTTAATCTATTTTAATCTCTTTTTCAGCTCCTGAATCAGTTCGGAATAGTCTCTGTGCTGCATCTTCGGAAATGCCTTGATGATACGCCCCTGACCGACAACGGTATGATTGGTAATAGAACTGGACAGTTCCTCAAACTGAGCCTGAAGCTCCGCTCTTTTTATACGAAGCATTTCGATAGATTTTTCTCGCTGTGCGGCAGTTGCATCACGCAATTCTGCTGCTGCAAGAGTTGCCTGAACCTTTCCTTCTCCCACTTTCTGTGCTGTGCCAATCGTAGTCGTAGCCAGAGTATCACTCAGTTTATCACTTACAATTCTCAAATCTGAACGAACTTTATCCAGTCTGGTAAGCTTTTTATTCAGTCCCTGGATTACTGCTACGGTCACAATAAAATCTGTCAGATACACAGCATACAAAACTGCTATCACAATCCATTCCCAGGTTGCAGGTGTATGTGATGCATGTGACTCTACATACTTCTGGAAAACTTTTACCACCATAACGATAGCCAGTCCCCAGATCAGAGAAAACTCCAGACAAATGTAGCCATGAAAATTGAAGGGTTTATCTGAATAATCCCACCATCTTGCATGGAAACACACATCCAGCAGCCAGCCTGCAACCAGTTCCACCGCAGTTGCCAGAACAATTCCAAACACAAAAATCATTCCATCACTCATCTGACGCCCGCTGCCCTGAATTGTATTGAGCAAAGCAAAAACAGAAAGCACCCCAAATCCATATACCGGGCAAACCGGTCCATTCAGGAAACCTCTGTTTATAACTTTTCCCAACGCTACTGCATGAAAAATAACTTCAACAACCCAGCCGCCAAAAGAATAAATAAGAAAATACAGACATATCTGAAAATACGTCATTCCACAAATCATTCGTTGCTCCTCCTTGCTTTCATCAAACCACTTTTCATATCCCATTATCACAGTTCAAACAGAAAACTTACCCCAGACTGTTTTGTAATGTACTGATCAGTTCCTCTATAACAATTGGTTTGGATAGAAATCCATCCATACCACATGCCAGTGCTTTCTTTCTGTCTTCGTCAAAAGCATTGGCAGTCATGGCAAGGATCGTAATTCCCGCCAGTGCCGGATCATCCAGTGAACGGATCTGCTCAGTAGCCTCATATCCGTTCATTACAGGCATCTGCACATCCATAAGCACCAGATCATAATCACCTGGTCTTGAATTCTTAACCTTCTCCACAGCCTCTGCTCCATCTTCCGCTGTATCAACCTGAAAACCATATTCACTAAGGAGCGCTACTGCAATTTCACTGTTCAGTTCATTATCTTCCACAAGCAGTATGCGCCTGTCTCTGAAATCTGAATCTGCTGCCGGAAGAATATTATCATCTGCCCCGGCCTGCTTCTGGCCGATAGCAGCCATCAGAGTCTCTCTGATATCTGACATAAACATAGGTTTGGCACAGAACGCAGTCACCCCTGCTGCCCTGGCTTCCACTTCAATATCTGACCAGTCGTAAGCAGTCAGGATAATGATCGGCGTATCATCACCAAGACTGCGGATCTGACGGGTAACTTCAATGCCATTCATATCAGGCAGACGCCAGTCAATGATATAAGCGTGGAATGCATCCCCCATTTCCATAGACTGTCGTGCGCGGAGAACAGCCTCCTTGCCGGAAAGTGTCCATTCCGAACGCATTCCAACCTTCACAAGCATCTTAGTCACACTGTCACAGGTATTGAAATCATCGTCTACTACCAATGCCTTCAGACCTTCCAGTTCTGCGATTTTCTCTATACGGTGATTCTCAGGCTGGATCCGCAATGGCAGACGGATAATAAATTCAGTACCTTTGCCCTGTTCTGTCTGAACCTCAATGGTTCCGCCCATCATATCTACGATGTTCTTGGTGATAGCCATACCCAGTCCTGTACCCTGAGTCCTGCTTACAGTGGAAGTCCGCTCTCTCTCAAAAGGAGAAAAGATCTTCTGTACAAATTTCTGACTCATGCCGATTCCGTTATCCTTTACCCGGATTTCGTACAGTTCACAGCTTCTCTGTGTACCCGGATACTCTCTCAGCCGGACAGAAACGGTTCCGCCTGCAGGAGTAAACTTGATCGCATTGGACAAAAGATTCAGCAGCACCTGATTCAGCCTGGTCTTGTCGCAATAAACATCCTCATTGGTAACATCCATGACATCCATGTAAAGCTCTAACTGTTTCGCATGGATCTGTCCGCTGATAATGGTTTTCAGATCATGAAGAACCTCTGACAGACTGACTTCCGTCTCTTCCAGATGGATTTTCCCGCTCTCAATACGGCTCATATCCAGGATATCATTGATCAGTGAGAGCAGATGATTACTGGAGGAAAGAATCTTACCCAGATAATCCCGAACCCTTTCTTTATCATCAATGTTGCTTACAGCCAGTGTGGTAAAACCAATGATCGCATTCATTGGTGTACGGATATCGTGAGACATATTGGAAAGGAAGGTGCTCTTTGCCTTGTTTGCAGTCTCCGCAGCGCGGACCGCCTCAGAAAGGGCCTGATTCATTTTTCTATCAGAGGTACGATCTGACAGAACCAGGATATATTTCTTTTTTCCGTTTACCTCGCTGCCCATTGCAACGTTATGAAACCAGCGGTGTTCTCCTGTTTTCTGATGAACATATTCAAGATCCCATTCCTGCTGCTCATGAACCTGGATTTCTTCCAGATACTTCTTCTCCGGATCTTCAACGTCCCCGGGATGCAGTTTCCCAAGGACACAAATATCTTTACGAATCTGTTCTACTGTAATTCCCAGCAGTTTTTCCACATTGGGACTGACGTAATCTGCCTGATATGTTTTTGCATCCAGCATCAGGAAAACGTCATCTACATTCATTGACAGCTTTTGAAACAATTCGTCCCTGTACAGAATCTCCGTATCCTTTCTCTTCAGGTTTACCCTGTTTTTCCGGAGAATAATTCCAATAAAAAGGCCGGCAATACACACCGCTACTGCACTTACAAGCAGCACAGTGCTACGCTGCAGAACATTCATACTTGCATTGACGATATCAGCCTGGACAAGTCCCAGAAAGATCCAGTCCTGAGGTTTGGATTTCTCATAGACCAGATAGTAATCCTCTCCATCCAGATTTATCAGCATTGCATCTGTATGTCCTTCCTTAAACTCTTCTGAGAGTTTAAGAATCTCTTTTTCAGACATATTGGAATGTTCTCTCAGAATCCCAAAGAAATTATACACCTCTCCCCATGACTCAGAAGAATGATCCACAACAACACGGCCATCCGGATGAACCACATAACTCTGGGCATTTCCATTGAAAGCAGAAATATTCAGCACATTTACGATATCAGAGTTTTCATAGGCAATGGCAATAGCATCATATTCAAAGCCCTGATAACTTCCATGAGGCCTGGGAGTAGCAAAAACAAGGAGCTGGGATTTTCCGGGAACCGTTGCATTGGTTATCACATCATTTCCCTGCCGGATCTCATCTTCAATATTTTCCTGCAATCCCAGATACCCGGTTTCACCTGTTGCCATCTTATAGTTCCCGTCCGCTGACAGGAAATAAAAATCTAAAAAGCCTGCATCTTCCTGTGCTTTCTCTATATACTCACGAATTTCACTTTCATCGGAAGTGTTCTGCAAATATTCCCCCCATATATGGAGATAAGTCAGATTCTTATTTGTCAGCTCACTTAGCATATTATCAGACTGATGAAAAATTTCTGTCAGGTGAGAAACACTTTCCTCATAAACAGTCTTCGATACAAACCCCAAATATTGGAAAACAGTCAAAAGGATTCCAACAAATAGGGCAATAAGAACTGCTGCATTCCATCGTTTTCTCACAACCCGTTTCTTTCTGTTTGTATTATGATTCTTAACATCCATTCTTCTCACCTCAGAGTAATGTAGTCTTCAGGCTCTGCAAGAATGGCATTACCATCTGAAACATATGTTATCCAGGTATCTTCCACAGAGGTATCCCCTCCATCAAATACAATATTTTCCTCTGCCGGATAAGCTTCCATATATTGTGGTGCTGCAAGGCAGGTCACAGTAAAAGTATCCTTGTCCTGAATCTGTTTTCCATTCTTTGTAACTTTACTCAATGTATAACCATTATCCGTTTCCCTGATTTCTACAGAAATACCGCTGAACACAGGCAGAGAGCCGCGGTTAAAGGGGATAAAGCCTCCCTGGTAGCCTTCTACGAAGTTTCTGACCGTTTCCTTCAGTTCTGCCCCGCTCATCTCACTGCTGTAAGCGGAAAGCTCGTTTGGCATAATCATGTTGCCTGCCATTTTTTCTGTATAACCGGCCTTCAGTACATTTCCTGTAAAGCTGTTTCCTGTTGCAATCAGCACATCCGTCCCATAAATACCGCGCAAAGTGTTTGCCATAACAGAATAGGCTTCATTGCCTCCGCTGGTATGGAAACGATTGGAATAAGTTTTCTTTGAATCCAACACAATATCCTCAGAAGTGGATTTTTCTTCAAGAAGCTGGGAATTAAATGACTGATAAGCCTGCTCTGCATTATATTCTCCTGAGATCATCTTAGACACCACATCCCTGGAAATGGAAAAAAAGTCATTTGACGCAATACGGATATACATATGGTTTTCTTCGATCACAGGTTTCACATCCTTCAGATATTCCGTAAGCCGGAAATCCACATCCTGGCTATAGCTTAACAGATCCTGCCCATCATAAATGATCCGGTTCTGCGCATCCTCTGAAAGCATTGTGTTCAGTACCTTCATTGCTTTCTGCCGACGTGTTTCATCCTTTGTCAGGTCACGGTTTAAAGCTATCTGGAAATATGGTGTAGTCATCAGCCACTTTTCGCCGTTCTGCTGAAAGAATGGCAGGAATGTTGTGTTAATGCCCTGATCCTGGAACATTTTTACACCGGCAGAACTGCCGAAATACATGGCAAGCTTACCACTTTTGTACATCTCAACCACATCATCATAATTCATATCCAGATCATCCTGGCTCAGCCCTGTATCCTGAATAAACTGCTCCATACGTTCAAAAGCCTCCGGCCAGACGGTACTGTCCAGACCTTCTCTCTTTGTATTGTCCGGGTCACTGTAGATGGTACGCCACTTACGTCCATCCCCAGAAGACAGCTCTGATGCAGACAGACCCTGCAGTGTTTCCATACAGGTATAATCATAGTAATAGTCTGCAGTAAACCCACGGATACCCACCTCATCAAATGCCTGGCAGGCAGAAACGAAGCTTTCATAATCCGTTGGAAGAGGAATATCATACTTTTCAAAAAGATCTTTGTTCACTACAAAGCCATGGGCATCTGCACACACAGGAAGCCAGTTTACGCTGCCATCCTGATTTTTGAAATTGTTAAGGTAGGTATCATAGACAGCACCTGCAGCATTGGTTGTGGAAAGATCCATCAGACTGTCCTTCAGGGGGCTTGCATCATGGAGGGAAAACCTGCAGCAGGTTATAATATCCGGCAATCCGCCGTTTTCATTCAGAAAACGATAGAAATCCAGATCATTATTGCCTACTACAAATTCAACGTTGATATCCGGAAGCTGTTCCTGGATGTATGGCGCATATTTTTCATACAGCTTTGTGCTCCATAAATACACTGTGATGGTTTCTGCATCTTCTTTTTCCGCACTTTTCCCGCCGCAGCCAGACAGAAGTGATACGGCTGTCACCATCGCCAAAAGCACAGAAACTAACTTGTTCCATTTTTTCTTTTTCATTATAACTTCTCCCTCTGATCGCGTTTTACTAACTCATTGATCACTTTTACTAATAATTTCCCATCAACAGGCTTGGCAATATGTTCATCCATTCCTGCTTCCTTTGCTCTCATTTTGTCCTCAGTGAACGCGTTTGCTGTCATGGCAATGATCGGTATCACTTTTGCATCCTCTCTGTCCAGAGAGCGGATCATCTTTGCTGCTTCATATCCATTCATGACAGGCATCATAATATCCATAAGAATAGCATCAAATTCTCCAGGTCTGCTTTTTCTGAATATGTCAACAGCCTTCTGTCCATTCCATGCTTTTGTCACCACAGCGCCTTCATTCTGAAGCACAAATTCTGCAATCTCCATATTCAGCTCATTATCCTCTGTCAGAAGAACATGGAGCCCCTGGATAGAAGTTTCTGTTTTTTCTTCCGTTTCAGTCCTATCCTTCATATCTGCATCAATCTGGAATGGAATCCGGATCACAAATGTAGTCCCTGTACCTTCTTTACTTTCAAAGGAAATGGTTCCGCCCATTTTCTCCACCAGTTTTTTTGTAATTGGCATTCCCAGTCCTGTTCCGGCGAATTTTGTGCGGCTTCCTGCATGTTCCTGTGCAAATGGTTCAAAAATGCGTTTCTGGAATGCCTCTGTCATTCCAATTCCGGTGTCTCTGCAGACAAATTCCAATGTGGTCATTGCTGTCTGTTTCGATGGGATTTCCCGACAGCCGATATAGACATATCCGTTTTCTTTGTTATATTTCACCGCATTAGACAAAATATTCATCAGAATCCGTTTCACATGCACCGGACTTCCAATAAGATTCCAGTGTGTAACTTCTTTCTCTTCCCAAATGATCCGGATATTCTGCTCCGCAGCCATATGTTCGATCACACCCAGTATTTCCTCAAAAATACTGTTCAGATTAAATGGGATGTCTTCCAGAACCACTTCATCTGACTCCAGCTTGCTCATGTCCAGAACCTCGTTTATCAGTTCCAGCAGCAGATGGGATGTCTTTTTGATCTTTGCCCTGCATTCCGTCTGTTTCTCCATATTGTCTGCATAATGGTCTGCCACATTGATCATGCCGCAGATTCCATTGATCGGTGTCCGGATATCATGGCTCATTCTCTGCAGAAACTCAGTTTTTGCCTCATTGGCTGCTTCTGCTTTTTTTGCTGCTCTTAGAAGTTCTGCTTTATATTTTTCATCTTTTTCCTGTTCCTGTTTCCGATGTGCCAGATCCGCTCTGTAACCCCAGAAGCAGAATATACCGAATATGAGTAAATAAAGAAAAACGACAGCTGTTACACTTAGTGGCAGGTTACGGAATACTTCCGTATCCGGAAGATAGGTATAAATATAATAATCCCGCTGCTTCAGCATGATTCCGTAACCTCCGGTTCCTTCATTTTTTAAATGAAAAATATGCTGACTGTCTGTATGCTCTTTCATTGCCTGGACAACCTGGTTGCCGGCAGTATCCTGTCCCAGCAGGCTTTCATCGTTGCTGGCAACAATGGTTCCCTTGTCTGCAACAATAATCGTTCCATCCTTCTGAGTGCTATAGCCATTTAAAAGGTTCTGTATTGTCAGGGTATAATTTCTGACAAATTCCGAAGATGTATAATAATAAATTGCAACCATACCTGGTGCATCTTTTCTGGCACAGGCTGCAATGTCGATACGTGATCCGTCTTCTCGGTCAATCCGTTCCGAATAAGATCTTTCTTCATATCCGGTAAAATCCATGATAATGTCTTTTTGCAGATAATCTGTGATCCCATTGGTCAGAGCCTCATCCATGCTGTATTTGCAGACTGTCTTTCCCTCTGCATCCAGCACAAGGATACCATCCACCCAGAGGGTCTGCAGATTTTCTTTCAGAAACTCCTGGCTTAGCCGGCCGCCGTTTTCTGTTTCCATGTCGATATTCGTACTCATCTGTCTGGCACTTTCAATGGCGCGGAGGAGACTTTTAGATTCCGAAGCTTCATTATAATGGGTGTAGGTGGAACACTGCACTTTGACATAGTTTACAGTTTTCACCATCCTGTTCTCTGCTTCCTTTTTCTCTGCCTGAAAAAAGTAATACAGGGAAGTTGCAGTCACACAGATTCCAAGCAGAATGCCGAATATCCAGAATCGTTTTACTTTTATTCTTCTCCTAATATCCAAGATCATCCACCTCCAGATACTTCTGGGGATCATCCAGATATTTTTTAATGATTTTCAGGGATGTGCCATCCTGACGCATTTCTTCCAGCGTCTGATCCATCTGCTCACAGATTCCTCTGTCATCCTCTTTTGCAAAAGCAACACCTATCCCGACCACCATCAGCGGATCTTCCAGAATACGGAAGCTTGCATCATAATCCTTCATGTACTGGACAATGGATTCCTCATGTGCAGCAACTGCATCTACATATCCTTTTCCCAGAAAGGTATAGATCAGTTCCCTGTGCCCAAGACTGATCAGATTGCCCAGTTTGGGGATCCTTTCATCCGTCCGGTTCAGAAAGATGCCTTCCGGTTTGGTTGTGGACTGGACGGCAAGGTTCTTTCCCTCCAGATCACTTAGTTTATAGATATCACTGCTCTCATTTACAGCAACTACCTGGCGGCTTGCTATGTAGGGTCCTGCCCAGCGGTAATCGTCAAGGCGTCCTTCCATGGAAAAACAGCCCATAATACAGTCAATCTCTCCGCTTTCTACCAGTTCTTTTTTCTTCTCCCAGTTGATCTGGACAACATCCACCTGATAACCCATTCTTTTAAAAGCTTCTGTAGCCAGTTCCACATCAATTCCTGTGGGAATCCCATCTTCATTCAGATAATTGTATGGCGGATAACTGTCACTGCCCAGGGTGATAACGGGCTTTTCTCTTTCTTTTTTGGTGATATTTGTGTTTTTGCACCCTGCCAGGGCAGTTGCTAAAATTCCCACAAGCAGAATGCCTGCAATCACTCTTTTTCCTTTCATCTTTTCTCCATTCCTGCTGTTCTTCTCTATTTTCCCTCAAATTTAACCGAATCAGGTAAGTCCCCTGCGGAGGTTGCGAATATCCGCTTGAAGACACAAAAAAGTTCCTTGTAAAAAATTTTACAGGAACTTTTTCCATAATGCCCATTTAACATTTACCTTTTTTATTACTGAGGCATGATGCAACCGGCTGGCATGGCCAGATTTCAATCTGACTTTAGCTCCTTCTGGCTTTGCGCTCCGGCTTTTCAACCGGTTTTCCAATAAATGCCATAAAAAATTTTTTTTATTATAGCACTCATACTATATCATGTCTATAAGAAAATATGTTACTGTTCACAGCAACACGCTTCGCGGGATATTGCCAGTGAACAGTAACGAAAATATACCTCTTAACATACAAATCCAGCTTCCCATCAAAACTTAAGAGAAATTTACCGGAATGAAACTCCTTCATCAACCGGCCATGATTTTCTAAGTGCCCCATAGGAGATCAGAAAATTCGCAAGCCATCCGGCCGGTACAGCAAGCCAGACAAATGCAATTCCATAACGCGGTGCAAAAATCAAGGCAACTGACAGCCGAATGGCAAGGTTTACCATATTGGCAATGAGAAACGGCCGCATAATTCCAAGTCCACGAAGAACTCCATCTGTTGCCATCTTAATACCCATAAAAATAAAGAAATATCCCAGCCATTTCATATAATCCCCGGACACCTGATATGCCAAAGCGGTTCCATCTTTTCCAAGGAATAAGGAAGAAATTGGGGTGTGCAGTGTTTCAATGACTATGAAAGCAAGGACTGCGAAACACAGGTCCAACACCAGTGCAGCATGGTATCCTTTTTTGATACGTTCAATTTTCTTTGCTCCAAGATTCTGGGAAACATAGGGCGAAACCGCATTTCCAATGGATACAAACATCAGTGAAAAAACATTCTCTACTCTCATGGTTGCCGCATAACCTGCCAGCGCCTGTGTACCGAAGGGATTTACAACCGCCTGTACGATCATCATACCAATTGACACTGTGGATTGCTGAAGAACCGATGGTACTGCAATACGAAGCATGGAATGTAACTCCTGCCTGTCAAACCAGTTAAAGCGGCTTTTATATCGACACATCCGGTTAAAGAAAATCAAAAGCGAAAACACTGCGGAAATCCCCTGCGCAATGAGAGTTGCAAGGGCGGCACCGAACACACCCAGCCCTAAACCTGCCACCATCCAAAGATCCATAACAATATTCAAAACAGAAGAAAATATCAAAAGGCCCAACGGAATCTTCGATTCACCGATGGAATTGAACATCGTTGAAAGGATATTGTACATAAACAGAAAGGGAAATCCCACAAAATAAACACGCAGATACAGTACCGCTTCATCCAGTATGTCAGCAGGTGTTTGTAATAAACTCATCATAAAATGAGAAAAAACAAAGCCAAAAACCCCCAGAAGTATACTCAGAATCAGAAAACTGATCAACGATGTTGACACAATTGTTTTCATTTTGCTATAATTCTGAGCTCCAAAATAGCGGCTCACAAGTACACCTGCTCCTACACCGGCTCCCAATGCTACACAGATGAAAACATTGGTCAAAGCGGCACAGGCTCCAACTGCCGCAAGCGCAGAGGATCCCACAAACTGACCGACGATAATGGAATCAGCCATATTATATACTTGTTGAAAGAAGCTGCCCAGAATCATAGGCATTGCAAAAACAGTCAGTGCTTTAAGAGGGGCATCTGTGATTAAATATTCATCTTTTGACATTCTCATTTTCCTCCATCAATTCCTGCTTTTTATCCGAAATCACGATTGTATTTTCAAAATGTAAGTTTAAGATTTCGTTACGCAACAATTATATGTAGTTACAGCAAATAAGTCAAGCTGCTGTTTACTTTTAGTAATATAAATGATATGATATTTGATATTGAAAAAAGCTGCTATCAGATGGATATTATTTTATATTATTTTACAGGAGGGAACTTATGTACCTGGACGGTTTAGATGAGCTGGATCAGAAGATTATCCGGCTGCTTATAGAAAACGCACGTATCTCTTACTCTGATATCGGTGAAGAAACCGGTATTTCCAGAGTGGCAGTAAAAGCCCGGATTCAGGCTTTGGAAAAAAAAGGCGTAATTGAAGAATATACGACAATAATAAACCCGCAAAAAATCAGTGGTGCTATTTCTTGTTATTTTGAAATTGAAACAACACCTGAAACATTAATGGAAGTCGCTAAAATTCTTGAAAAAAATAATACCATTACCCAAATTTATCGAGTAACTGGAAAAAGTAAACTCCATGTACATGCCATTGCTTCTTGCCATGAAGAAATGGAAAAATTAATTTATGAAACTATAGACTGTCTACCAGGAGTTTTAGAATGTTCTTGTAACATGATATTTTCACGTATTAAAGATATCAAAGGATTACGGCTATAGAATATGTAAAAAAATAACGTAAAGCGAGGATATAAAAAAATGTGGCAAAGAGTCTTCGTCTCTTACGAGATGAAGGCTCTTTTTCTATTTCAGAAACTGTAATAGTAATATGGGGACGGTGTTTTTGGCTCTTTTACTGTCCCCGGTGGCAGAAAAAA
>ERZ779885.939-NODE-939-length-31310-cov-5.939306_pt1 | contig 31310 bp, 42 predicted proteins | sample MGYA00511554_ERZ779885 | MGnify/ENA primary metagenome ERZ779885 (study PRJEB29588, sample SAMEA2160998) | human gut metagenome | biome: human gut; feature: human-associated habitat; material: faeces | place: Denmark | collected 2008/2010 ... | reverse complement strand
CCATTTTTTTCTTAAGTTTATGATGTTGAGCATAGCTGGGGGATTAGACTTTTCATTTACAATTCCCATCCAACTGACTATAATAAAGAATGCCCGTTTGCCTGCAAAGGCGCGGAACCATATCCATCTGCATCAGGGCGATATGACAGAAAAATGAACTTAAAAGAATGGAAGAAAGAACAATGGATGTAATTGAAAAATTTGGAAATAGGGTGAGCAGCCAGGCGCTTAAGGATCCGGAAAAAGCGCGTCGGCTGCTTCTTGCGGGATACCGCCTGCAGGAAAAGAAGCTTCAGTTTTTGCCGGATCGGGGGCTGCCGTCGTCGGGACAGTATGTGGCGCGGGTGGTTATGAAAAATATCATTCAGTCGCTATCGGAACCGGAGAATGCGGCGATGGTCAGCATATTTGTGCCGGGAGAGCTGGTGATGGCGGCAGGGCTGACGCCGTACTCAGTGGAGGCGATGTCCTGTTTTATGGCGGGAACGAAGTGTGAGCAGACGTTTCTTCGGAAAACGGAGGAAGAAGGATTTCCGGAGACGATGTGTTCGTACCACAGGGTGTTTCTGGGGGCGGCGCTGACGGGGATTCTGCCAAAACCGAACTGCATGATTTATACGAACCTTGCGTGTGATGGAAATATGATGACGTTTCCGTATTTAAAGGATAAATTTGAATGTCCAGGCTTTTATATTGATGTTCCGTATGAGAAAAACCGGGAATCGGTTCTGTATGTGGCGGATCAGCTGCGGAAATTGAAACGGTTTCTGGAGGAGACGACGGACAGACGGATTTCGGAGGAAACAGTGCGGAGTGCGGTAGATAACAGCCGGAAAGCGGCAGCGAATTATAAAAAACAGCTTGCCCTGCGGTGTGCGCATGACCCGGTGACCTCTCTGACGAATGAATTGTATGCGCTTTTTATGTGCCATCTGATGGCTGGCTCAGAGACGGCGGTTACCTATACGGAAAAACTTCTGCGCGATGTGCGGATGTCACCGAGGGGAGATGGTCTTTCGGTAATCTGGATGCACATCATGCCATTTTTACAGGAGCCGGTTAAGGATATTTTTAATTATAGTAAGAAAATGCACATCCGCGCTTGTGATTTCATCGCAGATGGTTTTCAGGAGATGCATGCGGAAGACCCGTATGAGGCGATGGCAGAGAAAATGGTCTACTGCATTTACAATGGCAGTGTGAAACAGAGAATTGAGGAAGCGGAACGGCTTGCCAGAATCACGGAATCGGATGGTGCTGTTTTATTTGCCCACTGGGGCTGTAAGGGAACGATCGGTGCATCCAGCCTGATTAAGCAGTCCTTAGAAAAGACAGGACTTCCGACGATGATTCTCGACGGTGACGGCTGCAACCCTGCCAATACCAGCGACGGTCAGGTATCGACGCGGCTTCAGGCGTTTGTGGAAATGCTGGAAAAGGGCAAGGAGGAGAAACACGCATGATTTATTACGTCTGTAAGTACACCCCGATCGAGCTGTTCCGGGGGTTTGGAGAAGAATGTTCTGTTTTGGAGGAAATGCCGGAAAATTTCGAACAGTCGGATCAAATTGCACATGCAAATCTGTGCGGCTTTGGAAAATCGGTCATTCAGGCAGTGCTGGAAGGAAAGGTTGAACAGCTGGTTCTGGTAAACTGCTGCGATTCGATGCGACGCGTTTACGATATCGTGGAGAGCACGGGAAAATGTAAGTTTTTATATATGCTGGATCTGCCGCATGATGATAATGAATGTGAAAAAGTGAAATTTGCGGGCACGATCCGGAGGCTTAAAAAGGCATATGAGGCATATTCTGGGAAAGTGTTTGATAAACGTGCTTTTATCAAGTCCTTTATTACGCCGGAAATGAACACGGAGCCGTACATTGGTGTGCTGGGCGTGCGGGTCAGCGGCATTCTGGAGGATATGATCCGGGACAATATCCAGATGGATGTGGAAAATCTGACCTGTACGGGTGGTCGGAAACTGTCGGTCGTACAGGATGAAATGTGGAATATGGAGGAAGAGGAGCTGTTTCTTTCTTACGCGGACGTCCTGCTGGGACAGATGCCGTGTTTCCGCATGAACCGTTCGATCCGCAGAAACCGTCTGTATCTGGATCCGAATTTAAAGGGAATTATTTATCACACGATCAAGTTCTGTGATTATTATGGATTTGAGTATGCGAGTATCAAGCGGGATATCAAGGTTCCGCTCCTTAAGATTGAGACTGATTTTACGAGCCAAAGCGCGGGGCAGCTTTTGACGCGCATTCAGGCATTTGAGGAGACGATCGAGGGATCAGAGGATATGGATCCGGGAAAAGGTATCAGTGAGGAGGCAAGAAAGAAGATGGAGTCGGGCATTTTTTATGTAGCGGGAATCGACAGCGGTTCGACAAGTACGGATGTGGTCATACTGGATCAGGATGGAAAAATTAAATCGACGATGATTATTCCGACCGGCGGCGGCGATGATGAGCGCCGAGAAGAGTCTGGATCTGGCGATTGAGAAAGCGGGAATTAAGAAAGAGGAGATCGTGCGAATCGATACGACCGGATATGGACGATCCTACATTGACAGCGGGGATGACAGCATCACGGAGATTACCTGCCATGCCAAGGGCGCAAATTATCTGAATCCGAATGTCCGCACTATCATCGACATTGGCGGGCAGGATATCAAGGCGATCAGCATCGATGGGCAGGGAGCCGTGAAAAATTTCCTGATGAATGACAAATGTGCCGCCGGAACGGGACGTTTTCTGGAAATGATGGCGAAAACGTTGGGACTTTCCCTGGAGGAAATGAGTGTGAAAGGGCTGGAATGGAAGCATAATATCGTGATTTCCAGCATGTGTACGGTGTTTGCAGAGTCGGAGGTCGTGTCGCTGGTGGCACAGAATAAGGATGTGGCAGATATTATCCACGGTTTAAATGTGTCAGTTGCCTCAAAAGTCGGCGCGTTGGCAGCCCGCCTTGGAAAGGATCATCCAGGCGAATATATGATGACCGGCGGTGTGGCGAAGAACCGGGGTATCATCCAGGCATTGGAAGAGAAGCTTGGTGCTAAACTTTATATCTGTGATGAGGCGCAGCTCTGCGGTGCGCTGGGAGCGGCGCTATTTGCTTATGAGAAATGTAAAGGCAGTGCGGAGGAAACGCGATGAAGCGGCAGGGTTAAAACACTTGTATCGATATTTTCGTCAGATATTCACTGGGAGAGGCTGTGGCCAATTCGTCGATCACAGCCTCTTTATAAGAGTATTTGCCGGTTTTAAACTTGTGTTCATCGGTCCAATCAAAGAGTTTTTCGTAGGTGGCTTTCGAGTCATAGTAATTTCCCATTAAGTAAGCAAGTACCTTGCCAGCCCAAAGTGCTGCAACATGGTTTTGCAAGCAATCCGCAACGTTCGCTGCTCCAGTATTCACCTGTAATCTCCATACCGCCATCTTCTCATCTCCCCGCTTTCTTCTTTAGTGCTTATCCACTTTCCGCTTCGGGAACCATCCTTTTGCCACTCTTTTTTCCTGTTCTTTCAGTTCCTTAATGCTCCAAAAGCAACTGACGCACAAAACACCCAGAGAAACCGACCAAAGTATTTCCTGCATTCTTACGGATAGAATCATACACAAAATGCCCACCAGCAAAAATACCGGCCAACAGCGGCTTCCAAAGTAATACTCCGCATATATAACAATAGGATGGAACAATCCAATCAGAAAAAAGGTAAGCACACCAATCAATATCCCACTAAAATTCATCATAACTCCTTGTCCTTTTCCTTATACAAACAGCACATTATCGCAGACCGGCGCAACTTATCTTCTGCGTGCAACAGTCGCCCTCAACAGCATATCCAATATGCGCAAAGAAGAAGTATTGCAATATAGAACTATAACCTTCCTCTTCCATATTTTTTAAATATCTGACACATTTTTACGGATTGCATTTTTTACACGGATCATAACCTGCAGCAATCAGCGCATCCCTACTCTCTGATGAGGATTTTTTATTGCTCTCCTTCATCTGTTTGACCGATGAACAGGACGGCCGATGAAATTTCTTTGTATTGGTATTGAGGATATAGGATTCCGTGCTGGTCTGCTGAGAAGCTGCCTGCGTAACAGCCTGTGTGGCCTGCTCTGTTTCTGCCGTCTTGTTTGTTCCAGAAGCCGAGCTGTCACCCGTCGCATAATTGATGTTAATTCCCGGCTGAACATTATAAACGTAAACGCAGTACAAAATACCTTCGCCTTTGTCTTCTACGGATTCCGCTTCCATTAGTACGCCGGATGCTACGAGATTACTGCCTTCAAAAACCGGAGTCACCCGATACAGCACATGATTTCCAGTTTCTTTTACATAGTCCGCTGTCATATTCTCAAACGGCAACATTCCCTGAACATTCAGATATCTGGTCCCAGTGATTAAGTTCTTCTCATTCGCATTTTCTGCAGTGAGCTGATAACCGATCAAATGGCAGCGATTATATAAATATTTGCCATCCACATTGTCATATTTGATCGTATGCCAACCAGATGGCTTTACCTGCCCAATAGAGCCGCGCTCTTCTGTCGGCATCAGATCTTTTCCAACTGATGCATAGGCTACACTACATCTACCCAGTGAATCCAGGTCACTATATGTTTCAAAAGAAACTGCCGTCAGATCAGCGTCTGTGAAATACGGCTTGTTATCATTTACTATGGCATACGGTTGCCCAGAATAAGCCGGAACAGAAGCCAAATCAAATACCAATGTACCGGCCGAAACAAGATCAACCTGATGTAACTTGAATTGACATAATTCACTTAGATTGCTTATGCCAAGCATATAAGTAGATAGCAAGGAACACTCCCGCAAAGCACCTAATGATTATGCCTGCAATCAAAGCAGGATAATAACTTGTAATCAATCCTGTATCTGCTGTTACGATGAAGAACACTATCACCTCCAGAATCACACGCGCTCAAATGACAGATATCTCGTTCCCTGAAACGTAAGTTTCCCAATGTCGCCTTCCGCCAGCATTCCATATTCTCTGCCAGAAACCGGCAGTTCCATCCGGTCACCGCTCTCTACCTGAAACGTGACATAGTAGCTGGTACTTGAAGTCGAATGGTAGCCATGAGTTCCAGACAGGTCACCCGCATTTGCATGGCTATGATGTGTGATATTTTCACGCTTTGCGACGATGGTTGCACTCACCGACAAACGCGGTGACTGATTGTTTTTATGCCATGTTCCGATTCCTGTCACAAACTGAAAGATGATCATGCCAAAAACTATTACGAAGATAATCGGAAACATAAACTCAAACAGCATAAACATATAGCTCACCCCTTCTTCATCTTTCGTCCAATGATTACTCTGAGCACAAAACATACGACAATCACGAAAAGCGAGGCAGCGATATACAGTAATGCTTCTGTATACCACGGTGCAGAATACGATTCGTATAGTTTCGGAAAGCGCTTATACCCATAGAAATCCATACCCGTTTTAATCACAATCATGTAGAAACTCGCATAGATAATATATTTTAATAAATCGTAGAATTTATTCATGCCATCGCCTCCGCGATATACTGTTTTGTCCTTTTGGCATCGATTAATCGGAATTTGACTTGCCTATTTTCTTAAAATCTCATGTGGAGCTTCTATTTCATTTGCCAAGGTATGCTCTGTTAATTCTGACATCAATTTCAATTTTTTATTAATCAATGGTCGCATACAATTAGGAACATGTTCCTGATGCGCTCTGTGGATTGCTACACATTCCTTACAGTTTCCGTGATAACGACAGGCTTTCAGGCAAGGACAGTGATCTTTGTCTTTATACTCCTTACGAAATTCTGCTGCAAATTCTTCTTGCAGTCTCAGCCCCTCGACACGGTTTCCCTTATGAAATTCTACCATTGCATCCAGTTCTTTCTGGTTCCCTTCAATCTTCATGTTATTATAGCGCCTCCATTTCAACTATTCCTCATTTTCTGATAAATCCCGATTTATTAATTTATTCTAACACAAAATATAAGTGGTTTGTAGGGAGGAAATATATCGTGTTTAGTTTTCATACAAAAAATTTGTAACACCATCATATTACCAATTTGTAAACGTAATTCTTAGTTTAACCGTTTTAGTGCCAACTCACTGTATGAGTTTTGTAAAAGAAGTTGTTAGTTAAAGGAAAATGTGGTCATTTCACTGAATCACTTTTCTAAAAGAAGCTCTTAGTTTAAGAAAAACGAGCAAACGGACATAAAAAAAGACCAACAATGGAAGTTGTTAGTTTTGGAGAGACATTTTCTTTAAATAAAGCAGCTTTTTTCCAAGATGTTAGCGTATTAATTCCCATAATAAATGCTCTAATAAATACATATTATTTGGCATATCTTTCTATTCTTTTTAATGCTTGGATAAGCCAAACTGTTATAGGCATTAAAGAAGTATGGATTCTGCTTGAAATCATACTTTTTTAGGTTTATTCATGTTTTCCATAGTAACAAACTCCCAAACGTTTTCCTACAAATTGATTTGTTACATTTTGTTTAAAATATAGAATCATAAGCCTGGTTTGGCTAAAACACACAGAAATACCACATCCTAATAGCGTATCAGGTGTAGTAGTTCATCAGAATCATATCGTTTGCAAACACAAATACATAGTGATATACTAGGTAATGCTAGATAAAGAAACCTTTTTATTTAACTCATCTCAATTTTATCTAGCATATATAGACCAATGCAATTTTTAAACCCTTTCTTTCGCATTGGTCTTTTACTTTGTTAATAAGTACAAGTTTAATGTACAAATTATATAATTCATTTAATTTTTTACATCAGCAACACTGCAGGACTTACATTTAAGCGTGATGGTAAATTCGTTTCTATTGAACAAATAAGTACACAGGAATTGATTCTAAAATTTACATTAAACGCTTCCATAACCAATTCCACACGAACTATAAGTGTATAATACGATATCTAACAGCCGATCATAAAGATGTATTTGAAAGTTCTTTCTTCAACTATCTAGTCAAAGCGTTACATCAACAGTGTTTGAAGTGATATCAGGTGAAGATCTTGATTAATGTATGATTGCTTTATTGTATGGATATACAATAGCTTCGAATACGGATATTTTAATTCGCAATAAAACTGTTTCAGAAATTAATAAGTTGATGTTGCCTTATATAAAGGAATAACATCTATATTTCAGAAAATATTTTCAAAAATATGACATATGTCAATTTATTTTTCAGATAAACATGGTATAATTTCGACAGTTAGATGAATGTTTATAAGCCAACAAACAATAATAATACGTCACACATAATCAACGCCAACTATCTCATGTGTGATTCCATCTAACAGTCGATTGAGAACTAGTCTCCTCAAAAAAACACTAATACACTAGTTCTCTCCTCTTTTTATAAATTGTTTTATGAAACCTAGTGTGGGTTTCATTTTTTATTGTTTTTTCTTTTAAATCAAAAACACGAGTGGTATACTATGTTTTGCCGATAGGTTTTTTCTTTTCCTTTCTGATTAGGCCTGTTCGGTATGTATTTTTTCGAGCCAGCATGACCTACCCAATCATAGTTGGCTCTTTTTTATTGTTCGTGAAAATGGTATATTACTTTATGCTAGAAATGAGTGGATATTTATGAAATTAAAAATATGGCTTGGAAGAATTATTCCTTTAGTCATCATCGCATTAGGTGAAATTGTATTATATTGTAATCTATTTAAATGGCTAACAACGTCTTTTGTCTTTATTGAAATTGTTTTACACATTCTATCCATTTTAATCGTATTAAATATCGTACGTACAAGTAGACATCTATCTTCAGATCTTATGTGGATTATTCTGATTATGTTGTTTCCTGTCTTTGGTACATTTGTGTATGTATTGATGTTATTAAGTTTGTTGTTTGGAAAAACATTCCGCAATATTATTAAAGAACAAAAAAAGGCATCTAGCAACTATATACAAGATGAATCGATTATTGATGAAATTCGTAACGATAATCCAGACTATGTCTCACAGCTTGCTTTCTTACATGAAGAGGGCTTCCCTATTTATCGAAATACGGATTTTGAATATTATGCACCCTGCGAAAATGGATTTAATGTCATGTTAGAAGAACTAAAAAAGGCAGAAAACTATATTTTTATGGAATATTTCATCATTGAAGAAGGGTTTATGTTTAATTCGATTCTTTCTATTTTAGAAGAAAAAGTAAAACAAGGTGTAGAAGTACGTATCATGTATGATGATATGGGATCTTTAGGTACACTTCCCGCTTCTTATGCGAAACAATTAGAGAAAAAAGGAATCAAAGCTGTTTCTTTTAATCGTATTTCCCCAATCATTAATACGATTATGAATCATCGTGATCATCGTAAAATTTTGATTATTGATGGTAAAGTTGCCTTTAGTGGTGGCGCGAATTTAGCTGATGAATATATCAATAAGAAAGTAAAACATGGTCATTGGATGGACAATATCATTTGTATTAAAGGTAAAGCCGTTTGGTCTTATTTAGTAATGTTTCTAACAAACTGGAACGCTTTACGTCATGAAGACTTTGATTATTCTGTTTTCAAAAATGAAGATGTTGTAGATGAAACTTCGTTTGATGGATATATTGCACCTTATGCAGAGACTCCGTTAGATGAAGAATTGACGGGACAATCCGTTTATGAGGATTTATTAAATAGTGCCAATAAATATGTATATATAATGACCCCCTACCTCATCATTGATTCAGAAATGATCAATACATTAATTCATACCGCTAAAAAAGGTGTTGATGTTAGAATCATCATGCCCGGTATTGCCGATAAACAGATCGTACATGATATGGGAACTACATATTATAAACAATTAATTCAAGGCGGCGTTAAAATTTATGAATATGAGCCTGGTTTTGTACATTCAAAAGTCTTTATTTGTGACGATACATATGCCACAGTAGGAACAATCAACTTAGATTATCGCTCCTTATACCTACACTTTGAAAATGGCACTTTATTGTATAAATCTAAGAAGATCATGGATGTGAAACAAAACTTTTTTGATACATTAGAACATTGTAAAAAAATTCAAGTAGAAGATACCCATGTGAATATTGTGAAAGGTTTATTTTTAAGCATTATTCGTATATTCTCACCATTATTATAGAAAAAATGCAAGGCTGAATCCTTGCATTTTTAGTAGAATTAAAATAATGATTTTACACAACCATACATTCCGGCATCATTTTCAAGTTTAGCCAAAACGATTGGTGTATTTTTACATGCATGAAATGCATACTCTTTAAAGAATGTACTGATTCTTGAAGTTAAGATATCTCCAGCTTTAGAAACGCCACCACCAATCACAATGATTTCTGGATCAATCACACTACAGACTTGTGCCAATGCCTTTGCGAGAATTTTACAAGTGGAATCCACTAATTCGTTAGCGATGACATCCCCTTTTTTAGCCTCGTCATAAATGTGTTTAGCTTCTAAACAATCATAATCACGTAAACTAGAAGGACGTTTATCATTCTCTAACATCTTCTTAGCCTGAGTAACAATTCCAGTAGCTGAAACATATTGTTCTAAACATCCATGATTTCCACAGTTACATGGAGTTTTCTCATCATCCCTTACAGGCATGTGTCCGATTTCTCCGCCAGCACCATGAATTCCGGAAACGATCTGTCCATTTAAAACACAGCCGCCACCAACACCCGTGCCAAGTGTAACCATTAATACATCTTGATATCCTTTCCCAGCACCTTGCCACATTTCACCAAGAGCTGCCACATTGGCATCGTTACCTACTTTAACTTTAAGTCCTGAAATTTGATGAAATTCTTTTTCAACATTCAATGAATTCCATCCTAAATTCACACATACACTCACAAAAGCATTCTTATTTACTGGTCCTGGTACACCTAAACCTACACCCATCACATCACTTTTTTCGATACCTTTCATTTCAATAGTACGATTAATAAAATCAGCAATTTCAGTAAGAATATATTTTCCATTATCTGTTTTGTTTGTTGGAATTTCCCATTTTTCCATCAAGTCTCCATCCACTGAAAACAATCCAATCTTTATTGTAGTACCACCAATATCTACTCCAAATCCATATTGCATATTTAAATTTCTCCTTTAATAATAGCTTATTAGAATTCTCAAAAAGAATCAATCACTTGTTTAAGTAAATTATCCACAATTAGTTTTGTATATCTTTTACATCCATATGGAGTGCCATCACATAGTGCATAATCACCAGAATGCTCTATTGATTTGCCGCTTTTTAGATGCAAGATATATCGACTACTGCCACCACCACATAGGAGTGGTTGATATGTCTTTTCACTACCTAAATTTATTTTGATTTCATAAAAAAACTCACAGATCTTTGGTTCAGACAAATGATAAATTTTATCGTCTATTTGCACGGTTCCATTTACATTTATATAAACATTTTTTCTTTCGATAAGTGATCCTAAAACAGGTTCATATTGTTCAAAAACACAATTCAATTGTACAATTTCTTCATGTGTTAAATCATGAAACCATTCTGGCTCTTTAAAGTAGAGGTGTTTATGAAGAAAAGCATCCATATCTTCATCATCTTCAAATTCAAGTTCAGCACGAATGAAACAACCATTCGTTTTTGAATCTACTTTACGATCTATAATTTCATACAATTCAACAGAATGTATATTGTCATTTTTATCATAAAGATATCGAATTTCATGACGGGCTTTCGTATATGAAAAGAAATGGGTAATATACGTTTTATATATGGACCCATCTAAATAAGATGTGTTGAGTTTTACCTCTTCTAAAGTTAAATAACAATCTGACATTTTGTAAGTAACTCCTCTACTATATTTGTCGTAAGACTATTCTCATTCGAATCTGTACAATAATTGCCGTGATATTCAAACACATTCCCGCTTTCACAATATAATGTAAAACTTCTAGACCATCCACCCACACAGCTAGGATCATATGTCGTTTCACTGCCTAGATTTTGTTTCATGGCTTCAAAGAATTGTTGAATGTAAGTCTTGTTAACTTGATATGTTAAAATTAAAGGATTTTGATTTTCCTTTGTCTCTTCAATTTGAATCATTCCATCATCAAAGATAGATATATTTATAGTTGTATTACTCGTTTTATTATCAAGTAGATCCAATATATCCCAATCAGAATAGCTACATACGATTTTATTAATTTTTTCATTTGTCAAATCATGAAACCATTCTGGCTCTTTAAAATAAAGTGGTTTATGAAGAAGAAAATCCATATCCAATCCATCTTCAAACTCAACATCTGCTCGTACAAACATTTCATGTGTGTCTGGATCTACCTTTTTTTCACAGAATGAATAAACTTCAGGAATATATACATTCCCTTCTTCGTCATAAAAATCATTGATTGTATGATGTGATTTGGTATACGAAAAAAATGAAGTTACATAAGACTTGTATAAGGATCCATCATAATTTGATTTATGAGGAATTGATTTTTCTAAAGTTAAATATGTTTTCATAAGTAAACATTAACATAATAAAAAGGCTATTTCTAGCCTTTTAGAGTTGATCATATCATACATTATATACAAATGAAGATTCTTGTTTTTTTTCTTGTGATTGTTAAAGAATGCCCAATATCACCTCTAAAAGAATGACACTAATCACAATAAAAGCTGTAAAGGCTGGCCTTTTATATAATGGGACATTTGAATAATCCATCGCATTTGATAATTTTGACATACCATACTTTCCTAAATACATATAAATAGGATCTCTAAAATTCTTAATATATTTTAATTTACGAGATAAAAAGATGTCTTCTAATCTTCTACAGAACAATTCATCCTCTAAATACGGCATGATTTTAGGTTCTGTAAAAACTTGTACAATCTCTTTAGACCCAATCTTTTTAGGCAAACTTTTTTCAATCGAATTCAATATATCCTGATAAACAACAATATCCTTTTCATTCTTCACAAACAATGTTTCTACTTTAGGAATAGGTGGAGGAATGATTGTATCCTCTTTAGTCAAAATGGATTGTGTTTGAATATCTTGTTTATTTTGTTCAAATGAAACAGACTCTATTTCTTGATCTGGGTGTAGACACTGTTGATAAGCAGCCTGAATTTGTTTGAATTCTTCCGGATTCTCTTCAGGATGATACTGTTTTAAAAGTCTCGCATAAGCTTTTTTTATTTCTTTTTTATCCTTTGTAGGCTCAATTCCTAATATTTCCCACGCATTTATGCTAAATATTCTCCTTCTTCATCCTCTTCTTGACTAAAGATATCTAAAGAATCTACATTTTGACTTTCTTCGATTTGATTCAAGATTTGTGAAACTTGATTTATAAGACGTTTCCTTTTTTGAATATTGTTGATCAAAGTTTCCATATCTTTTGTGAATTCTGAATGAAGACGCATTAAATAATCTTGTGTTTCCTCATCCACTTCTTGATAGATTCTTTCAATACGAGCAAGCAGAGCATCCACTTCATTATTTTGATATAAAGCTAAAGATACTTCTTTGATGGAATCCAAACGAACAGAAGCATCTACTTTTTCTAACACATCGCCTTTTGATACTCTAAAAATATAATGTTCCTGGGTAGAATGTACAATGGCTTCTACATACAACATAGAATTAATGTCATACGAATAGATTAAATCGAACGATTCATAATCATGCATATTTCTAGGAACATGAATAAAAGCTTGGCCTAAAAATAAATTTTCTTTCGCATACATAGCCTGCCCTTGAAACACACTAATATTGACCTTGGTTTGCCCTTTATGCACGGTACGCAAAGTCATCTTTTTGCTTGTTGGTAAAACTGAATTCTTAGGAATAAGCACGGTTGATAATTCTAAGCCTGGATTTTGTTCATTGTAAGTAGAAGTACTTAAGGAGAAAGGACAAATATCCGTCACAACTACATCTTTAATATTTTCATCCCTTTGTTTAATACCAATGTATTTTCCAAGTCCAAGCGCAACTAAAGAATCCATGTTTTCTTCTTTTAATACAGGAATATTTAAAGCGTCTGATAAATAATGTTGAAGTACCGGCATTTTGCTTGAGCCTCCTACAAGAATCAAACTATCAAGCTCACTAGCTGAAAAACCACTGTCTTTTACGGCCTTACCAATCACATTTTTACAAGATTCTAGTAAGGAATGTGTAGTATTAAATAATACATTTTCATCAAATATACAATTATAATTCTTATTTAAATGAACTAAAGATACTTCAACCACACTTTGTGTACTCAACCTAATTTTAGCTTGTTCACAAGCACGTAAAATACTTTGTTGAAAAGAAGAGTCTAAGACATTATAGTTTAACCCATTTTTGAAACAAAAGTATTCGGTCATAGCTCGATCAAAATCCGTGCCACCCAAATGATTGTTTCCACTAATCGCATTGATGCTAATCACATTTTCAAAACAGTCGACAACCGAAACATCTAAAGTTCCTCCACCAAAGTCAAACACGACGAATGTTTCATATTCATCATCCATATGGCATGCGATGGCTGCAGCACTTGGTTCATTGATCAAACGCTCCACTTTAATTCCTAAAAGTTCGCCTATTCGCTTTGTATCTTGTCTTTGACGCGCATTAAAATAAGCCGGAACACTGATCACAACTTCATCGATAGATTCATGCAAATAATTTTGCGCATCTTCAATCAATTGTTTCAAGATAAAAGAAGAAAGTGTTGCTGAATCATACTCTTTCTTATCTAATGCATAAGTAACATCTGTGCCCATATTTCGCTTAAACAAAGATGCACTACACTCTGGATGCGTAATGAGTCTTTCCTTAGCTAATTTCCCAACAACAATCTTACCATCCAAAATACTGACAGCACTTGGAGTTACATATTCACCATACGCATTAGGAATCAATACGGGTTTTCCTTCTTTATAGACAACCGCTAAACTGTTGGTTGTTCCTAAATCCACACCTAATATCGTCATAAAACCTTCTCCTAACAAAAGTTTAAAATAGCCAAAATGATACTAAATACAAGTGAAATACTTCCATAAACAATCAATCCATATTTTAGTATGGATGATAATACATGTTTATAGCCTTCTGTATATTTGGTAAAGACAGATTTCTTGCGTAATACAAAATATAGAATAAAACATACAATGCCAACAATTCCATTATAGATGATCAAAAGTGGAATCAACATTGAAAGAAAGAAGACGCATAAGATCCATCCTACACAAAACATCATCAATAGTAATACACACAATCCGCCCATAAAATCACCTTCTTAATCTAAATATAGCATATTAAAAGCGGTATTTCTACCGCCTAGAAATCTTTGTGGAATTTACCTCCATAATGATTATCTTTATAGTTTGTGACATAAAGATAAATGACTAAAAGTGCAATCAAAACAAGACCAACAATAAAAAATGAATGAGCAGACATCTTTCCATATAAGAACATGCATCCACATCCAATAAGTAATAACACATCGACAATAATGACAACAGGATCTAATTTCTTCATTTTTTTACACTTCCCTTCACTTTCTTGTTATAATTATTTGGCATGAAAAATAAAACAATGATCGGACATATTTTAGCTTTTGTGTGCATTATGATTTGGGGTTCTACCTTTGTATCGAGTAAGATTCTTTTAGATAGTTTCACACCCATTGAACTGTTATTTATACGCTTTTTAATTGGTTTTTTAACGCTATGCATTTTAAGTCCTAAAATATTAAAACTAAAAAATAGAAAAGATGAGATTTGGTATATTCTAAGTGGATTAACCGGTGTTTTCTTATATTACTTTATAGAAAGTACAGCTCTAGTCTATACATATGCCACAAATGTAGGTGTCATAATATCGATAGCTCCATTCTTTACTTCGATACTTGCCTATTTATGTTTTAAGGATGAGCCTTTTAAAATGAACTTTGTGGTAGGATTTATTGTAGCCTTTATTGGAATCTTCTTCATTAGCTTCAATGGCCAACAAATGCACCTATCTCCAAAAGGAGATATTCTTACCATTGTGGCAGCCATCATGTGGGCTATTTATAGTGTTGTATTAAAGAAAGTCAATGAATTAGGACATACTTCCATTCAAAATACGAAACGAATCTTTGCGTGGGGACTTTTCTTTATGACAATCAGCCTTCCAATATTAGGATTTGATGTATCCATGGATGAGATTCTAATCCCACTCAATCTATTAAATCTACTTTTCTTAGGTGTAGTAGCTTGTGCAGGATGTTTTGTGATTTGGAACTATTCTTGTTCCATATTAGGAAGTGTTAGAACCAATCAATATGTATATTTAAACCCCATTGCCACAATTATCTTTTCAGTAATTATCCTACATGAAAAGATTACGCCATGTATTGTTCTTGGAACCATACTTACTTTATCCGGATTAATTATATCTGAATACAAGAAGAAAGAATCTTAACCGATTCTTTTTTTAATTTCCCTTAAAATCGATTCAGCTTCTTTTTCATCACCTCTTTTATCTTTTCTGCAACCTTGCGATCTTTAATATATTGATTCATATTGACCATCGTCTTTTCTTTAGAAACATATATGGCCAAAATAGTTTCATCTTTTATACAACCTTTACTCCAACAAATAGATATGGATCTTGTAGAATCCCAAATGGTAATGGTCCTGAAGGAAGTATAGCCGTAAATGGAATACCCTTTCCTTTAGCCTTTTCATTTAAGACAGAAACACGAACTACATCACTATAAGAATATGTACCGGATGGAATGGTAAATTGTTTATTTATATCATCAAATCTTATATATTCATCGATATTCATGGTTGAACCCCCACATTATTAAGCAGCCAATAATTAGGATTATGCCACTCACAATTAAACTTGTATTTCCCGATAAGTAATAATAAGCCATACGATTACAAATCCAAATTAAAATTATGATTACACAATTAATAATTACCCTTTTATCCATACCCTATCTCCTTATCTTCATATTAATCATTTAGCCATTTAGAATCAAATGTATTGTCCAAATAGGTCATAATAAAGGAAAAAAAAGTAAGGCCTTGCCTTACTCAAATCTTTGGTTGATATCGCATATCCGATACATTATATACAGTGATAAATGCTTTTGGATCGAGTGTATTGATGAATTTCATCAACTTTTGATATTCCGCTTTATCCACGATTGTGATGATTTCATTGCGCTTTTCCATGTTGTATGCACCATACGCTTCATACACGGTTGCTCCACTATGTAGTTCGTGAATGATAAATTCACGAAGCTCTTTTTCTTTTGGAGTGATGATACATACTCTTCGTTTAATATTATGATCAAAGATAAAGTGATCTAGAACAATGCCATTAAAATAAGTGCCCAAAATACTTAATACAACTGTTTTCTTATCATAAACAAGAGCTGCGGATAAGGCCACACACATACCCGATAAGGACATTGCTTTTCCTAGTTCCATATGCAGATATTTATTCATGATCTTTGCGACAATATCAAGACCACCTGATGAAGCATTTCGATTAAATAAAATACTCAGTCCCACGCTCACTACAAGAATGTAGCACAATACATCGAGTTCTTGACTGTTTGTGAAAGATACAAAATTTGGAAAAATAATTTCAAAAAATGCAAGAAAAACAGGAAGCATAATACTTGTATATACTGTTTTTACGCCAAATTCTTTACCACAAGTCAAAAATCCAATAATCAATAAAACGACATTTAAAATCATGGTGATGACTGATAATGGTAGAGGTATAAAATTAGATAGTATAATACCCAATCCAGAAATACTACTTACTGAAGTATGACTGGGCACAAGAAAAAAATAGACGGCTGCACCAATAATTCCAACCGCAACAGTCAATATTAGAGTTTCCTTTATGATATTTGTATAATTGTATTGTTTATTCATCGTAATTGTCTCCTAGTCATTCATTGTGTCTTTATTTTATCAAATAAACCTATCTTAATGCACACTAAAAATGGAACTCCTAGTTAAAAGTTCCATTTCAGTTTATATATTTGAATTAATAATTCCTTTAATGTCACGGCCGCCATAGAATATTCGAGTTATTATAACCATCTTTGTCTTGTCATCAACAAGATAATATGCAATATAATTATCTATAGGCAGCTGATGCATATTCATCGATTGCCAAGGCTCCCATCCAACTAGCTCATGACAAGCTGGCATAAAATCTAATGAACGGATTTTTTCTCGAATACGCTTTATTTGAGCGGCAGCAGTTTTAGGAACAAGAAGTTCATACGCAATATAAGAATAAATTTCACGAAATCGGAAAGTGCCTCTCCAGAATAGCTTGCTTTATAGTTATTCATCATATTCCAAATTCTTTTGCGAGTATTGTATCTACTTCATCTGCAGAATACACATTTCCAGTATTGATGGAATCAACTCCCTTTTGAAGCTCTTTGTCTAACTGTTTTTTTGTCATTGCACCAACAGCTAATGGTTCAGAAGAAGGAAGCTTCAAATCAAATGGGATACCTTTTTTCAGTACGATTTGGCTATAAAGCATCTGAATTGCACTGGATGGAGAAATGCCAAGCTGAGAAAGAATGCTCTCGGCATTATCTTTAAGTTTGGTATCTATTCTAGCATAAACAGCAGTTGTATTTGCCATAGTATCACTCCTTTTCTTTATTATACACATTAATTGCTTGCGAACGCAAGCAATTAATGTTGTTATTGTAATATATGGTATAAATTTTCACAAACATGTCTTATTATATTAGTTAATTCAGCTAAAAAATGTCAAAAAAAGAAATCCTGAAACCATGTTGAAATATATGATTATCGGATTCCTTTTTCTGTAGTTGAAATCAGCACTCTATTGCCACTTTAATTACACCATCTCTTTTATTTTCAAATAAATCATACCCTTGGGCAATTTTACTAAGAGGATACGTATGTGTAATCAAAGGTTCTGTATTGATCTTACCTTGTGCAATTAATTGTAAAGTCTTTTCACAATCACAACCATCAACACCACCTGTTTTGAAGATCAAGTTTTTTCCATACATGTCTGGAAGTGGTAAAACTTGTGGTTCATCATATAAAGCGACTATTGTCACAATCGCATTTGGCCTTGCACATTGCCATGCAAGCTGAAAAGTAGAGGGTACGCCCGCAACTTCAAGAACAACATCTGCTCCACCATGATCACTATTTTCTAGTACAAAGTTTTTGCATTCTTCTGGAGTTACTGTTAAAACTTCCGGATAATGTTCATGGATAAATTCAATACGATGTTCATCTTTTTCACACATGATTATTCTTTTTGGCTTTTGAAGCATCACACACAATAAAGTACAAATACCTGTAGGACCTGCACCAATAATCAATACAGTATCCTCTTCTTTGATTTCAGAAATACGAGTTGCCCAATATCCTGTAGCTAACACATCCCCTACAAATAAAGCCTGCCGATCACTAACTTGTTCAGGGATTTTATTCAATCCTTGATCTGCAAAAGGAACACGCACATATTCAGCTTGTCCACCATCAATACGACAGCCAAGAGCCCATCCTCCATTATCATCCGTACAATTATTCACAAATCCATTCTTGCAGAAAAAACATTCTCCACAAAATGTTTCCACATTCACCGTTACACGATCTCCAGGCTTTACATGAGTCACTTTACTTCCTACTTCTTCTACAATCCCAACCATTTCATGTCCAACAGTAATACCAGGTACTGCACGAGGAACACTACCATATTTAATATGCAGATCACTTGAACAAATGCTCGCAAGTGTTACTTTTACAATCGCATCCCTTTCATGAAGAAGTATCGGTTTTGGTTTCTCTATCAACGCAAATTTCCCTTTTTCTAAATAAGTATATGTCAACATGTGTATTTACTCCTTTTTGCCATTAAACATGGTCTATACATTCCTTACTTATATGTCTTAATGAATGTATGCTTACCATGATTGGATTCATAAACACGAATCTCACAATTGTTTGGCTTTGGTCTCCACTTAATACCATTTTTACGATCTTCTAGATAGCCACATAAAGAACGGATGATACCACCATGGCATACAATCAATACATTCTCATAATTCTTCTTTTCAAGTTCCTTTAAAAAGGATTGACTTCGTTTGACCATACTTTTGACAGATTCAACCGACTTAGGATTTGGCAATAATTCAGGAAAAGCCCAATAGGAAGTCATTTTTAATCCTAATTTAAAGTAGCTACGAAGCTCGTAATTCCCAAAATCCACTTCAATAATACGAGAATCAATCTTTACATCCTTTTGATCTACATTGCCAATAATCGATGCTGTCTGAATCGCTCTTTGTAGAGGACTTGCATATACCGCATCAAAATGAATATCACCAATCTTTTTTCTGGCCTCTTTCGCTTGTTGAATTCCCGTCTCATTTAAAGGTTCATCTGTAAGTCCCTGCATTAATTTTTGCTTATTTAAAGCTGTTTGGCCATGTCTAGTAATCCAAATCTTCATTCAATCATTCCCTCAATCAAAGTCTCTACGAGCATATAAGACTTTCCCAATAATCTTTACCGGCAATTTTTCAACTTCTTCAGGCGTAAAAACCTTTGTGTCAATCTTAGGATTTGCGGCTTCTAAAATCATTAAACCCTTTTTATATAAAACACGCTTTAATGTTGCTTCCTCACCCACAAGTACAATCGCAATACTTCCAGATTCCACTTCATTTGTCTGTTTCACAAAGACAAGATCCCCCTCATATATATGAGCGTTGATCATAGAGTCTCCACGTACACGTAAAAAGTAATCGCCTTTTTTTCCATCATGACGATTTAATTCAATATATCCCTCAATATCTTCCATTGGAAAGCCATCATATCCGGCTTTTACACTACCAACGATTGGTTTGATTCTTTCTTCCTCATCCAAAATACTTTTGACATCACAATCCAGCATATCGGATAGTTTCTTTAATGTATTGGCCTTTAAATGTGTGCTTTCACCCTTTAACCAACGAAAATATGTAGCACGCCCAATTCCTATTCTTTTAGCCGCCTCATCATGTTTAATGTTATTTTCAATCTCATATTGTAGTAATAATTGCCTTAACTGCATAGTTACACCACCTTTATCTATATAGTATCAAAAAATAAATAAAATACCAGTGAAAATTTATTAACTTTTTAATAAAGTCTCAAATCTATCTTGAATTTTTATTTATTTTTAAATATGATTTTATACGAACGATATGGGGTGTGGAGGTATTTATGCAAAAAACATATTTATGTATTGATTTAAAATCCTTTTATGCATCCGTAGAATGCGTGGAACTTGGCCTTGATCCATTTGGAGTCAACCTTGTGGTGGCAGATCCTACACGAGGTGGTGGTGCCATTACTCTTGCTGCAACACCTGCCATCAAAAAACTAGGCGTATCGAGTCGTGGTCGTATTTTTGAGATTGATCCAAAAATTGAATATATGATTACTCCACCTAGAATGCACTTGTATATGGAATATAGCTGCAAAGTCTATAAAGTCTTCTTGGAATTTATTGCCAAAGAAGATATTCATGTCTATTCCATTGACGAATCCTTTTTGGATGTCACAAGCTATTTAAAACTCTATCAAGTAAGTGCTAAAAATCTCGCAAAAAAATATTAGATCGAATTTATGAAAAAACAGGTCTTACAGCGACTGTTGGGATTGGAACCAATCTGTATTTAGCTAAGATTGCGATGGATATATCCGCCAAGCACAATGCCGATCGCATGGCCTATTTAAATGAAGACTTATATCGCCAAACATTATGGCATCATGTTCCATTAACAGATTTTTGGAGCTTGGAAATGGAACGGAAAGAAGATTACACAAATTAGGCATTTATGACATGTATGACTTGTGTCAATTTCCTATTGAAATATTATATAAAGAATTTGGTGTGAATGCCGAATATATCATTGACCATGCATGGGGCAAAGAGCCTACGACCATTCAAGACATTAAAAATTATAAATCGAAACAACATTCTATATCCAATTCCCAAATTCTTTTTGAGGATTATTCCTACCAAAATGCCTTTGTGGTTATGAAAGAAATGGTGGATCAAAATGTATTGACATTAACCGAGAAACATTTAGTGACTAAACAAATTTCTCTTATGATTAGCTACTCTAAAGATTGTATCAAACCAAGCTGTGGCTCATGTAAGATTACGAATTGTACAAATTCTTATTCCATCTTATTAGAAGAATTTAAACGACTCTATATTCGCATTGTGAATCCAAATTATCCCATTCGACAGATTGCGATTGGTTTTCAAGACGTGAAAGATGAATATTATTATGAGAATTATGATTTATTTACAGACGTAGGAAAAGTAGAACGAGAAAAAAAGCTACAGGAAACCTTAGTTCAAATCAAGCATCGCTATGGCAAGAATGCCATCTTAAAAGGGATGAACGCCTTAGACTTTGCGACCGCTAAAAAACGAAATACATTGATTGGTGGCCATAACGCATATTAGAGGAGTTTTCACTCCTCTAATTGTATGTAGCTAATTTGTTTCAGGTTGATCTTTGTCTTTACGATTTGAAGTATTTGCGTATCCAGATTGATTTTAGAAACTACGCCTGTGATTCTTTTATAATTGATACGATCATAATACTCAATCGTGACAAGTTTTCCTTTTTGAATTTCATGCACTCTTTCGTTTAAGATTTCATAATCATCCTGCGATAAAATTCTTGGGCTGACAATTTCTACTTCACATTTTTGAATCATTTCTTTAAAGCCTTTTAAAGAATCAAAGCTCTGAAAGATCTGAGCCCGATTTTCTTTTTTCTTATGTATTAAATCCATGTGTATCACATCCTTATAAGGATATCATACGTGTTTATTATATAAATCAACGCGATATTTTCCAACATGTTCCCATAACTTCCCGAAAGCCGGTGAAGCCCGATTCCAAGGGCGTTCCCGGCTTTTTCGCCTTTTGGGGAAGTTCCCGTATCTTGGCGAATCCCGGCGCATCTTGATGGCCGTGAGTAGTAAAACGAGTAGTAAAACGCGTTTTTACTACGCCGCGACGCGTCGCATCTCCTCCGCAGCCGTGCAGCCGTCCATATGGGCGTAGTACCCGAGCGTCATCTTGATGTCCTTATGGCCCATGATGTATTGCAGCGCCTTCGGGTTCATCCCGGCCTTCGCCATCTCCGTGCAGAACGTGTGACGCAGCGTATGCGGTGTCATGCCATCGGGAAGCTCCATCTTTCCCTTCTTCGCGTACTTGCCTCTCAGCCTCCTGAACACCCGGTCGTAATCGCCGCCGACCCTCGGCAGCCCGTCCCTGTTGAGGAAGATGAAGCCCGTTCGCCCATCGACGCTCAGAAGCTTCGCCTTCGGCCTCGATGCCATGACATGCTCGAACGCGGCCATCACCTCGTCGGTCATGTAGATGTAGCGCCTGCCGCTCTCCGTCTTAGGCTCATCGACCCGGTATCCCCCGCCGACCGCGCGAGCGAGCTGGTGGTCCACGAAAATCACCCTGTTCGTCAGGTCGATGTCCGCCTCGGTCAGCCCGCACATCTCCGATATGCGCAGCCCAGTCCCGAGGAGGATGACCACCTCGTCGATGTACCTGTGATAGACGGCGTCCGACCGCATGAAACCGAGCAGCGCGTCCACCTGCTCCCGGCTCAGCGGCTCCCTCTCCGTCACGTCCCTCTTGATGACGGTCGCGAGCTTGAAATCGAACGGGTTCTTGCGTATGCAGTCATCGGCTATCGCCAAGTAGAACGCCGCCTTGAGCGACCGCTTGTGGTTGGAGATGGTGGAGTAGGCGAAGCCCTTGGACTTCATGCGCTGCGCCCTCGACCTCTCCGTCCCCTCGCGCACGTCGAGGCGGCATCTCGTGAACTTCGCGTAGAGCTGGCTGACCGTCATCTTCTTGCCGATGGGGTCTATCCCGTCCTCAAGGTCACGGCGTATCTCGCGCTCCCTCTCGCGCAGCGGCCTGCACGGCCTCTTACCGGCAGGGAGCCTGTCGGTCTCCACCAGTCTCCATGAGTAGATGAACTTCGGCTTTCCGTCCCCGTCCGTGTATTTGAAGACATAGAGGCCGTTGGCCTTCTGGCTCTCGCCGGTGTTCAGTATCCTATTCTTGTTGTCTCGTCTTTTCTGTGACATCCATATATCGCTCCTTCCATATGGAAAGAGCCTTGGTATGCTACTGCTATTATAGCATAACCAAGGCTCTTTTTCATCATCTAAATCACGTCCGTCGCGTCGATGAACCGCTCGAACGCCTTGCGTTTGACCTGAACGCGGTTGCCGTTCATCACCACCCAGTCAGGCGGCGGCATCTCCGAGGCAAGGCGGCGCAACTTGCCCTCGCCTATGCGGAAGTACCGGGCCGCCTCCTCGATGGTGAGCGTGTACTTCTCCCATACGGGTATGTCCTTCGCACCCATGCGCTCACCTCCTCTAAACGCGCCCTCAGCGCGAGGAGCGCCTTCGAGCGCCTGAATTGGACCGTGGAGCGAGGGCACCCAAGCTCCTCGGCGATGCGCCTGTCCGTCCACTCTGCGAAGTAGTAGAGCAGGACGATGGCTTGGTCGCCTTTGGAGAGGCCATGGATGGCCTCGGCGAGAACGGTATCCATCACCACGACCTCCCGACCGACCACCTCAAACACGACCTCCTCCGATATGAGGTCATCGGGTGAGGCCAGCCTGTTCAGCTCGCTCTCGTGCATGTCGGAGAACACGGTCTCCCATCGCGCCTCACGCGCCTGAGTTGCACGGGAAGGTCTTCCAAGGCGGCGTTGAGGTCACCGGTCGCGTTCGACCAGTAGCGGTGCCCCTTCGGGTACTCGCCCTTCTCCAACGTGTGCAGCATGTCATTTCCTCTCTTCTCGGTTGCCTGTGCCTTAATTATATCAATGCGGCATCCTACCAATGTAGCAAACCACATTCCTACATAGCCTTTCCATGAAAAAGGGCACCCCATCGGATGCCCCTCGAACACCCCCTACTACTGCAACGCGATGCCGCATCCGGTCAACGGCTCACCCTCGCGGTACTGGCGGTCAAGCTCCTCAAGCTCCGCCCTCCGCCACTTGCGGGCGTTCTCCGCATCCCCGAGGCATCCCGCATCCTCGTGCTCGCAGATTTCCTCAAGGTAGTAATCCTTCACCTGACGGCACTTCTGCTTGTACTCTTCCTCGCGGCTCATATCCGGTTCCTTTCTCTCGGTTGCCTGTGGCTTAATTATATCAACCTACCATGCTATCAATGTAGTAAACTACATTCCTACACGCCCTCTCCACAAAGCCGCCCCCGCAGAGAACATGGGTCATAGGGGCTTGCCCCTATCCCTGCCCTCCCCCATCCGTCACCCATGCGAACCGCATCACCGCGCCTACTGCACCGCCCTTGCCATAGCCGTCACCCTCCCTCCTCTCTCCCTGCCTTCTCATCATCCCGGCATGAAAAGACCCTCCCGTGGCATAGAGCCGCCGAGAGGGGCTTTTCCTAGCCTTTATCGGGTAATCAGTAGAGCATCGCCGTGAAGGGCAGCATCGCGATGTAGCCGATGACCGACAGCGCGATTCGGATGCCGAGGCCGATGAGCGCGAACTTGGTGCAATCCGAGCGGTACGGCGCGTCGATGTTGCACAGGGATGCCAAGATGGCGCATCCCGCGCCGCCGAGCAGACCGGCGAACAGGTAGCCCGCCTTCTGGGCACCGGTCAGTCCCGTCTTCCGCGTCACGAGCACTTGGTCGTTCTGGTTCTCCATCATGTGACTCCAATCAGACAAGGGGACCGAGGGCATCAAACATCCCCCGGTCCCCACATGCAACCACCGTCAAGAAAGGAGACGGCCCGACCATCGTAGCACATTCAGCCGCGATACACGGCCTTGTTCTCCCCGTACCATCGGCGGGCATCCTCGACGGTGCCCTCGCCGAAGTGGCCCACGACCTCGACACCCTCGTACAGGCAGTCGGCGAAGAACGGGTGGCACTCATCGCAGAAGCCGCGAAGCCCGCGCTCGACCCACGACGGGTTGCAGGCGTTCACCCACAGGCCCTCCTCACCCTCGATTGACACGAGGTAGTCGCGACCGCCCCCCTCGTACTCGATGATGTCCCCGGCACTGTACATGTCCCTCAAACCCATGGATTGAACTCCTCACCCGACGGGCACCTGCCTGTAAACGGCAGATACCGTATATAAAACAACATTGCTAGTATACCACTATACTACAATGATAACAAGGCAACCACCTCTGTCGGTTTTCCACGCTTTCAATGGCCGAAGGGTTCCCAACCCGACCCGCAGGCTGTTGGAAGGGTGGGAAACCGACTCTGGCATATAATGGAGGCTCATGTCGGCGAATAGACGGAAAGGACTGAACATGCCAACGGTATCTGAAATCGACGGGAAGCTCGATGAGTTGAAACGGCAGGCCGCAGCGCTCAAGGAGCAGCGGAAGGTAGCCGCCGCCAAGGAGCGCGAGCAGGCGAGGAAGTGGAAAGCCGCGACCCTCGCGGCTATCGGCGAAACCGTGCTCAAGACCCTCGGCGCGGATTGGACCGCCATCGACCTCGAAGGGCTGCAAGGCTGGCTCGCCGACAACGCCGAGGACATCCGGCTCATGGCGGTTACCGACACGCGCACGCCCATGGAGGCGAAGGAGGTGCTTGACGCATTCAAGCGCTCCTCGAAGCCGAAGCGCACAGGGAAACCAGATGCGGTCGAGGATGTGACCGAGATGCCGGAAACCATCGACATGGCCGAGGATGAGAAGCAGGCGGACTGGTAGGCCGCAAAAGGGAAAAACCCGCAGCGGATGGCAGATGCCTCCCCCTGCGGGTCTCCCGTCTCTGCTGCAACTCATCAAGCAGAAAGGACTGACTCGATGATACGACACCTCGGCGCTTTCGGCACCCACATTTCACATTCCCGACCGATTTGGCACTCGGCTACCCCTCGCGCGTGTCCCTATAAATAATTAAATGGGTGTGTGAAGGATACGTGGAGAGCGATATGTCATATTGCAAGTATTGTAGGAGACTATCTTACTACAAACATGGTGAATATATGGAGCCGCCATACAGCGTGCATCCCATCGCCGAATGGTGTATCATCTGCATCAAGGTTTGTAGCGGAACCGGACAACTTAGTTTTCTCTGCTCATCTTTGAGTGGGAAATAGATAGAAATCCCCCCATGGCATCCGCTACTGCCATGGGGGGATTTGTTCTTTGGAGGCAAATGAAATGAAAGCCCTCTCCATCTGCGAGCGCTACGCGGCGACCTTCGACTCGAATGATAAATACGGTCTGCTCCTTCACTGCGCAGCTGACTCCACCGCCGAATGCGTCTCGACGATAACCAAAGTAGTCTCCCATCTCGGGTCCTCCATCGTTCAAGCAGATTCCCTTACCATCTGCAAGAACTTGCAGATGCCTTCCGGTAAATCGTCTCGCGAATACAAACGGCTCCTATCCTGCGACCTGCTCATCATCGAGCGCTTGGATGCGCTGCTCGACAGCAGTTCCGATGTCTACATGGTGGAACACATCTACGCCGTCATCGACGGTCGTTACAAGTCCGGCAAGCCCATGGTCGTCACCATCGACCACGACCCGATGAGCCTTCGCGACGCTCTCCAAGAACAGCAACAGCGCATCCTCGACCGCATTTTGGAGCGCTGCTATCCCATCGCCTAGAAAGCGAATCTGAAATAGGAGGACACCGACATGCAACATCACTTTGACATCGAAATCGCCGAGGCATATGGCCTGAACGAGGCCATCATCCTCAACAACATACGTTTCTGGGTGATTCACAACGAGGCCAACGGCACGAACTTCCATGACGGTCGCTACTGGACGTACAACAGCATGAAGGCCTTCGAGAAACTGTTCCCCTACATGAAGCCATTCGCAATTCGCACGGCCTTGAAGACGCTTGAGGAGAACGGCCTTATCATCACCGGTAACTACAACAAAAGCTCATATGACAGAACCAAGTGGTACGCGCTTTCAGACAAAGCCAAACTCATGTTTTCCCAGCTCAACTCCATTTGTGAAAAACCTCAAATGGAGAGTAAAGAAAACCTCAACTCGATTTGTCATCCGCATCAAATCGAAATGTTGAAAACGACGAACCTATACCAGATGGAAAACCAGATGGTAAAACCATTGCTGAAACATCAGATGTCAAACCAGATGTGAAACGCGCCTACGGCGAGTACGTGAACGTGAAATTGACTGACGCCGACCTCTCAAAACTCAAGGCGGACTTTCCCGCAGACTGGCAAGAGCGCATCGAACGTCTCAGCACCTACATGGCGAGTACCGGAAAGACCTACAAGAACCATCTCGCCACCATCCGCAACTGGGCGCGTCGCGACGCCGAGCGCGTGAGCGCGGGCAAGACATCCCCTCGGGCGGCGCAATCCTCTTCTTCTACACCGCGCAAGAAGATGACACCGGAGGAGATTATGGAGAAGCACAACGTCGATTACCTGACGGCTCAGGAAATGCTCTTTGACGGTGCGTACTAATCCATCCAGACGGCAACGAGACCGCATATAAGGCGTTTTGACGCCAACACGCGAGTTCGGATAGCAAATAAGACGCTAAACCGCCCGCAAATCGCCTCTCATTGACGTGTGACGTGAAAGGATGTGAGACTGATGGAAAAACTGAGCGAGATGATGGGGCAGATGCCGACCCCCGAGCCTTGCGTTGAAAAATCCGATGGCGATTACCTCGATGAAAAAGGCATCCTCATCTGCGGGAAGTGCGGAATGCCCAAACAGAAGAAATACCCTCGTCCAGACATCGCGGGCGGCGGGTTCGGCCTCGCATCCGTCCCCTGCGAGTGCATGAAGCGAGAGGAGGAGGAGCGCATCGCCCAAATACGGGTGATGCAGCGCAACGCGATATTGGACGCGCGTCGCGACGCGTGTTTCCACACCAGCGGCTTCTACCGCAACTGCACTTTCGAACGCGATGACGGCAAGACCCCGAAGACCTCATCAATATGCGAACGATACGCCGCGATGTTCAATCCAAGCGACCCATACGGACTTCTCCTGCTTGGGGACGTGGGCACGGGAAAGTCGTTCATGTCCTCGGCGATAGCGAATCGCGTCATCGACCTCGGGTTCACCGCATTCCAGACGGATGTCCGATACATCGTGAACCTCATGGAGTCCTCGTTCGAGAAAAGGCAACAGAACCTCGAACGCATCCTCTCCTACGACCTTCTGCTCATCGAGGACTTGGGTGCGCAGAGAAACACGAGTTACATGATGGAACATGTCTACGCCATCATCGACGGTCGTTACAAGTCCGGCAAACCGATGGTCATCACGACCAATCTCGACCCAGCTCGATTCAACGATTCCAGCGACGAATCTTGGAACCGCATCTTCGACCGCATCTTGGAGCGCTGCTATCCCATCGAGTTCACCGGCGATAACCGCCGTGCTGGAAAGAAGGCCGACATGCGAAAGGCGATGCGACAGCGACTCGGTTTGTGATATACTTCTTATCGTCCTCCGTGAATGGCACTTCGTATCTTAATCGCAGTCATCCATTCCGCAACCCGCCCAAGATTCCTTCCATCTCTTTCTGTCTCTGCCATATTGATAGTCTGATTACATGCTTCAATGCCATGAATGTGGTCTTATGGGGGTCTCTCGCATCCCAAGGCCCTTTCCCAAAAGTAGTAATCCGGTAGTAAAACGGACCCCTCGACCTGCCGCGATGCCCGCAAACTGGGCGTTCCCGGCGATTATGCGTTGATTTCAACATAAATTCAAGATAGATTTGAGACTTTCTTTAGAAATTTTCTAAAATATATTTTTAATTTGAAGATATGTCCTGCTAACTTTAAAATAGATATATAATACAGAACATTCCTGTATACAATATTTTCAACTTACAATAAAGTAATCTCTGCAAACATACTTTTCCATACAAGAGATAAGGTGAACTGACAAAAAAGACAGTCCACCCTACTTCAAGCATATATCAGGAAGCATTCTTCCTGTTGTGCTCTCTAATTATTTATTACTCTCGCAAGTCTGGTTACCTACTGTACAAGATGTCTTGCAGGCAGACTGGCAGGATGTCTGGCACTCGCCGCATCCACCTTTACACATTGTAGTACCGTAAGTTTTGTTTCCGGTCAGTGTCTTTACACGTTTCATTAATAACGCCTCCTCACTTCATGATCTAGTATGTAAAGCATCTAAGATGACACTTTATAGATTATTATAACACAAACCCTCCCGTAAGAAAAGAACTTTTTAGCTTAACATTCCTCCAAGCATTCCTCCTGCCGCACAATACAGCATCATTGTAAAAAATGCTGTTGTATCTGTCACAAATGCCTGCCCCATCCCGACACGTATTACTCCAAAAAACAAGCAATATAAAACACCTACGCCAAGCCCCCATAAATACCGTTTTTTTATATTCTTTTTCCCACACAAAAATCCCCCGACAAAACAAGCCATCACACTCATAACAATTAAACCAATTTTTTCTACGGAAGCGGAAAGATTACCTTTCAACATGGCAAATGCAAACACTGCTAAAAATAGCATTGTGAGTAATACTGCAATTAATGCAGAAAGAAACAGGCCTGCTGCACGCTCCATCCATTTTTTATACGAAATTCCATCCATAGGCTGCACCAAAGGCTTTTTTATAGCCTATGAAAAGGGTTCTCTGTTTAGAACAGGAGAGACGAAATTAAGAGACCGCCAATATATAAAAAATGCTTCGTATCACTGCGCTCTTAATGCTCGTCCGCATTAAGAGCTTGCTCTAAGGCGCATTTTTTATATATTGGCGGTCTCTTAATTTCTGTCTTTGTTAAACTGGAGAGTACTTTCAATTTAGCAAAAAACAGATATCCTATATTTGTGGCCTTAGCGAGGATTGAATGTAAACCCGGAGGTGAACATCCAACCCTCAGCAATAGAATCACAAATATAGGATATCTGCTTTTTCATTTTTCGTCTGTTATCTCAAACGAAATTACTCTTCTTCTGTCTTTGTAAGATTTGGCTTCTCCACTGCTGCAATAGCATCTTTCTGCATTGGGATTCTGCAGTTACGGTTGTTACCAAATTCTACGATTACAGTGTCATCCATGATGTCGATGATTACGCCATAGAATCCGCTTGTAGTCAATACGCTGTCTCCAGCCTGCATTCCTGCATGCATCTCGTCTGCTGCTTTCTGCTGCTTCTTCTGTGGACGGATTGTCATAAAGTAGATAATCGCTCCAAAAAGAATGACATATGCAATGATCATTGTAATAGATGAGCTTGCGCTCGCACTCTGTGCTAATAACATGTCCTTACCTCCGTTATTCTTCTATATAATATATTACCGGTATTCTTCTTCCGGTGTCAAAAAACCTTCTAATGTGGTTTTTTTGAACTCTTTGTAGCGGTGTTCATCAATTGCTCCACGTATTTCTTCCATTAAATGATTATAGAAATACAGGTTATGAAGAACACAAAGACGCATTCCAAGCATCTCTTTTGCCTTGAGCAGGTGTCTGATATAGGCTCTGCTGTATGTCCGACATGCCGGACACTGGCATCCTTCCTCGATTGGGCGGGGGTCTAATTCAAACTTCTTATTAAAAAGATTTAACTTTCCATGATGCGTATACACATGTCCGTGTCTTCCATTTCTGGAAGGATATACACAGTCAAAGAAGTCAATTCCTCTGTCAACTGCCTCAATAATATTTGCTGGGGTTCCTACACCCATAAGGTAAGTTGGTTTATTTTCCGGCAGATATGGAACAACTTCATCAAGGATATAGTACATCTCATCATGTGTCTCTCCTACTGCAAGTCCGCCAACTGCATAACCATCTAAATCAAGCTCACTGATTCTTTTAGCGTGCTCGATACGGATATCCGCAAAAACACCACCCTGATTAATACCAAATAACATCTGGTGTGGATTTACGGTATCTGGCAGGCTGTTTAATTCCTGCATCTTTTTTTTACAGCGTTCTAACCATCTTGTTGTTCTGTCAACAGAATTCTGAATGTAGGTTCTGTCTGCCCGACTTGAAGGACATTCATCAAATGCCATCGCAATCGTAGAACCAAGATTAGACTGAATCTGCATACTTTCTTCCGGTCCCATAAAAATCTTTCTTCCGTCAATATGGGAATTGAAGTATACAC